>OGYY01000141.1_pt1 | contig 74334 bp, 84 predicted proteins | sample 1576671 | NCBI WGS metagenome assembly OGYY01 (sample SAMEA3541593, study PRJEB24748) | human gut metagenome | biome: human gut; feature: human-associated habitat; material: faeces | place: China | collected 2012 | reverse complement strand
CGGTGCGGCCGGTCCTGCGCCGTCGGCTCCCCCTCCACCACCGCCGCAGGGCGATCCGATGGGTGATCTTTCGTCGCTGCTCGGCGGCATTGACCCCGGCATGATCGCCAAGCTGCTGCCCGTGCTCTCGCAGCTCAATCGGCCCGAGAGCGGCGAGACCGCCGCGTTTTTGCGCGCGCTGCGCCCATTTTTGAAGCCGGAGCGGCAGGACAAGGTCGAGCGCGCGGCACAGCTCGCGCGCTTCATCCACCTGGGAAAGACGCTGCTCCTCAGCGAAGGGGGGCCGCGCAATGTATAACCGCTATCTGCGCAACGACGACGGCGTCTACACCCGCATGCCGATGCAGGACGCGCCGCGCGGCGAACCGCCGCGTGATGGCCGGCCGCCTCCCCCGCCGCCCTCCGGTGGAAACGCACCGCCGCCAAGGCCGCCGCAGGGGGGCGCTCCCCCTCCGCCGCCGATCAGTCAGGAGGCGTCGCAGTTTTTCTCGCGCATCCTCGACAAATTACCGCTCAAGGGCGTGGACACGGCGGACATTTTGCTGCTGCTCATTCTCTTTTTCCTCTTTGAGGAAAAGGCGGACGACGAGCTTTTAGTCGCGCTGGGGCTGCTGCTCATTTTATGACATATTTTGACAAAAAGGCCGTCCGAAGAACGATCTTCGGACGGCCTTTTCAGTTTCTTTTACCGGTTTGCGCCGTCGAGCGCACCTTCGTGGAGCACTGTGCCGTCCGGCAGCGTAAAGGCGTCCTCCGCCACGTTCCCGCTGTCGACGCTCATGCCCGCCATGCGGTAGACGACATCCTCGCCCTGCAATTTTTCCGCCGCGCAGAGAAGGCCGTTGCTCACGCTGACCCAGTAGCGCTCAATGTAGCCGCCGTCATCGGCGGCAGTTTCCACAAAGATGCAGTCCACGGTGTCGAGCAGGCGGTAATCCGCCGCGGCGATGCGCTTTTTGTCAAGGCGCAGGATGTCCTCATACGTCGGGATGCCCTGCTCCTCGTCGGCGGTGAAGGCTGCGGCGCTCTCGTAATAGAGCTCGCTGCCGCCGTACCAGACCCACGTTCTTTCCCCGTTGGAGATCGTGTGGCTCTGCGCGCCGCTCGCCTGCTCGGTGTCGACGCGCATCCACGCTCCATCGACGCTGACACTGCTGCGGTCGACGCCGCTGCCGCCGGAATAGTAGCGCTCGATCGTGATGGCGCGCGAGTAGCGCGCGGGACGTTCAAGCGTCGCGATGGCGGACTGCACCGTGTCGGGCCGCACGGCGATGCGGCCCACGGCGCTGTCGTCGAGCGACGCGTCGCTCACATCGCTACTGCTCGCATCCTGCGGCAGCACGACGTGCGCGGGACGGTGCAGCGCGCCGCGCACCACAAACAGGAGCACCAGCAAAACGAGCGCGACGAAAGCAGCGCCAATGGGCGTCACCCTCCGCTTTCTCATTCCGCTCCACTCCCTTCTTTCATTCCGTCAAAATCAGGCGTTAAAATCCGCGGGGCGCTCGCTCCGGCGGCCAAAGTGCCACAAAATCGTGTCGGCGATGCGTGCGCAGGCGTGGCCGTCGCCATAGGGGTTGACGGCGTGCGCCATCGCGTCGTACGCCTCCCTGCTGCGAAGAAGCTCGTTGCCCATGCGCAGCACGTCGTCGTACTCGACGCCGCAGAGCTTCACCGTGCCAGCGGCGACCGCCTCGGGGCGCTCGGTCTCTTTGCGCATGACAAGGACGGGCTTGCCGAGCGCAGGAGCCTCCTCCTGGAGTCCGCCGCTGTCGGTCATCACCATGTAGCAGCGCGCCATAAGATTGTGCATCTCGTCCGCGCTCAGCGGGTCGATCAAATGCACGCGCGGCGTACCGGCAAGGAACTTCTGCGCGTTCTCGCGCACGATGGGGCTGAGGTGCACGGGATAGACGAGCTCGCAGTCCTCGTTCTGGAGGGCGATGTCGCGCAGCGCGGTCATGATGTTCTCCATGGGCTGGCCGTAATTCTCGCGGCGGTGGCACGTCACGAGCACGACCTTTCTTGAATAGTCCAGCTCGTTGAGCAGTTCTGTTGTAAAGCGGTAATCCTTGCGCACCGTTGTTTTCAGTGCGTCGATGACCGTATTGCCCGTGATGAAAAGGCCCTCGGTCACGCCCTCTTTGAGTAAGTTCTCGCGGTTATTTTTCGTCGGGCAGAAATAGAGGTCGGCGATGGCCGTGACGAGCTTACGGTTCATCTCCTCGGGGAACGGGGAGTATTTGTCGTAGGTGCGAAGGCCCGCCTCCACATGTCCGACGGGCACCTTGTGGTAAAAGGCCGAGAGCGCACCGGCAAACGTCGTGCTCGTGTCGCCGTGGACTAAGATCATGTCAGGCTTTAATTGCTCAATGGCGTCGTCCATACCGAGCAGACACTTGCTCGTGATGGTCGAGAGCGTCTGCCGCGGGGTCATAATATCAAGGTCGCAGTCGGCCTTGAGGTCGAAGACCTCCATCACGCTATCGAGCATTTCGCGGTGCTGCGCCGTCACGCAGCAAAGGCTCTCGATCTCGTCGCGCGAGGCAAGCTCCTTGACGAGCGGAGCCATCTTGATGGCCTCGGGCCGCGTGCCGAACACGCTCATAATGCGCAGTTTTTCCATTTATGCTTCCTCTTTTTTCTCTTCGTTGGATTCTTCTTCAGGTTCCGCAGGCACGGTTTCCGCCGGTGTGGCGGTCTCTGTGCTCTTCTCCTCTGCCGCGGCCTTTTCCGCCTGCAATGCCTTGTCGATATCGCGGCGGAAGATGACGCGCGAGGCGAGGAACGCCGCCACCGCCAGCGCCATCAGAAAGAGCATCGCCTTGATCGCGCCGCTCGACGTCAGCACCACGGCGGAAAGTCCGAGGATACTGCTGATGACGTACAGCGCCGCGACGGCCTGCTTCTGGTTGAGGCCCATGTCGATGAGGCGGTGGTGGATGTGTCCGCGGTCAGGCGCCATCGGGTTCTGCCCGTGGGCAAGGCGGCGGATGATGGCAAAGAGCGTGTCGAACATCGGCAGGCCCAGGATCAGGAACGGCACCGCGAACGACACGATGGCGTAATACTTGAAAAGGCCCTGGATCGAGATCGTCGCAAGGATGTAGCCAAGGAACGTCGAGCCCGTGTCGCCCATAAACATCTTGGCCGGATTCTTGTTGTACGGCATGAAACCGAGGCACGCACCCACAAGCGCGGCCATCACGAGCGCCACATCGCTTTCAGAGACGAGCAGCGCGATGACGAGCATCGAAATGGCGCTGATGGTCGAAACGCCGCAGGCAAGGCCGTCGAGGCCGTCGATGAGGTTGACGGCGTTCGTGATACCGACGATCCACAAGACTGTGATGGGGATGGACAGCCAGCCGAGGTCCCAATACGGGCTTTCAGCAAAGACGTTCGGGTTGGAGAGCATCTGGATCACGACGCCGTGGAACACGGCGACGAGCGCCGCGAAGATCTGCACGCAGAACTTAAAATACGCGCGCAGCGGGGACATATCGTCCACTACGCCCAAAACAACGATGATGGACGCGCCCAGCAAAATGCCCTGCAACTGGTGGTCGACCTTGACAAACAGCAGCATGCTCACGATAAAGCCGAGGAAGATCGCGAGGCCGCCGAGGCGCGGTACGGGCTTTTTGTGCATGCGGCGGTTGTCCTTCGGCACGTCGATCGCGCCGATCTTATAGGCAAACGACTTGACGAGCGGGCACATCAGAAAGCTGACGGCAAACGCGCACAGCAGCGCGCCGCCGACGCTCAGCAATAACTCTTTCGGAATTCCGTTCATGTTCTCCACCCTTTAATCAGCGCGCGACAAAGCCGACCTTCTTGTAGACCTTGCGCAGCGTTTTTTCTGCCACGTAAGACGCCTTCTGTGCGCCCGCGCGATACACGGACTCGAGATACGCCTTGTCGCCCAAAATGCGCGTGGCCTCCTCGCGGATGGGGCGCAGGGTTTCAACGACGGCCTCGCCCACGGCGGGCTTGAACGCGCCGTAGCCCTTACCGGCGAACTCCTGCTCGATCTCGTCAAAGCTCTTGCCCGTCACGGCGGAGTAGATGGTCATCAGGTTCGCAACGCCGGGCTTGTTCGTGGGATCATAGCGCACGCAGTTTTCCGTGTCGCTGTCGGTCACGGCGCGCTTGAACTTGCGCAGGATATCCTCGGGCTTTTCCATCAGGTAAATGGAGCCGTTGGGGTCCTTATCGGACTTCGACATCTTGGCTCCCGGGTCGCTCAGGCTCATCACGCGCGCACCGACCTTGGGAATGTACGGCTCGGGCATCTTGAAGACGTCGCCATAGATGCCGTTGAAGCGCTGGACGATGTTGCGGCAGAGCTCGACATGCTGCTTCTGATCCTCGCCCACAGGGACATAGTCGGGCTGATAGAGCAGGATATCCGCCGCCATCAGCGCAGGATAGGTGAAGAGACCGCCGTTGATGTTCTCGCTGTTCTTGGCGGACTTGTCCTTAAACTGCGTCATGCGCGAGAGCTCGCCGAACATCGTATAGCAGTTCAGGACCCAGCCGAGCTCGGCGTGCTGCGGCACGTGGGACTGGATGAACAGCGTGTTCTTCTCGGGGTCCAAGCCGCAGGCGATGTACTGCGCCAGCTGCTCGAGCGTGCGGCGGCGCAGCGCCGCAGGGTCCTGACGCACGGTGATCGAGTGCATATCGGCCATGAAGTAGTAGTTGTCAAATTCCTCGTCGCGCTCCGCCCAGTTCTTGATCGCGCCGAGGTAGGACCCGAGGGTCAGATCGCCGCTGGGCTGAATGCCGGACAGCATCACTTTCTTGCGCGCCGCATTTTCCATGTTTTCCATCGTTTTTTCTCCGATCTGTTTGTTTTTCTCATTTTATCTCGAATTGCGCCGTTTTGGCGCAGCTATCGACCCAATTTGTTATGTTACCATACCCCTTTTCAAAATACAAGCATATTCCGGTGAAAAAGAGCGTCGTGCGTTCGTTGACTTTTCGGTCAAAATATGGTGTAATAAATTATCTTTATTTTGATTCCACTTCAGGAGGTCATCTATGTCCATCGACATGAAGTATTTTGAGGAAATGGAAGCGAATATCCCGCACGGTAAGGTGCGCACGCGCTTCGCTCCCTCCCCCACGGGCTATATGCACGTGGGCAACCTGCGCACCGCGCTCTACACCTATCTGATCGCCCGCCACGCAAACGGCACGTTCATTCTCCGCATCGAGGATACCGACCAGGGGCGTCTCGTCGAGGGCGCAACGGACGTCATCTACCGCACGATGGCGGAATGCGGCCTTTCCCACGACGAAGGCCCCGACGTCGGCGGCCCCGTCGCCCCGTATATCCAGAGTGAGCGCCGCGACACCTACGGCAGGTACGCCGAGCTTTTAGTCGAGCGCGGCCACGCCTACTACTGCTTCTGCGAAAAGGCCGAGAGCGAGGAGGACAGCGGCGAATTTGACCGCGCGGACGATCCCTGCCGCGACCTGCCGCTCGAAGAGGCCAAGGCGCGCGTCGCCGCGGGCGAGCCCTACGTCATTCGCCAGCGTATCCCGAAGGACGGCACCACGACCTTCCACGATGCAAGCTTTGGCGACATCACGGTGGAGAATAAGACGCTCGACGATCAGGTGCTCTTGAAGCGCGACGGTCTGCCGACCTACAACTTTGCCAACGTCATCGACGACCACCTCATGGGCATCACCCATGTCGTGCGCGGCAGCGAATATCTCTCCTCCGCCCCGAAGTACAACCTCCTCTACGAGGGCTTCGGCTGGGAGGTGCCGACCTACGTGCACTGCTCCCCCGTCATGCGCGACGCGCAGCATAAGATGAGTAAACGCAACGGCGACCCGAGCTATGAAGACCTCAAGGCGCAGGGCTACCTGACGCCCGCCATCCTCAACTATGTGGCGCTGCTCGGCTGGTCGCCGCGCGGCGAGCAGAGCGAGCAGGAGTTCTTCACGCTCGACGAGCTGGTGGGGGCGTTCGACATCGGCGGCATCTCCAAGTCCCCTGCCATTTTCGACATCGAAAAGCTGACGTATTTCAACGCGAATTATCTGCGCAATCTCCCGCCCGAGGAATTCTGTAAAGTTGCCGAGCCTTACATCCGTCAGGCCGTCAAGAACGAAGCGTACTCCGTCGGTGAGATCGCAGCACTCTTACAGGCCCGCTGCGAAAAGCTCACCGATATTCCCGAAAAGGTCGACTTCTTCGATGCTCTTCCCGAGTACGGCGTTGAGTTCTACACGAACAAGAAGTCCAAGACCAACAGCGAGGTCTCGCTCGACATGCTCAATAAGGTCCTGCCCAAGCTCGAGAGCCTTCCCGAGTGGACGAACGACGCCATCCACGACATGCTCGTCTCATTTGCCGAGGAGCTCGGCGTGAAGAACGCGACGCTCATGTGGCCGCTGCGCATCGCCGTTGCGGGCAAGCTCGTCACGCCCGGCGGCGCTGTCGAAATTTGCCATATTCTCGGCCGTGAGGAGACGATCAAGCGCGTCAAGGCCGGTATCGCCAAGCTGGCATGATCTTCGAACTCTGCCCTACGCTCTCGCGCGATCTCATCAAGCGGGAATTTTTGAACACCGCCGCCGCGTTCGGCGTGCTGGTGCTTCTTGGCTTCGCCGCAGGGATGCTCTTCCCCGACATGGCGCAGCAGACGCTTCAAAACTTCGCCGCACAGATCGAGCAGCTGGGACTTACCGACGATGTTCCCCAGTCGCAGATGATGGCGACGCTGTTTTTCAACAACATCACGGCGTCCCTCCTCTCGATGCTCTACGGGCTCATCCCGTTCCTGCCGCTCAGTGCGCTCGCGCTCGGCACGAATGCGCTGATGCTCGGCGCGTTCGCCGCCATCTATCAGCAGCAGGGCATCGGTCTCGGTGTGTATGTTCTCGGCGTTTTGCCCCACGGCATTTTTGAGCTGTCCGCGCTGATCTTATCCTGCGCGCTGGGCCTTCTCATCTGCCGCACGGGGACGGAACGGATCCTCAAAAAGAGCGATACGCCCTTTTTCCGCCGTGTGCTGGACTGCATCCGCGTCTTTTTGACATTCTCTGTGCCGCTGCTGCTGGTGGCCGCGCTCATCGAGACGTACGTCACGCCTGCACTTTTGAACTTTGTGCTGTAAACGGCAAGGTTGACTTTCGTTCCACACAACTATATAATGGACCCGTCAAGATTTTGTAGAATTTTCATCTGCTGTTTCTTCAGGGATTGAGGAAAAGCACCGCTCCTGCGGCGCTTTTCCTTTTTCGTCAAAAAATGAGAGATTCGTCCCGCTGCGGGACAGAGAAAGAGAGGTGCGCATGGCGCAGACAGTTCCGGCAAGGCAGACCGTGCAGAACATGACGGAGGGCAGCCCCGTCTCGCTGATTTTGCGCTTTGCGCTGCCGATCTTCATCAGTCAGGTCTTCCAGCAGCTATACAGCACGGCGGACGCGTTCATTGTGGGCAAATACCTCGGCACGAACGCCTTTGCCGCTGTCAGCTCGTCCGGCACGCTCATCATGCTGCTCACAAGCCTCTTTATCGGCACAGCCATGGGCGCGGGCGTCGCGATCTCAAAGTACTTCGGCGCGGGCGACTATGAAAACGTCTCGCGCGCCGTCCACACGAACCTGGCGTTCGGTATCGTGTCGGGCACACTGCTGACGCTCATCGGCGTATTCCTCACGCCGACGTTTTTGGTCTGGATGAACACCGACGCGCAGGTCATGCCGCAGGCGGTCGAATACTTCCGCTACTACTTCCTCGGCGTGCTGGCAACGGTGCTCTACAACATGTGCACGAGCATTCTTAACGCCCTCGGCGACAGCCGGAGGCCCCTGCACTATCTGATCATTTCGTCGCTCGTCAACATCGCGCTCGACCTGCTGTTCATCGGCGCGTTCCGCTGGGGCGTCTGGTCCGCCGCGGTGGCGACTGTCCTCTCCCAGGGGACGAGCTGCGTGCTCTGCCTCATCCACCTGCTCAAAAAGGGCGAGGTCTACACCGTCACGCCGCGCAACATCCGCTTCCACACCGGCATGCTCGGCGAGATCGTGCGATACGGTCTCCCCTCCGGCATCCAGAACTGCGTCATTGGCCTTGCCAATGTCATCGTCCAGTCGCAGATCAACTCGTTCGGCATGCTCGCGATGGCGGCCTACGGCGCGCACTGCAAGATCGAAGGCTTCGCCTTTCTGCCCATCACGAGCTTCACGATGGCCTGCACCACGTTCGTTGGTCAGAATCTCGGCGCCAAGCAGTATGACCGCGCCAAGCGCGGCGCGCGGTTCTGTATCATCATCGCCGTCGTGATGGCCGAGCTCATCGGCCTGTGCTATTACATCTGGGCAAGTCAGCTCATTTCCCTTTTCGACAGCACCCCCGGCGTTGTCGCCCTCGGCGTGCAACAGGCGCGCACGGTGGCACTGTTCTACTGCCTGCTGGCGTTTTCGCACTCTATCGCGGCGGTCTGCCGCGGCGCGGGCCGCGCGGTCGTGCCGATGATGATCATGCTCTCCGTCTGGTGCGTCATCCGCATCATCTACATCATGCTCGTCGTCCACTTCATCGGCGAGATCGGCTACATCTACTGGGCGTATCCCCTCACCTGGGCGATCAGCTCCACCATCTATCTCATTTATTACCTGCGCTCTGACTGGGTGCACGGATTTGAAAGGTGACTCTATGTCTTCTCCTGCGTTCCGCTTCCGCCTCGCCACGCTTGACGACGCTCCCGCGCTTCTGAGCATCTATGCGCCGTACGTCGAAAAGACGGCCATCTCGTTTGAATACGACGTACCGTCGCTCGACGAATTCCGCCGCCGCATCGCGGATATCTCGCGCAAATACCCTTATCTCGTCGCGGAGGATGAAAATGGCCAGCTCCTCGGCTACGCCTATACGCACACGTTCATCGCGCGTAAGGCCTACGACCACTGTGCGGAGTCGACGATCTATCTCGCCCTCGACGCGCGCAAGCACGGTCTCGGCAAGCGCTTCTACCGCGCGATTGAGGAGCTGTCGCTCGCTCAGAACATCTACAATCTCTATGCCTGCATCGGCGAGCCGCAGGGGGCGGACGACGAATATTTAACGGACAACAGCATCCGCTTCCATGAGCACATGGGCTTCCGCCGCATCGGCGTGTTCACGCGCAGCGGCTACAAGTTCGGCCGCTGGTACAACATGTCCTGGGCGGAAAAACTGCTCATGGAGCATCCCGAGCATCCCGAACCGGTCATCCCCTTCCCGCAGCTCGACAAGGCGCTTGTCGCCGACATTCTTCGCCGCGCCGCGGAATAAAAAACCGAAATTTTACAAAAAATCATGCACACCCTATTGACATTGCCGATGGGGTGTGCTATATTTCCGCTCAAGTTAATACCGCAAACCGTTGAAGCGGAGATAACGGCAGTGATGCCTTCACAGAGAGCCTGCGATGCTGAAAATCAGGCAAGATACACATTGTCAAATGGACCGCTGAGGGTGCAGCGAAATGCGTTTTATGCGCAGAGTATCCTGCAACGTGTTGGCATACGTCAGTTGCCGGGAGATATGATGGTATCTCCGCCAAGCGCACGGATAACCGTGAATTCAAGGTGGCACCGTGGATCGTTCGTTTCTCTCGTATCGCATTCGTCCTTGACAGACCGTTCTGTCGGGGGCGCTTTTGTTTGCGCAATAAGCTCCTTTGGCAGAACGCCAAAGGAGCTTTTCTTTTTCAGGAGGTCACTCATGCATATCCTACCACCGCTCGAAACCGTCAAAGACATCGCCGTGACGCAGTAGTACGACGTGCTCCCGCTGAGCTGCGAAATTCTTTCCGGCTTCATCACCCCCATCGAAGCGATGCGCATCCTCAAGAACGTGTCCACCCACTGTTACATGCTCGAATCCGAGCAGGCGGACGACCGCTGGGGCCGCCACACGTTTTTGGGCTTCGACCCAAAGCTCGAGATCACGTGCATTGACGGCAAAATGAAGGCTGGCGGCCTCACCGTCCGCACGGACGATCCGTCCCAATACCTGCGTGAGCTGCTATCAAGCTACAGAAGCCCCCGCTTCGACTACCTCCCCTCCTTCACCGGCGGGCTCGTGGGGGATTTTTCTTACGATTATCTCAAATACAGCGAGCCGAGCGTCCGCTGCGGCGAGCAGGACGAGGACAGCTTCAAGGATGTCGATTTGATGCTCTTTGACAAGGTCATCGCCTTCGATCATGTGCGGCAGAAGATCGTGCTCATCGTCAACATGGCGCTCAGCGACGTCGAGGTCGGCTACAACAAGGCAAAGCTCGAGCTTGAGCAGCTCGTCTCGCTCCTCAAAACCGGCAAAAAGAAGCAGGAAGCGCCGGGGCGGCTCCTCGGCGAAGTCACGCCGCTCTTCTCCAAAGAGCAGTTCTGCGCGATGGTCGAAACCACCAAGCACCACATCCGCGAGGGCGATATCTTTCAGATCGTACTCCACGGCATGAAGTCCTACTTCTGCCAGGACGAGTACGGTCAGATCGCGCCGGTGTATTCCATCTCCGCCGGTCTCGACTACCCCGGCGTCGGCCCTGAGCATGCGTACCTGCACGACATCGGCCGCGCAGAGTATGTTGCCATCACCGATGAGGAGGCCGTGCAGGCGTTCGAATACCTCGCCCGCACGGAGGGCATCATTCCCGCTATCGAATCGGCCCACGCCGTCGCCTACGCGCGAAAGCTCGCACCCACGATGGGGAGCGATCAGCTTCTTGTCGTCACGATCTCTGGCCGCGGCGACAAGGACTGCGCCGCCATCGCCCGCTACAGAGGGGAGGATCTTCATGAGTGATCTTGCAAGAGCATTTGACCACGGCAAGGCGTTCATCGCCTTTCTGACCTGCGGCGACCCCGATCTTGAAACGACCGCGGCTGCCGTCCGCGCTGCCGCGCAAAACGGCGCCGACCTCATTGAGCTCGGCATCCCCTTCTCCGACCCCACGGCGGAGGGGCTCGTCATTCAGGCCGCTAACCTGCGCGCCCTGCAAAGCGGCGTAACGACCGACAAGATTTTCGATCTCGTGCGCGAGCTGCGGCGCGGCGTGACGATCCCCATGGTTTTTATGACGTATGCGAATGTCGTCTTTTCCTACGGCACAGAGCGCTTTTTGTCCAACTGCCGCGATGTTGGCATCGACGGGCTCATCCTGCCGGACGTGCCGTATGAGGAAAAGGAAGAATTTCTCCCCGCGTGCCGCAAGTACGGCGTCGACTTCGTCTCCCTCATCGCGCCGACGTCGGAGAACCGCATCGCGATGATCGCGCGCGAGGCCGAGGGCTTCCTCTATATCGTCTCGTCGCTCGGTGTCACGGGCGAGCGCAGCGAGATCAAGACTGACCTCGCCTCCATCGTCTCCCTCGTGCGGGAAAACACAGATATTCCCTGCGCCATCGGCTTTGGCATCTCCACGCCCGAGCAGGCGAAGAAGATGGCCGACCTCTCCGACGGCGCGATCGTCGGCTCCGCCATCGTCAAGCTCCTTGCCCAGTACGGCAAGGACGCGCCCGAGCACATCGGTGCGTATGTAAAAGAAATGAAAGACGCGCTGCGGTGAAAACAGGAAAAAGGCCCCTCTGCTTTGATGCAGAGGGGCCTTTTTTTACATAAATACGCCTTATCGTCCCGTCATTCGATGGAGAACGTCTCTCCGAAGACGGAAACGCTGCTCACCGTTTCCGGGTCAAGAATTTCATCCATCCGGAAGCAGTAGCGCCCGCGCTTATCGAGATAAATAAGGGTCAAAGAATCGCAAAAACGAAAAAATCCTTGAAAGCACAATGCTTTCAAGGATCAATCATGGTGCGCGAGGCGGGACTTGAACCCGCACGTGCGTAATGCACACTAGAACCTGAATCTAGCGAGTCTGCCAATTCCACCACTCGCGCATATTTGATTTTTAAAAAGATGGTGCGGATGGCGGGACTTGAACCCGCACGTCCATACGAACACTAGCACCTCAAGCTAGCCTGTCTGCCAATTCCAGCACACCCGCATGTTCATCTTTCAAACGGCTGTCTCTCAACGACCGCTTGGCTATTATAAGCCCAAAATAGGCCAAATGTCAACCTTTTTTTGAGAGAAATAATAAAAAAATTTGCTGTAAGAGAAATGGCGGAAAAGCTCAGATTTTCCAAACTTTTCCGGCATCTTTTTCGTGTTAAAGCTGCGCGAGCGTCTCCCCCACCGCGCCCGTGATGACAAGGTCGGCACCAAGTCCGCGGTCGAGCGGCGTCTTGTTGATGACAACGAGCTTGTGTCCGCGATAGTAGCGCACGAGGCCCGCCGCCGGATAGACCGCGAGCGATGTGCCCGCGATGATGAGCACGTCGGCCTCCTGAATGTACTCCACCGCGCGATAGAGTGTCTTTTCGTCCAGGCCCTCTTCGTAGAGCACCACGTCGGGCTTGATGCGCCCGCCGCAGGTGCAGCGCGGCACGCCCTGCGAATGCTTGATGTAGGACACGTCGTAGAACTTGCCGCACTTCTCGCAGTAGTTGCGCAAGGTGCTTCCGTGCAGCTCGAGGACATTCTTGCTGCCCGCCGCCTGATGCAGCCCGTCGATATTCTGCGTGATGACGGCCTTGAGCTTCCCTTCCTTTTCCCACTCGGCGAGCTTTAAGTGCGCGGCGTTGGGCTTTGCGCCTTCGCAGAGGAGCTTCGCGCGGTAAAAGGCGAAAAACTTCTCGGGATAGCGCTCATAATACGTGTGACTCAGGATCGTCTCCGGCGGGTCGTCCCACTGCTGATGATACAGGCCATCCACACTGCGAAAATCCGGGATACCGCTCTCGGTCGAAACACCTGCCCCGCCGAAAAACACGATGTTGTCCGTTCCGTCAATGAGTTCCTTCAGCTTTTTGATTTCTTCCGTCATCGGTTCTCCTTTTGCGCTCGTGCGCTTATCTCACATAGCTCTTGTCGATCTGCACGATGGCAAAATAGCGCGGATCAAGCTCGTGTACCGCCCGCTTGATCTTCTCCTCCGCTTCCCTGTCGCTCAGCGCGCAGCCATACGGCACCACGGCATCGAAGATGACGTTCGTGTGCGTCGGCCCCGTGACCATGCGAAAGTCGTGGATGGAGATATTCTCGTCGATGCCGCGCACGAGCGAGGCGATCTTCTGATGCGCGGCGTTGGTGGTCTCGTCGTCCGTCACGATGGGGTCCATGTGGATGACCGCCTCGCAGCCGAGCCTGTCATGCAGTTTCTTTTCCACGTTGTCAATCTCGTCGTGCAGAGCGAGGATATCGCCGTGCGCCGGGACCTCAGCATGCAGCGAGATCATCACGCGTCCGGGGCCGTAGTCGTGCACCACAAGGTCGTGGATGCCGCAGACAACCTGACTTTCCATCACGATGTCGCGGATCTCCTGCACGAACTCCTCCGATGGCGGCTGGCCGAGCAGCGGCGAGAGGGTGTCCCTTGCCGCCTGCACGCCCGCCCACAGGATGAGCAGCGACACGACCAAGCCGCACCAGCCGTCGATCTGCCAATGCAGGAAATAGCCCGCGAGTGTCGCAAGCAGCACCGCCGCGGTCGCCGCGCAGTCGGACAGGCTGTCCGCCGCGGTCGCCTGCATGACGGCGGCGCTGATCTTCTTCCCCACGCCGCGGTTGTAGCAGTACATGTAGAACTTGGCACAGATGGAGACAAGCAGGATCGCCACCGTCAGCACGCTGCACTCCACAGCCTCGGGATGCAGGATCGCGCCCACGGCGTCGCGCAGCAGTTCAAAGCCCATCAGCAAGATGACGATCGAGACGATGAGGCCCGAGATATACTCCAGCCGCCCGTGGCCGAACGGATGCTCGGGGTCGGGCTTCTGCCCGGCCAAACGAAAGCCCAGCAGCGTCACGATGGACGCGCCCGCGTCGGACAGGTTGTTAAAGGCGTCCGCCGTGACGGCGACAGAGCCCGCAAGCGTCCCCGCAAACAGCTTGAGCGCGAAGAGCAGCAAATTGATGACAATGCCCACCGCTCCGCAAAGCACACCGTAAGCGCGCCGCACTGCGGCATCAGACGTGTTCTGATAGTCTTTGATGAACCGACTCGCAAGAAAACCGATCATAGTCTTCCCTCACTCGCTTTTGATCTGTAATTTCATGCGGCAGCAGAGGCGGTCAAGGTCCTCATCCGTTGCCGCAGGGATGCGCAGCTTCGCGCCGCAGCTTTTGCACGCAAGGTCGACGTAGGTGCTGTGGATCTCCATGCCGTAGCTTTTGCTGCCGCAGGAGCAGGTGATACCGTCCTTGCGCGCGGCGATCTCCTTGAGCTCGGAGAGGATCTCGTACATGATGACGCTGTCGGCAAAGGCGGCGGGGTCGTCGCCCTGCTCGCGCTCCTTGGCCGCCGCGAGCGAGAGCTGCTCCATCTCGTGCTCGACGGCGTAGTCCTCGCCGATAAAGCAGCAGAGCATTTTCGTATCGGGGCAGGCAAGGCCGATGCCGCGCCCGTGCAGGAGCTTGTCGGCGCTGCACTCCGCCAGATGCTCCTCACCGCACACGCCGCACGGCACGCTCAGGCGAAATTTATTTTCCTCCGCCTCGATGGTCAGGCTTGACTCGCCGCACTCACAGCTCACGACTGCACCCGAGGCGCTCAGGGCAAACACGCTTCTCTGCTGGATGACGCGCTTGTGGCACGCGGGGCAGAGATAGCCGATGGTACGCATTTCTTCTTTCATTCCATTTCCTCCCGGAAAGTAAAATATCATATGGCAATTTGAATATTATACCGCGTCCGTGCGCAAAAAGAAAGGGAGAAACACGCTGTTTCTCCCTTTTCTTTTTGGTTTTCGCGCTTTACGGCTTGACCGCGATGGCCTCGATCTCGACCAGCGCGCCCTTGGGCAGGGCGGCCGCCTGCATCGCACAGCGCGCGGGGCACTCGCCGGAGAAATACTTGCCGTACACCTCGTTGACAACGCCGAAATCGCCGATATCGATCATAAACACGGTCGTCTTGACAACGTCCTCAGCCTTGCAGCCAGCCGCCTCGAGCACCGCGAGCAGATTCTTGATGCTCTGCTCCGCCTGCTCGGACGTGCCGCCGGGAACAAATGCGCCGGTCGCCGGGTCCAGCGGAAGCTGGCCGGAGACAAATACAAAACCGTTTGCTTCGATCGCCTGGGAGTAGGGGCCGACGGCGCCGGGGGCAGTGGTCGTAGAAATCACATGCTTCACGGAAAAATCCTCCTATATCAATGTATTTTTATCATACCATCTTGCGCAATATGCGTCAAGTACTCATATTCTTGGAAAAACGGCAGAAACTAATGCCGCTTTTGAGCGATTCCCCTAAATCCATCGGAAAGGAAGAGCGTGATGGAACAAAAAACCGTCGGCGCGCAGACGCGCCGCCTGCGCACATGTCCCTCCGTCCTCTCGTTCGCCGCCGTCGGCGGGCGGTTCGAGGGCAAAGGCCCGCTGCGCGAATACTTTGACGAATTGAGCGAGGATCACTTCTTCGGCGAGAAGACCTGGGAAAAGGGTGAGAGTACCATGCAGCGCCACGCGCTCTCCCGCGCGCTGGAAAAGGGGGGGCTCAAGGTGAGTGACCTTGACCTCATCTTTGCGGGTGATCTTTTGAACCAGTGCGTCGGCTCGTCGTTCGCTCTGCGAGAGAGCCGCATCCCATTCTATGGACTCTACGGTGCGTGCTCCACGATGGGCGAGAGCCTGTCGCTCGCCGCATTGATGCTCGACGGCAGGTATGCCTCTTGCGCCGCGGCGCTGACCTCCTCGCACTTCTGCACCGCCGAGCGGCAGTACCGCATGCCGGTGCCCTACGGCTCGCAGCGCACGCCGACCGCGCAGTGGACGGCCACAGGCAGCGGTTGCTGCCTCCTCGCATGCGAGGGCGAGGGGCCCTATATCACACACGTGACAACCGGGAAAATCGTCGACAAGGGCGTCACCGACGCAAACAACATGGGCGCGGCGATGGCCCCTGATGATGTTCAATTAACACAATACATTCTTAACCTTTGATAAGGCTATACTACACAAATTCCCCTATCTATCAACATATTCCGCCAACAAAAAACAGACAGGAGGCCACCCATGGCAGACTATCAGCTTGAACTCAGGCAGATTGTAGATTATCCACGATGCCGAATTTATCGAGAATTTATGCAAACTCTGATTGCAGACCGGAGCATTCGCACAGGCGGATGCTCTGGTCTTTTTTATTATGTCGTTCTTTGCTCCTATGCCAACTTCAGAACCTCTTATCGGCGCATAGACGGGATCTCATACACGGTATATCCGGGCGAATGGATCTGCTCCATCACTGACATCACGGAATGGTTCCGTGTACGCTTTCACTACCAGGCATTTGCAATCCTAAAATCCTTGCAGGATCGGCAGCTCATTACATTTACCCGCCTCGGCCGCGGGCATATCGTAAAGTTCTCTATTACGGACTGGCGGCGCAATAACACCGCGCTCGATTATAACTGCCCATGCCAAAAAGACTCCGGTTTCTTCTTCATTCCTGTTTCAACGGCAACGGAGTTGATCTCCGCGGGACGCGCATCTGAGATGGATGTCATTCTGGATCTTTGGATCTCTGCGATTTATAAGGATCAGCAAGTACGCGGCTCTGAGATCGGGCCAGTTGCGTATTTCAGAAACGGAACCGGGAATCCGCTCGTCAATTACAGCGAATTATCCGCGCGCTGGGGAATCTCCCGTTCCAGCGTGGGGCGGCTGCTCAAAAAACTGGCCGACTTTGACTATCTTTCTCTGCTGACTTTCCCAGGCCGCAGCGGAACAGTAATTTATCTAAAGAATTATCTCTCAACCATGTTCCAAATTTCGGATGTCATGATAGACAAAGAGGAGGTTGCTATGTGTCTGAACCTTCGCGTATCTGTGCCGGATACCATTCCGCCAGAGTCCAGCCCAATTTCTGATGAGCAGATCTGCGTTTCAACAGAGCTTCCCAGCGTTTCAAAACCTCACATGCTGTACTTCGTTCGGAAAGTGCTGCGAACCCTTGAAGCGCAAGGCATTTCCTGCCTTTCATGCCCCAAATCCAAATATATGTTATATCCATTATCCGACGACTGCACGGTAGGAATAGAGAAAGGCACTATCTCAGCGGGACTTGCGATTTGCTGCGGCGCCGGCAGTCCGTTGTATCGGTTTGAAATGACGATCATCCCAAATGCTGAAGCGGAAGGAGCGTGCGACAATGTCAGGAAAGATGTATGAAAAACGGCCGGAAGAGGATGCCCGCTATCACGACACATGGAGACTGCTCAAAAAATATCGGGATGTAACATGGAGTCTGGAACTGTCTATCCGGCAGGTCAAGAATCAGTTTCGCATTGATTATGATTGCAGCATTGAAGATTTTTTGGAGTCCATCTATATGGCAGGCGCGGATCTCGGCGGCACGGACATAGAAAATCATGCCAGGTGCATTGAGCGCAGCTACAAAATGCTGACCCTGCTTGAAAATTCTGTCAACCTTCTCCGCACGCACCACCAGAGCGGAGAGGTGTACTACTGGATTTTGTATTACTCATTTTTATCCCCACAGAAGCTGAAAAATGTGGAGGAGATCATTGAAGCGCTCCACCCGCATATTAGGGACATTAGCTTCAGCACCTACTACCGTCAGCGCAAAGCCGCTGTGGAAGCGTTAAGCTCTGTCCTTTGGGGATTTTCTGCGCAGGACACTTTGAAAACGCTGGACTGCTTTTTCCCGCCAGATGTTTGAGAGTATTTTGAAAGAGAATTGGGAGAAAATTGGAAGGACTTTGCTATTGAACGCAAAATCGCCGTATGTTAAACTAAGTATGCTCAAAACTATAAACAAACCAAAAGCAGCCGCAGGAGGACGCCATTTTTGATGCGCGTCTTTTTTTCTGCACTTCTACGGTCAATGAAACAGCATCCGGCTTTCGCTGGGTGCTGTTTCCTGCTTTTGGGCAACACAAGGAGGTAATGCTTTTGAAGCACAAGTGTCCGTCTCCCCGTATTGGGAAAAAGCCGCGTGGCAATATCGGCCGTTGGCTGTATGCAGCGTTTCTGACCGCCACGCTATCCGCGTCTCTCTGTCAGCCGGCCTCTGCCGCAACCGTGTGGGAGAAGGCCAATGAGATCATGCGGGATGTCTATACGCAGATCCTCGGCATCTCCACGATTGCAGCCATCGTTACGGCCGCAGTCGCACTGCTGATGATGAATTTCTCCCGCAGCGGCCGAACCGTCGATGAAAGCCGGGCATGGCTCAAGCGAATCATTATCACTTGGGCCGTGCTGAATGGCCTTGGCTTCATTATGAGTTATGTTACGCCCTTCTTCAGCGGCGGGCAGTGGACCGCCTCGTAAATCATGGGCATTTTAGATGGCATTGTAGAGTGGATCGCGGAGCAGATCATGTACGGTCTGGATATGATCAACACCTCTGTTTTGGGGGCATTGGGCTGTGACATGAACACATTTCTGCGATATTTTCCCGCAGCGGAAACCATGTATAGCCTTCTGGTGGCACTTGCCATCGGGCTGATCCTGTTGGGCTGGGTCTGGAATCTGTTCAAGAACTACGGACTGGGCTTGGGAATTGAAGCTGAAGATCCGGTTAGGCTGACAGCCAAAGCGATCTTGTTTATTGTACTTGCGTACTACGCGGATGAAATCGTAAACATTGCGCTGACGATAGGCGGAACGCCTTATGCGTGGATACTGTCCTCAGAGCTTCCTTCTTTGGACTTTGCCAGCTTCAATTCTGTTCTGCTGACCATCATCGGCGTCTGTGCCAACGGCGGCGTTGCGCTGATCGTTCTGATTCTGACACTGATTCTTGCGTGGAACTACATTAAGCTGCTGTTTGAAGCGGCAGAACGGTATGTACTGCTGGGCGTCCTGGTCTATACCGCACCGGTAGCCTTTGCCATGGGCGCATCGCAATCCACCGCAAATATTTTTAAGAGCTGGTGCCGGATGTTCGGCGGGCAGATATTCCTGCTGCTGATGAACGCATGGTGTCTTCGGCTGTTTATCACGATGGTCGGCACATTCATCTCAAATCCGCTTTCCATATAGGAGGTCATTACCACGAAGAAATATCATAGAATCATTCCGCTGCTGGGCACCGTTCTTTTGCTGGCGCTCACCTTGGCGGTACCTGCGTTCGCTCTGGAGGAAAGCGACGTTGAAGCCGCAGTCAGCAGTTCCAGCCGCGAGGTCGTGACGGGGAATGTCCTGGTCTGGTTTCTCTGCGCGGTCGGCTTTCTCAAAGTCTCGCAGAAAATTGACAGCTTCATGGCAAGCATCGGCGTCAACGTGGGGCATACCGGCGGTTCCATGCTGGGTGAGGCGATGGTGGCATTCAAGGGTGTCTCCCTCGCTGCCGGCATGGCTGGAAAAGTTGTCGGGAACTTTGCCGACAGAGCCTCCAGCCGCGCAGGCGCCGCCGCATCCGGATCTTCCGGCTTTCTGCAAGGTGGTCTGGCCGGCGTTGTCAGTCGGAAAATCACCAATGACGCCGTAAGAACTGCGACGCAAACGACACAGAAAGCGTCTTCCTCCACCATGTCCGCCGCGCATCAGGCCACGGAGCGTACTGTAAATGCCGAGCGGCAGGCAGCAAGCGTTGTTCATCAGGCAAAGCAGACGCGCAGCGAAAGCGCTTCTCAAAAGTCGCAGATGGGCGTGACCCATCAGCAAGTCGCTTCCAGTACCCGAACCGCCTCGGTTTCCTCACTCCGCAGGGAGTCGCAGCATTCCGTTGGCCTCGGCGGGCGTATTTTTACCAATTCCATGCTGGAGGGCGGGCGTTTTGCCAACGATGTGATCGGTATGGTTGCAGCCGGAGACTTGCACTCCACCGGCTCCATCACCGGAGAATTTGCGTCACAGGCGTTGTCCTCCTACATGGGCATTACCGCTCAGGGAGACGCCGCACCGCAAATATCCTATTCCGACGTTGAGATCGGCGGCGGGCGCATCACCGGCACAGAGTATTCTCCGGAGCATCCGGAGGGCATTTCCTTTGGAATGTACCATACCGGGCAATATACCGCGCCGGACGGTGAACACCAGAAAATCTTCTCTGTCGATGGTGCCCAATGGTACAAGCAGTATGCTGTTGACACTGTAATCAAGAAGCCATTTACCGCACCGGACGGTGAAATCGACTATCATAAGGAGATTGTCAAGAAGATGCCCGATCCGCCGAAGCGGAAAGACCGGATGTAAGGGAGGCTGTCTATGAAACCGGAAGAATTTGAGGTTTATGTGATTCCTCCCAACTTTATGGAGGGCGGCACACTCTTCGGCGGGCTTTTGAAAACCCGCAATACGATTGAGGCGGTCATCCTGGGCCTTGCGATTGGTGTGCCGGTTCTGCACCTTCCGTTTTCCCTCACCGTCCGCGTCGTGATTTTATGCCTGACGGCTCTTCCGCTGGTGCTTCTCGCTTTGATTGGCGTATCCGGCATGAGCCTGTCCGCTTTTATCCGCCTGTTCTTTTGCTTTCTGCACAACCGCAGAATCCTTTCACGCGATGGGACGCAGGGCGGCAAAAACGGAAAAACGCTGCTGCCCAGCTGGGCGCAGCAGCGGAAAAGCGACTGCGAAGCAGAAGATCCTCCGCTCCCCAAAAGCCGCAGCCGATTTTCTGTTGATCTGAAGCAGCGCAGCGTGACGCAGTTCAAGACCTTCTTGCAGGAGGAAGAAGCCGTTCAGCCGCTCAATGCTCTGGCGGACTATATCCCTATCGAGAAGATTGAGCACGGCGTCATTTATACAAGAGATCACCGCTATGTCAAGGTTGTAGAGGTGGTTCCCGTCAACTTCCTGCTGCGCAGCGCGAGAGAGCAGCGCAGCATCATTTACTCCTTCATTTCCTATCTGAAAATTGCCCCGGTCAAGGTGCAATTCAAGGCATTGACAAAGCGTGCGGACATTAACCGGCACCTGGATACCGTCCGCAGGGAGCTGGAGCATGAGCAGGATCCGCGCTGCCGTGTCCTGCAGGAAGACTACCTGAAGCTCATTCGGCAGCTTGGCTCCCGTGAGGCAATCACAAGGCGCTTTTTCCTTGTTTTCGAGTATGAGCCGTTGCCGGGCACCAAACGCGGCCATGAGGAAGAGGATGCAATCGCTTCTCTGCAAACGGCCGCACGCACGGCGGCAAATTATCTGCGGCAATGCGGCAACGAGGTCATTTCCCCTGAGAACGAGGACGATGCCACGGCAGAGATCCTTTATAACATTCTTTGTCGCAGGGCCAGCAGTGAGCCGTTCTATCAGCGGGTGAAGTCCGTTCTGGCGGACTACATGGCCGCCGGGCGGGACATCAACACTATTCCCGTCAACGAGTTCTATGCCCCTGACAGCATCGACCTTACCCATGGAAACTACCTCTGTGTAGATGGGCTGTATTATGCCTATCTTCTTGTCCCATCAGATGGTTATAAAGCGCGCGTTCCCGCCGGCTGGCTCAGCCTTTTGGTCAACGCCGGCGACGGGATCGATCTGGACGTCTTTCTCGTGCGGCAGCCAAAGGACCGCATGGTCAGAAAGCTGGGGCAGCAGATCCGTATCAACCGCAGCAAAATCAAGGAAACCAGCGACACCAACACGGATTTTGACGACCTCGACGGTGCGATCCGCAGCGGTTATTTTCTAAAAGACGGTCTTTCCAACAATGAGGATTTTTATTATCTGAATCTGCTTATCACCGTCACAGCCGGCAGCGTGGATGACCTTGAATGGAAGGTCGCGGAAATGAAAAAACTCCTGCTTTCGCAGGACATGGATGTACAGACCTGTTCCTTTTGTCAGGAGCAGGCTTTTTTATCCTCTCTTCCTCTGGTTTCTCTGGAGCGCCAGCTCTATGAGCGGTCTAAGCGGAATGTTCTGACAACGGGAGCCGCCAGCTGCTATCCCTTCACCAGCTATGAGATGTGCGATGACAACGGTATTCTTCTCGGCGTCAATAAACACAACAATTCTCTCATCATCGTGGACATCTTCGATTCCCGCGTCTACAAGAATGCCAATATCGCCATTCTCGGAACCAGCGGAGCCGGAAAAACCTTTACGCTTCAGTTGATGGCTCTGCGTATGCGCCGCAAGGGAATTCAGGTCTTTATCATCGCGCCGCTCAAAGGGCATGAGTTTCACCGGGCCTGTTCCAACATCGGCGGACAGTTTATTTCCATATCTCCGGCATCCCAAAACTGCATCAATATCATGGAGATCCGCAAAGCAGATAAGTCTGTGGACGATCTGCTGGATGGACCCGGCGCGGAAAAATCTCTGCTGGCGGCCAAAATTCAGCGGCTGCACACGTTTTTCAGTCTCTTAATTCCGGACATGTCCCACGAGGAGCGGCAGCTTCTGGATGATGCTATGATCTGCACCTACGGGACAAAGGGCATCACACATGACAATGCTTCTCTGGAACAGCCGGAACATCCCGGGCGCTATAAAGAAATGCCGATCCTGGGCGACCTGTATGAAATTCTCGCCGCCTCTCCGGAAACAAAGCGCCTTGCCAACATCCTGAATCGGCTGGTCAACGGCTCTGCCCGCTCTTTCAATCAGCAAACCAATGTGGCGCTGGACAACAAGTACATCGTCCTTGATATTTCTGAGCTGACCGGTGATCTGCTGACGGTGGGGATGTTTGTTGCTCTCGACTTTGTATGGGACAAGGCCAAAGAGAACCGCACGGCGGAAAAAGCCATCTTCGTGGACGAGTGCTGGCAGCTCATCGGCGCCAGCAGCAACCGACAGGCCGCCGAATCCGTTCTGGAGCTTGCCAAGACGATCCGCGGCTATGGCGGCAGCCTTGTCTGCGCCACACAGGATCTCAATGACTTTTTTGCGCTGGACGACGGCAAATACGGCAAGGGCATCATCAACAACAGTAAAACGAAGATCCTGCTGAATCTGGAGGAGGAAGAAGCCCAGCGTGTTCAGGGTGTTCTTCACCTTTCTGAAGCCGAGCTGATGGAAATTACGCACTTTGAGCGCGGCAGCGCTCTCATCAGCACAAATAACAATAATATTGCCGTGGAGATCAAATGCAGTCAAATGGAAAAGGAATTGATCACCACGGATCGCCGGGAGCTGGCCGAGCTTGCTCAGCGTGCTGCGCCAAAGCAGCATCCATGCTAATCCGTACACAATACGCATTTAAGACGTATAACGCTCCACAACCAACAGCAATACGGCGATTATACGGCTTCAATACGCATAACGAGGAGATGTTTCAATGAAAACGAGGGAACAGATCTATGGGCAGGAAGCCGCCGGCATCCTGCGGGATGTTTCCATGTACCGCGCTCTGACGGAGATGCAGCTTTTGAAGCTCTATCCGCACAAGGAAAGTAAAATCCGAAATCTGCTGTCCTACCTGCAAAAGCAGGGCCGCATTGTGCAGCGCGGCGAGTATTACCGCATTCCCGCTGATGCGGAAGAGAGCATCGATCACGGGCTTTCAAAGGCCGTTTGGGTTCTTACCGACTTTATGGAGCAGGTAGAATATCACTCTGTCAGCGAGTACCCCGCAAAAATCATCTTTTTTGCGGATGGTGAAGTTTACGAGATCATTTATGCGGAGCCGGGTAAAGAGCAGCTTATCAACCAAATGCTCTCCACGGTAAAAGAGGTTCCACCCAAATACATCGTTCTGATTGAGCAGCCGGAGCAGATCGCCGAGATCCACACACCAAACACCAGCGGCTACTGTACCGTCTCTTCGGGCGGCGAAGTGCAGTATTATCAAATCGAATAAGGAGTTTTTTCTTGAACAGGGCCATTATATCACAAAGAATTACATCTATTCTGGCTGAGATCGAACGGCTGAACAATGCGCTCTATGCCATGAACACGACGGATATTCAGCGTTATCCCGACAACTACGAGGTGCTGTCCACGGATGCGGCGCTGCGGGCCGAGCGGATCACCTGCCGGCTGCGCCACCTGATCTATGCCACTACCAGCATCAAAAAAGAGGAATATCTGCGGTCTGCTGAAACCATGCAGGGCATTGAGATCAGCGAAAATGACGGCATTCTGGAGATCAAGCTCCCGTGCCTTCTGCCAAAGCGCAAGCAGCGCCAAAGCACGGAGTTCCTGTTGGATCCGTTTACCTCCGCGCTCTCCGATTACGCCGCCCACCACACCATGCCGCAATTTCAGCATTGTGTGGTCTGTTTTTCCCATATCTATGCGCAGGAGCTGCCAGAGCGCCGTATCCGCGATTATGACAATCTGGAACTGAAGCAGTTTCTGGATGTTGCGGCCTCCTTCATCTTGACGGATGACAATGGGCTGCTGTGCGACGCCTACAACACCACGGAGCTGGGCGAAGAGGATTGCACACGGCTTTTTCTCATGGACAGCACGCAGTTTCCGGTCTGGCTTGCAGAGCGCCAGAATGGAGTAAAAAGCATATCGGATTTTTGACCTTTTATGGGCGCTTATTTTCCTAGGTACAAAAAGCGCCCTGAAAGCGCTGAAAATACTGCGTTTTTTCAAGGCGCTCCAGCCGCAAAATTACCCAAGCTATAAAGCCCTACGGTAAAATATCGTACAAGGAGGCAGCACGGTTTATGCCTCGAAAGCCCCGGCAGCTGCCAGCCCAAAATACGCTGCCCTATCTTCTTTTGACATTAACCGCCCTCTGCGGTGAATACCCCATCCGTCAAATCAGCCACCTGCCGGGTGGTTCCGCATACCTCGAAAGTGTCGTTACCGCTCTCCGGCGAGATGGGCTGCTGCGTACCTTCTCCAAAGACGGCCTGCGTGGACTTCGGCTCACCTCGTCAGCCAAACGGCTGCTGTTGGCTGATGCTCCCGAATGGTTTTCAGCCTACCTGACCGGCAGTTCTGAGCCAAACAAGCTCAAAAGCGAAATTCCCAGACGGCTCCGGCTTCACCGGATGGCTGAGATCCTGACCATCATGCACAACGCTGACATTCCGGCCTTTCCATGGGAAAAGGCTCCTTTTTCCGCTGCCAGTCAAAGTGCGGCAATCCCCGCCTATTACACCTCCAGAGAGGTTAAAGAGATCGGCCCGCAAGGGGCGAAAATCAAAAGTTCACGCGCAACCGGCATCCTGCTGACGGATGGCGGTATTTTTTTGACCTATAACACCGCCAAAGCGCAGATGAAATGGGAGTACAAGGCTGAACTGCGGTTCAAAGCTCTGCTGCAAACCGAAGGGGTCATGCCCGATGCGGAGATTTCCGGGATCGTGTTCGGCTCCAGCATGGAACAGCTTTCTATCCTGACGCAGCCGGACGCGCACAGCTATTTCCTGCTGGATGGCAGCTTTCCGCATTTCTACTATCTGACCAATGACCGTTATGGCGAAGCGATCCTTCGCCTCTTATGCGACACGCAGCAGCGCAGGACGCTCGATGCAATCCTTGCAGACGGGCTCCATGAGGGGATACCAAATTGGCGCGTCGAGAACGACGCCATTGACAGCGAGGGGAATCCTGTTCTATTCGCCTACACCTGTGATTTTCCTCGCATCCGGCGTTTCGATACCGCGCTGGAGCTGCACGGAATGACGGGGACATTGATCTGCTTCGATTACCAGGAAGAAGCCTTGCGGGAGATCTGCGGGCAGCGTGTGATACTGCAAAGCATTGATTTTCAACAGTTTGAAAGGAGCGTGCTCTATTCCTAAAAAGAAGCTGATTCAGCTTTTCATTATCATTCCAATCGCTGCGCTGGCGCTGCTCTATGGGAGTGGCTACCTCTCGCAGCTTTTTTCCAATTACCGTGCATGGCAGGAGGCCGGCGCCGTGTTTGGGACATCTCCCGCATTCCCAGACGCCGGATTCGTTCCCTGCCTTGCGGCAGCCTTTCATTTTCCGTATGGGCTGTATGGCCTCGGCCTCTGCATCGGTGCGCTGGCGCTGCTGATCCTCATGGTCATGCGGATGGGCTACAGCGAAGGCGGCGAATACGACCGGCGGCGCAACCTTGTCTATTCCAACAAGGGAACCTACGGCACCGCAGGCTTTATGTCCCGCAAGGAGCTGACCGAGGTACTTGACCTTGTGCCAGACATTCGCAAGCATTCCGGCACGATTCTCGGAGAGCTGGATCATCAGGTCATTTGTATTCCTCCAAAGACTCGATTTAACGGGAATCTTGCGGTTTACGGCGCCAGCGGCTCCAAGAAGACAAGAGCCTTTTGCGTCAACATGATTCTCCAATGCGCAGCGCGGAAGTCAAGCCTTGTGATCTGTGACCCAAAATCCGAACTTTACGAAAAGACCAGCGAGTACTTGCGGGATCAGGGGTACACCGTCCGTGTGTTCAATCTGGTAACGCCGTCAGCCTCAGATTCATGGAATTGCCTTGCTGAAATCGGCGATCAGGAACTAATGGCGCAGCTCTTTTGTGATGTCATCATCAAAAACACAGGGGGCGAAGAACGTGACCACTTCTGGGACAGCGCCGAAATGAATCTGCTCAAGGCGCTGGTCCTCTATGTTTCCACCAGCTATCCCAAGAAAAAGCAAAACATCGGCGAGGTGTACCAATTGCTCACCGCCAGTTCCGAAAAGGAACTGAATGCGCTTTTTGATGTTCTTCCCCTCACGCATCCTGCCAAAGCGCCATACAGCATTTTCAAGCAGGCGTCGGAGGGTGTGCGCGGCGGCGTTATCATCGGGCTCGGCTCCAGACTGCAGGTTTTCCAAAACCGAGATATTCGCAACATCACATCCTACAACGAGATTGATCTGGAACTTCCGGGAAAGCAGCCATGCGCGTATTACTGCATTACCAGCGATCAGGACAGCACCTTTGATTTCCTCTCCTCGCTGTTTCTTTCCTTTGTGTTTATCCGCCTGGTTCGCTATGCGGACGAACAATGTCCCGGCGGGGCGCTTCCGGTTCCTGTTCATGTACTTGGTGAAGAGCTGTGTGCCTGTGGAGTGATCCCAGATCTATCGAGAAAAATTTCGGTCATTCGTTCCAGAAACCTGTCCATGTCATGTGTGTTCCAGAACTTAGCTGGCCTTCAGAACCGCTATCCCTACAACCAGTGGCAGGAAATTCTGGGCAACTGCGATGTGCAGCTTTTTCTTGGCTGTACAGATGCTCTGACGGCGGAATTTATTTCTGACCGGACCGGCGAGGCCAGTATCTCTGTCACCAGTAAAGCCAAACAGCTCGGAACATGGCGTGTATCCAATTACACGCCTGAATACCGGGAAACCAGCGGTGTCGGCCGGCGCAAGCTGATGACCATGGACGAGGTGCTGCGTATGGATATTGATAAAGCCCTGATCCTCATTCGGGGCAAGAATGTACTGGAGGTGGATAAGTACGACTATTCCAAACATCCCGAGGCGAAGAAGCTGCGGCCGAGCAAGGCCGCCTCCCATGTCCCTGCATGGCGGGCAAATCAGCCGCAGGAAAAACAAACTCCATCGGCGCCGCCATCTCAGGCAGCGGATAAGAAGCCGGCGCAAAAGAAAAAGCCTGCGTCGGCTGAAAAAGTCGTTGCCGTAACCAAAGAATCCATTATGAAGAAAAAGGAGGATACTTAATGCCCAAGAAAAAAACGATCCCGCCCCCTGATGATTTCTCCTCAGAGTTCATGGAAACCGAATCCGGCAAAGAACTTTCTGAGCAGCAGGTGGAGGCCGCCGGCAGCGACTACACGGAAACTCCGCTGGCAGAACCCCCGGAAGTTGATCTCGGCTCCGGCGATGTGAGCGGCACAGCAGATGTTGAGGAAAACGAGCCGGATGCCGAAAACACCGCTGATGCCGCAGAGACGGTCCCTGTTTCCGATGAAGCAGCGGAAGATCCGGAGTACGACAGCATTTTACAGGAGCTGAACAGCAGCACTCCGGCACCCCTTGACAGCAGCGGCGAAAATGCTCTGGATGCGCTTTTGCTGGAAGGAAATGCGGAAAATGCTCCGCCCACTGAAGATGAAACGGAATCCGCAGATGGTGAAGCTGCTCCGCAGTCCACTGCACCTCCCGCACCTGCCGGACGCCGTGACTCCTACATTCTGACCGTTGATGCAAAAGACCGTATCGAAACGGAAGAAGAACGCCGTGAGGTCATCTGGCATGAGATCAAGACCTCGCATATTGCCGGTCGTATTTTGACCGGAACGTTGGACGGCGTGGAGCAGACCCCTTCCGGCCGTACTATCGTTGTCGTTGACTACAAGGGTTATCGCATTGCGATCCCGCTGAAAGAAATGATGCTCTATTCCGGGCCCGTTCCGTATGGAGCGAAATACAAGCCGTTTATGGAGCGGATGAACAGTATCCTTGCAACCATGCTCACCGCGGAGATCGATTTCATCGTCCGGGGTCTGGATAACACCGCCCGCAGCGTTGTGGCAAGTCGAAAGGCCGCCATGCTCCGTAAGCGTCAGACCTTCTATCTGGACACCAACGAAGATGGCGTCCCCATGATCTATGAAGGGCGCGTCGTACAGGCGCGCGTCATAGGCGTCGCGGAAAAAGTCCTGCGAGTGGAAGTGTTCGGCGTGGAGTGTACGATTTTCGCCCGCGATCTGTCTGCCGCATGGTTCGGTGACGCCCGCGAGTATTACAGCGTCGGCGACCGTGTTCTTGTCCGTGTGCTCACCATTGACCGCGACGACATCAACCATATTTCCATCACAGCAGATATCCGTAGCGTTTCGTCCGCCGCCAACCAGAGCAATCTGGATAAATGCGTCCTGCAGGGCAAATATGCCGGCAGAGTGACCGATGTGCGGCACGGCGTTGTGTTCATCCGGCTCAACAACGGTGTCAACGCGGTTGCCCACACCTGCTATGACCGGCGAATGCCCGGAAAAAAAGACGACGTCAGCTTTGCCGTTACCCGTCTGGATGAGGAACGCGGCATCGCCGTCGGCATCATCACCAGAATCATCAAACAGAATTTGTAAAAAAGGAGAGGCCACCATGAAGAGCTTATCAAAGCTGGCCCTTTGCCTGCTGCTTGCCATGTCGCTGACGGTCAGCGCCTTTGCCGCTCAGGTTCCCGATTCATTGGTAGCGGAAAACCTGAACGGCCAGCAGCGGCTTGTAAAAACCTACACGCTTTCCCCGGAGGTTGACCCAGATGAGCTGAAGGAAGAGGACTTTTCCTACGACGGTTATCTTTATACCTGGGCCTATACCACAAAGGTGGAACACCCGTATCTGGAAAGCAAAACTGTAACGGAAACCGTTACAGTCAATACCGCCAAAAATGACCTTGCGCAGATCCTCGCAGAGCTTTCGCCCAGTATGCCCTATGAAAAAGACGGATTCTCCGGCGAGTTGGCGCTGGATCATACCACGCTTTCCACAGAGGCGTCCGGCTACACCACCAAATACAGCAAAACCACCGAGACGAAGGTGATCGGCAATCTGGACCGCAACGACATGTCCTATGTGCCGGCCACGACCGTCAAAAACGGGAAAACGCTCACCCTTGCCAATGTGGAATGGCAGGTCACCGGCACGGCGCTCGTCGGCGAGGCGCTGGTTCCTGCCCAGTATCAGGCGGTCGCCACCTATTCCGCCTCCAGCAGCTATCAGGCTGCCACAGGCTATGTCACCACGGCGGAATATCACGGAACCGTTACTTCGGAAGGCGTGGACAGCATCACTTATACCGTGGTTTACACCGGAAGTGAGATCGTCCCCGTAAAAACACATATCTGGGATAACGACAGCCTTGCCGCTCCGCTGCTGATCATCGCTGCCGTGCTGCTCTGCGCGGGCATCGCCGCCGTTGCACTCATCCTGCTGCGCCGCCGCAAAAATGTCTATGTGTATGTTCCGGACAGCAAGCCCCGAGAGTACCGGCTGATTGCAAAGTTCCGTGTGGAGCCTGACAGCGAGGTTCCCGCTATCGATGCAGGCTCTCTCACACTGAATCCGGGAGATACCGTCGCGGTTGAGGTGAAAAAATCCCTTGCCAGGCACCTGGCTGGGCGCGAGTTCACCGTTTCTTTCCCGCAGAGTGACCATACTTACACGATCCAAGCCAGCAAGCACAATGACTGGCATGAATTTACCGTTCCCGCTGAAGAAGAACAGGAGGCTCCCGTATGAAGAAGTTTTTCTCATTGACTTTGACTCTGGCTGCCATGCTTTCTGCGATGGCGGTCAGCGCACAGGCTGCCGATTATTCCTTTGAAACCGATGGCACCCCGGAATACTATCCCTCCTCTTCCTATGAGGACGTCTACGGCTCCCGCTACAATTACGGTGGAAAAAATGTGGTGGACTACCAGATCCCCGAGCTGGAGTACGGGCAGCTCAGCACCACCCAAACCGGGGTGATGGAGAAAATCATGCTGCCTGGTCTTCAGGGCATCTCTGCATCCGGCAGCGGCATTTACGGAATTTCTCCCGGCGGCGGAACTGTGGAGATCCCCGGTTTTCTGCAGGGCGGCTCCACAGCTACTCCTGCGACGCCCGCTTTCACGGAGCTGACACAGGATTTTCTGCTCTCCAACGGTGCCGTCGGAAAGATCTCCATTCCTGCCATCGGAGTTAAGAATTACTATCTCTGGGAAGGTGAAACGACTGCCAGCATGAAAAAGGGGCTGGGGCATTTCACCAGTACCAGCGTCTGGAACGGCAATGTGGCTGTCTGCGGGCATAATCGCGGCGCCAAATATGTGATCGGCAGCATCAAGAATCTGGATGTGGGTGATAAAATCACCTATACCACATCCATGGGTACCCGCACCTATCTGGTGGAGACTGTGACCAAAATCAGCAGCAGCGATTGGAGCTATTTGTCCTCTACCACGGATAACCGAATGACTCTCCTTACCTGCGTTGCCGGAGATTCCAGTCAGCGCTGGTGTGTGCAGGCTGTTCAGGCATCTTAAAAATCTTTTGTTGAAAAAGCCGCTTTATGATCGTAAAGGAATAGTAGATCAAAAATAAGGAGGCTTTTCCATGAAGAAGCAGATCCTCACGATGTTTACGGGCCTTTTTATCGGCGCTATTATCACAGGCGGAGCTTCCGCCTATGCTGCGGGAATCCTCGCTGAACGCAGCAACCATCGTATTTTTGTCGATGGGCAGGAGGTGCAAATGGAAGCGTATGGTATTGCTGGACACAACTATGTGAAACTCCGCGACATCGGCAAAGCAGTCGGCTTCAATGTGTTCTGGGATGCGGACAGCGGATGTGTGCAAATTGAAACCGACGCGCCTTACACCGGCGAGGCTCCCTCCGCTGAAGCTGTTCCGCCTGCTGCTGCGCCTTCTGATGTGGATGCTGCAAAGCAGGATATTGTAGCTCGCACCAATGTCCTCCGTGCGGAGCGTGACATCGCAGCTTTGACTGCCGACGATCAACTGATGCGGGCCGCGCAGGTGCGGGCCGATGAAATGGCTGCCACAGGTGCCTATTCTCATACCAGACCAGACGGCAGGAAGTATTACACCGTTACGGACTGCAGGCAGGTTGGGGAAAATATCCACCAGATCCCGCTGCTCTATCTTGCGCAGCAAAAAACCGCGCTTGCGGAAACGCTCGTATATTCATGGTCAAAATCCGCAGGGCACATGGAAAACATGACAGATGAAAGCTATGCGGCTATCGGCGTCGGCCTTGCACGAGGGACTGACGCCAACGGCTTGGAGTGCTGGTACTGTGTCCAACTATTTCTTCGCAGCGGATACAGCATTTCAGCGGTGGACAAGCCGGCAACGAAGTAAATCCTGTTATCCTATATCACGAATCAGACCGGGGAGCCTCGGTCTGATTTTTCTTGTGCAATTTTGCAAGGAGGTAGCTCATTGAAAAAACTAAGAACCAGGCTCGTCTCGGCGTTTCTCGTTATCATGACGCTGTTGACGCTGCTCCCGACTTCCGCGCTGGCCGCATCCGGCAGCGGAACGGGCATCAAGCCCACCGGCAATACCAATTACTGGACAACACGACTGCTCCATGACGGTACGCCTTACAGCTACAAGCCCCCGATGGCGGCAGGCAAGCTGCTGTACTGCCTTGACCGCGGCTACGGCTACCGCTGGGGCACTGCCAGCTTTCTGAACAGCTACACCTATACCTCCGCCACCGGAGCGGACGCGGATACCGTGCTGAAAACGGCGCTGGCGCAGAGCGGCATGGGTGAGCTGGATGCCCAGCAGCTTGAAAACTTCAAATGGATGATGACGTTCATTTCGGACTATAAGGGTGACATCCCCGGCAGCCTTTTTATGGCTGCGCAGACGTATGTGTGGGATCACCAGACCTTCAAGGGTGAGGGAGATGGTGACATCGATGGCGGTGGTTACGCCAACGCCGATACCTATGAAATGTACCTGGGCTATATCGATTGGATGTTGAAAGAAAAGGCCAAGGAAGACGCAGAATTTCAGCGCCAAATTGAAGAATACGCAGAACAGGGCATCATCGCCACTGTGGTAGAAGATGAAGCTGCAAAATGGGCGGTCTACGCGAAATCCAGCGTTAAGGGGCGTCAGGCTTTCTTTAACTATTATGCGCCGAGAAAACTCGTCACCAATACATCTGAGCCGGGAAAGCCGCCGGCTGGGGACGCTGATATTACGCTGCGGAAGGTTGCCGCAGGAACGACCCGTGGTTTGGATGGCGCAAAATTTAATATTTACCGCGACGGTCAGATCGTCGGCAGCGATGTGACCCAAAATGGCGGAATCATTGAGGTCAAGGATGTCACCAAGGGCCTGTGGTCCTTCGTGGAAACCGAGACCCCGGAGGGCTACTGCGCCGACTCTACGCCCATCAGCGTCTATGTCGATACCACCGACGGCGACAAGCAGTACACGGTCACTGCCGAAAATTACGCACTGCCCGATATGAAGATCACCAAGCGGGACGCCATGAGCGGCAAACCGATTGCCGGCACAGTGTTCTCGGTGAAGTCCGTCACCGGCAGCTATTCCACCTCCGTCACGACCGGGACGGACGGTTCCGCAACGCTCTCGGCCATTCCTGCCGGTGTCTATGTTGTGCGTGAGGAATCCGTTCCCGAGCCGTACATCGTAACCAATACCGAGCAGACCGTGGCGCTGCGCCCCGGCAAAACCTCCGAGGTCACTTTCGTTGACTATGAAAAGCCCGGTCTTGAAATTGTCAAGAAGAACATCGCCAATGGTGAGCCCATCGAGGGCGTGACCTACCGTATCGAGCAGATAGACGGCAGCTTTTCCACCAGCGCCACAACCGATAACCATGGGCGGATTTTCCTCGACTCTGTTCCTGTTGGCACATTCAAAGTAACGGAGATCAATGTCCCCAGTCATGTCATTCTCTGCCCCATCCCCCAGGAAGTGGCGCTGAAACCCGGCGAAACCTCTACCGTCACCTTCTTCAACGCCCTCAAGCCCAGTCTGGAGATCCGCAAGGTGGACAGCGTCACCGGTGATTCCGTCAAGGGTGCCAAGTTCCAGATCTGGTATGGCAGCAACCATACCGACACCGGTGAGCTCAACGACATCGGCACTTACTTTTCTGACGCAAACGGAAAAATCATTCTCCCCGAGATCAAAGATGGCTGGTACAAAGTAACGGAATTGGAACCGGCGTCCGGGTACGCCATCAAGGAGCCTGCCACGCAGGAATGCTTCATTTCCGGTGGTGAGAGCAAAGTCCTGACCTTTGAAAACACTCCCCTTTCCGCCATCATCATCCGCAAGGTGGACAGCGAGAGCGGTCAGCCGCTGGAAGGTGCATGGTTTAGAATCCGCTACCTCGGCGGCACCTCCGGTACAGGCGGCACGGTCATCGGCGAGTACCGTACTTCGAGCAACGGAACCATTGTCGTGACCGGCCTCAAGGCAGGCACTTATGTCTGCGAGGAGATCTCCGCGCCGGACGGGTACGTGATCACCGACGCCGCGGAAACGGTCTATCTCTCCGGTAAGGATCAGGATGTCATTACCGTGACCTTCGGCAATGATAAAATGGGCTCTCTGCTCATTGTCAAAAAAGACGCTGTCACCGGCACCCCCATTTCCGATGTGGAATTCTTCGTCACGGATTCGGATGGCAGCGTGATCGGCACGGCCAACGGTAAATATGTGACCGACAGCGCAGGCACCATCCGCATTGACGGCCTGACGCCCGGCATGACGGTCATCGCAAAAGAGGTGCGTGCCAAGGATGGCTACATCCTCGACGATACCCCGCAGAGCATCAAGATCAAGCGCAATTCCGTCATGACGCTGGAATTCCGTAATCAGCCCAAGGGCGGTGTGCTTGTGAAAAAGGTGGACGCTGTGACGAACGCTCCCATCTCTGACGTCGAGTTCCTTGTCACGGATTCGGACGGCAATCTCATCGGCAACGCCAACGGCAAGTTCGTGACGGACAGCGCAGGTACGTTCACGATTACGGACATCGCCCCCGGCACCACGCTTGTCATCAAGGAAACCCGTGCGAAGGTGGGCTACATTCTCGACGATACGCCGCAGACAGTCAAGGTCAAATCCAACGAGGTTGTCACAGTGGAGTTCCGCAATCAGCCGAAGGGCAATCTCATCATCGTGAAGCAGGACTCCGTTACAAAAGAGCCGTTGGAGGGCGTTCAGTTCAAGATCGTCTACGCAGACGGCTCCTATGTGGACGCTGAAGGCGGCACGCTATCCTCCACCGGCCTGTACTGGACGGATAAGGAGGGCAAGATCACTCTCTCCGGCATTTCCGGTACCGTGGTGGTGACGGAGGTTGAGACAATCCCCGGCTACACCATCGACGAAAACACCCGCACCCAGACCGTGGTGATCAATCCTAATGACACCCAAACGCTCCACTTTTACAATGATCCTGTGGGCGGCGTGGAGATTATCAAGGTCAACGAGGATAACCATAGTGAGCGCATCCCCAATACGACCTTTGAGATCCGCAAGGTGGACGATGCCTTGGTGGATACCGTTACGACGGACAAAAATGGCCGTGTGTTCGTGCCTCTGAAGGATGGTAGTTACTATGCAAAAGAGGTCACGTCTAACAAATCGTTCCGGCTGGATGATACGCCCCACTATTTTGAGATCAAAGACGGCAAGCATGTGACGCTGCAAGTGACCAACAAAAAGCTCAGCGGCATCGTTATCCACAAAATCGACAGCGCCACGGGCGAGGGGATCTATGGTGTAAAATTTGTCCTCTATGATGCGAACAAGAAGCCCATTGGAGAGTACACCTCGGACGATGAAGGCTACATCTACATTGACGAGATCCCTGGCGGGCTGAGCGGCCGCTTTTATCTGAGAGAGCTGGAAGCCGCCCCCGGCTACACGCTGGATAAGCAGTATAAGACCGTCTATGTCTCTCCGGGCAAAACCGTGGAGATTGAGTGGGAAAATACCGCTGTCACGGGCCAGATCCAGATTTATAAGTACGCCGCTGAGTATAACGAGGTCACCGGCACCGCTGCAGGTACTCCGCTCAAGGGCGCTGTTTATGAGATCGTCAATGCCCGCAGCGGCAAGGTAGTGGACTACATTACAACGGATGCCCGGGGCGTTGCGGCCAGCAAGCCGCTGCCGCTGACCCGCTATCAGATCCGGGAGGTCACAGCGCCCGCCTATTGGCAGCTCGATCCTACCGTGCATGATGTGACGCTGGAATATCCCGGTCAGATTATCAAGCTTTCTGCCTACGATAAACCCTCCAGCCTCGGCGTTACCATCACCAAGCGGGGCAACGCGCAGGTCATGGCGGGCCAGTCCATGCGCTACGATCTTACGGTGGCCAACACCTCCAACGTGCCGCTGGAGTCCTTCTTCTGGCACGATAAAATTCCCTACGATGTGGCTCGCCCCACGACGCTCACCACCGGTACCTACAGCGCACGTCTCAATTATCGCATTCTCTATAAGACCAACTACAACGCGAGCTATCAGGTGCTGGCGAGCAACCTGCTTACCGGCAATAACTACAGCTTCAGCCTCAACGCCATTCCCATGCAGGCTGGCGAAGTGGTGACCGACATCTATTTTGACTTCGGCAAGGTTCCTGTCGGCTTCCAAAGCGTTGTCAACCCCACGCTGAGCGTGATGGTGAATGGAAACGCGGTCAATGGCTATCAGATGGTCAACCGCGCCGATGTGGGCGGCAAATATCAGGGCACATGGCAGACCGCAGCGGCAAGCTGGGTGACGATCATCCGGCGGCTCTGGAATACACCTACACTCCCCAAGACTGGCTACTAAATCCAATCCTTTTCAGGGAAAGCGCCCTATCCGGGGCGCTTTCCCAATTCTAATGTGAGGAGCTGAACTATGAAACACAAAAAAGGATTTGCTGCCGTCCTTTTGACGCTGATCATCAGCGCGCTGCTGTCCGTTTCCGCCTTTGCCGCCTCTGACGGCTTTTCTGATGTGCCGGAGGCATCTCCGTTTTATGAAAGCGTCGCTTACCTTGCTGGGCGAGGCATTACTTACGGTACGGGAAACGGCCGGTATGCACCGGACACACCGATTACGGTGCGCCAATGGGCAACGATGCTCTGCCGGGCCTTTGATAAAGAAGACGCCCTTTTGGATCCTGCCGGCTATGGCGGTGATGCCTGTATCAACCAAGGCTATGCGGATGGATGGCTGAATCTGCCGGCTATGGCGGCGCCGGACTCCCGCCTGTGCCGCTATGCCATCTATGAAAGCGGCTTTGCTGCCTTTGACATTGCCCTTTACAGTTCTCAGCTCTACCCGGAGGGGGAAACCCTGTCTTCGCAGGACAATGCTTTCCACGCTGCTGTGAGCTTTGGCTTATGCGAAGACACCTGTGCAGGGACGGACATCATCACACGGGGCGAGGCCGCGGATCTTCTCTATGCTCTTTTGACCGGGGAATTTACCGTTGCGCCGCCGCCCATTCTGGAGACGATTCCTCTGAACAATAAAGAGGGCGTCCATCTGAACAGCTACCTGCTGGAACTTCAAAAGATCCCGGAGCCGATCCGGCAGGCATTTGCGGAAAGAGGGTGGCAGTACACCATTGACTATGCGTACCTTGCAAGGCTGAGTGAAGAGCGGAATATGAGCTGTATTGGGGCAACCAATTACGGAAGCCGCCAAATCACTGTATCCTCGGCAGGGGCCACCGTCCATGAGTTTGGCCACTTTCTCGATGAGCTGATGGGCTTCCCATCTCAGACGGAAGGCTTTTATCAGGAGGAATCCGGAACCGCAGCAGCCCTGCTCCGTCCGTATGCGCTTACCAACGAGCAGGAGTATTTTGCGGACTGCTTCGTGTACTGGCTCACTTACCGTGATAACAGCAAAAAAATGGCGTCGCTTTGCAGCGCCGCACCAAAAACATACGCATATCTTTTGGCATTAGAAAGTCAAAATTGGCAGCCGGCTGCATAGGCCTTCCTGCCTGGCTGCGGCTGTTTGAAACCCCATAACATTGTTATTATACTGTACCGTATCCTGCATCGTCAATCAAATTAACAGCAATCCACCTAAAATCAGATGGATACACAGTTTGCATTATGGCTATTTCGTACAATTTGCGGATTGCAAACCAATAGAAAATCTGCTATTTTATAAATACAGAAAGAAAGGTGAGTCCGATGTACCAGTAACCCTCAAATCTGTAGAAATCGGAGGTAACCAGTGATGGTAGAGCCCAAGACTTACATAGAATGACCCTTGACTGCGGAACACGAAAGCAGTCAAGGGTCATTCTTATATGCTGGCTCCTGCGTGCAGCAGGGGCTTTTTTATGTCTGTGGGAAATCTCATTCATCGGCGCGCAGAAGTGCCTGTGTCTTGAGCAGCGCACTCATCAAGGCACGGTGATCTTCCCACTCTTCCCACCAGAGCGGCTTTAGGGCAAGCAGCATTTGTTCGGCCCATTGCAGCTCCGATTTTTGCAAACAGCCCCGTTCCAATCCGACTTGAAATCGTGCAAACGCATCTCGGACATGGTCTGATGCAGAGTCACGATTCAAGTAACTGCTGAGAAAGCCGCCTAAAACAGCGGATTCTTCCTGCGTATAAAACAATATTCTTCCCCTCCTATCGCACACGAGGAGTATTCTACCACAGACTGTTCGGATTGAGAAGTGTGGATTTTTGAAGGCTCCGATCTGCCACGCAAAAAAAGCCTGCCGCAAGCGAAGTAGGCGCCACCTTTAGACAGGAAAGGATACGACCATGAGCGAACATAACCATACCGGACTGGATGAGGCAGCTTCTGTTGCATCCAATACCATGCAGGCAGTACGGACCGGCAAGGCCATTTCCGCCGCGGCAAAGGGCGCTGCGGCAGGCGGGCCCTATGGAGCTGCCATAGGAGCAGCATTGTCCGCACGAAAGCATATCGGGAAAATAGCGGCTGCCGCGCTGGTATTACTGGCGCTGCCGCTGCTTTTTATTTTGCTCCTGCCGGGGATTATCTTTGGAAGCCTGACGGACAGCGGAGCGTCCGGAGCAGCCGGGCAGCCGATCCTCAATGACAATGCGGCCATTACGGAAAATATGAATCAGGCTGCCTTTGCAATCAATCAGATTCTCGGAGAAGGCATTGAGAATGTGCAGGAGCGCATCGCCAACGATTTCGCCGGAACAGGCGGGGATCACTATGAAGTAGTCAATCCTTATGAGGGGGATCTCATCAGCAATGCCAACCTGTTTATCTCTCAATACTGTGCGGCGAAAAATCTGGACTTTGCCGCCATCTCCCTCGCCGACATGGAGCAGATCCTGCGTGCGGGCCTCACGCACCTTTACAGCTTCAGCCGAACGATGGAGGTGCGTACTGTCCCTGCGGAGGAGGACGGCGAGGAAGATACGGCGGAGACATGGTACATCTACACGATCCGCTATAATGGTGAAGCCTATTTTGCGGACACCATTTTTGCATTGACTGACGAACAGAAAGGTCTGGCAGAAAATTATGCGGAAAATCTCAGCCTGTTTCTCGGCGACGGCCTGTTCCAATACGCTCCCTCCACCAACACCATTACAGCTCTTGGCGATGTGCGCTTTACCGATGGGGAAACGGAGGTCATCTACTTCAACCAGCTGGATGAACGCTATGCCAACCAGCCTTATGGCACCGACCATATCGGGGGGTATGGCTGCGGGCCAACTTCCATGGCTATTGTAGTCTCCTCGCTGACCGGTGAGACCGTTGATCCTGCCCAAATGGCACGGTGGGCCTATGAGCACGGCTATTGGTGCAGCAAAAGCGGCTCCTACCACACTTTGATCCCCGGCGCGGCACAGGCGTGGGGGCTTTCCGTTGAAGGGTGTACCGCTTCGGAACCGCAGCGCATTCTGGATGCCCTGGCAGACGGAAAGCTGGTCGTGGCTCTGATGACCAAAGGGCATTTTACGAAGTCCGGACATTTTATCGTGCTGCGGGGCGTCCAGGATGAAAAGATCCTCGTGGCCGATCCCGCCAGTTACCGGCGCAGTCAAAAAGCTTGGGACTTGTCCATCATTCTGAACGAAGCCAGCAGACGTGCGAGTGCCGGCGGGCCGTTCTGGATCATTGGGTAAAGCTGCTGACAAATATAGCAAGAGACACCTCATCTCTGAGGTGCCTCTCTAACAACGCCACGATGAAATAATCTAATCAGCGTTCATTTTCGTTCAGGATTTCCAGCATCTCTTTTGGCGTCACCACATAGGGCTTGACCGGGAAATGCTTGATGTTGCCGGTTACAAGATAAGCGTCGGTAGTTTCTCTTGCTTCCATAACCACCTCATAGAAAAATGCATCATCGGGGTCGGGGACATAGTCCTCAATCGTGGCAGCATCCAAAAAGATACCTCGCTTAATCAAGCCTGTCAGCGCAATTTCAATGTCCCGGCGGTCAAACTTAAATTTAGGGCGGTGCAGAACATCGTTGTATTCGTCCAGAATATCCTCATGCAGCAGAGGAATTACACGCCCCGCAAGAGCTTCTTGCAGAATAATACCGGGAACGGAGGAAATGTTAAACAGAGCAGAAACCACTACATTCGTATCAAGTACAACATAGTATTTCATGGTTACGCTCCGTTCCGAGCATTTCTTGACGCACGGTCAGCCCGGGACGCTGCAATTTCAGCATTGATCTCATCCAGCGACATATCCGCCGTGCCGTTCTGCTGTGCGGCTTCACTCAGACTTTGCACGGCGCGGATCGCCCGCTCAGCTCTGTATTCCTGCTTGGGCAGCGTCATGGAAAAGGGAACGCCATTTACCACGACAGAGCGTTTCAAAAACATTCGGATAGCGGTGGGAAGGTCGATGCCGAGTTCATCGTAGACAGCGGCAGCCTTGGCGCGGAGATCATCGTCAATACGCACCTGCATAACACTTGTAGACATAAAAGCGCTCCTTTCAAATATAATTGTATTGGTTTGCAATACAATTATATTCTATTATACGCAAAAAGTCAAGCGCTAGTCCTTGCGTATTCCCTAATGCGTTTTAATGCGCACAAAAGAAGCAGACTATGCAGGGAAAGCCGTGCGCAGCCGCTTCGGCTATTTATAAAATGTGGTCTTCTTGAATCAGCAGAATATCATCCCGTCCCTTGGCCTGGTCGAGCATCCGCTGCGTGAAGCCGCTCTTGGAAAACAGACCGTACAGTATCTTATACCCAGGGAAAGCCGTGCGCAGCTCCGCAGACTTTTTAACCTTTTCCTCCAGTTCGTAATAGACCGTCGCATCCACCGGCTTGTTGTGGTACTTGCATTCCCCGGCGAATACCTGCTTCTTCTGGTGATCTACCGCCATCACATCGATCTCCGTATCACCGTTGATGTCATTGAGCCAGTAGGAGCCGATGCGGGAGGGCACGAAGTCCACCGCCTTGTTCCGGCATAGGGAGGCAAAGATATCCTTGCAGACGTCCTCATAGGAGAAGGCAACGAATTTCTGAATAAAGTCCTTCTCCAACTCGTCCAGAACGATCTGCTGATTGTCCAGTTCCAGCTCTCCCTTGTAGGGATAGACATAGCGGAACCAGAAGCGGATGAAATTATCTGAAATGAAGTAGAGACCCTTTCGGGACTTCTCCGGATTCTTCTCCGTGACCGGCGTCGCCTTTTTCAGAAAGTCCAGATCGATCAGCGTGGAGAGATAGGGCGTCAGCGAGGATGTCTCCATGCCCAGGGCCCCGGCGATCTTGCCCAGCTTGTGGTTGCCGTCCGCAATGGCGCGAATAATGGAGAAATAGCTGTTCGCGGACTGTACCTCGTCTTTCAGCAGGAAGTTTGGTTCCTCATAGAGAAATCCATTCTTGGACAGTACAACTTCCTGAATCTGACGGTAGAGGTCTTCCCCCGGTTCAAAAAACTCCAGATACTTCGGAACACCGCCCGTCACGGAATACTGCTCCACCGCATGGGAGAACGGCTGCCCCTGCACGGCATAGAGGTCTGTAAACGGCAGCGGCTTCAAGCGGATCTGCGCGCTGCGCCGGCCATAGAGCGGACTATCGTGAGAAAGGGCGTGCTTCTGCATCATGCTGATCAGCGACCCGCAGAGGATCAGCATAACATTGCTGTCCTTCAGGATCTCGTCCCAGGCATTTTGCAGAATGGACGGAAAGGCCGCGTTCGTCTTGACCAAATACGGAAACTCATCAATGACCAGCACCTTCTTTTCCTCCGGACGGTAGTTGGCGATCTCCCGGAACAGATCCAGCCAGTCCGTGAAGGTGACCCTCTGCAGCATGGAGTTGCCCGTTACCCGGGCTACCACGCCGGCAAGACGCTTCATGCTCTGGGACTCCACTTCCTCCGTCGCAAGGAAATAAAATGCCTGTTTATCTTTGATGAATTCTTTGATCAGGGTCGTCTTTCCGATGCGGCGCCGTCCGTAGATCACAACAAAGCTGCCATCCCGGTGGAATTCCTTTTCCAGTGTATTCAATTCTTCTTTTCGTCCAATAAAGTTCATCTGTGCCACCTCCAATATTCACGGCTTTCGTATGATAAACTATATTATGATAATTTGATTTATATTATACGCAATTTCTTGAAACTGTCAAGCGGTCTGCTATATGCGGGCCGCTTTTTCAATTCTTTACAAAAAGTTCAAATTTTAAGGGGACGATACCCCCCTTGAGCGGCGCGTAATACTATGAGGGATTTTTAAGGAGGCTTCCATGGATCAAATGAATCGAAACCTGTATGAACTGCTTTTCAGCTGCAAGGGAAACTGGCGCAACGCCATTTATGTCCCCTGTGGGCCGTGCCCACATCCCTGCAAGGTTGACCGCTCCGGCTGCCTCGCGGCGACCCGACAGGATGGCGCGCCGTTGCTTGTCGGCGTTCGGGAGTTTGAAGAAGAAACCGGAGAGCGGATCGATCCGGGAGAATGCATCGGAACGCTCAGCAGGGACGCCTTCTCATCCCTCTTTTCCAGATACCTGACCTGGGAAATGAGCAGTTCCGAGCAGTGTCCGATGGAATACCTCACAGCTTCATCACTTTGACCCTCACTTCAAAACACCAGAAACAGAAAGGAGATCTTGCATGAAACGAATCAACATCACTTGCCCTGCCTGTGGTTCCAGAGCGTATCTTCGCCCGGCCAGCGTGGTTTATGGCGATAAGGCCCCAGACCCCGATGCCAAATACTATGTCTGCGGACGGTACCCCGCCTGTGACTGCTATGTGGCCGCGCACCGGAAAACGATGCTTCCCATGGGGACGCTGGCGGATAAGGCCCTGCGGAAAAAGCGGCACGATGCGCATGTAGCCCTGGACAGTCTCTGGAAGAATGGCGTTATGAGCCGAAAGGAAGCCTACCGCCTGCTGCAGCTGTCTATGGGGCTTCCCGCCGAGGAGGCGCATATCGCTAAATTCTCCGCCGCGCGCTGTGACGAGGTCATTGCGCTCAGCCGCAGGTTTCGCGCCGCCGCAGCAAGAGCGGCATAACAAAATCAAACATAGAAAGAAGGGAAATCGTGAGTATGGAATTTACCTTGAACGATCTACAGCGCCAGAGAGTGGAAGAGCACCTTGCGCTGGTGGAACAGGTGCTTCGCCGCAGCATCAAGACCAATGAGACGGTGGACGGCATGGGGCATGATGATCTGTACCAGGAAGGCTGTATCGCACTTTGCCGCGCGGCGGTCTCCTACCGGGAGGAAATGGGAGCATTTCCCGCTTACGCCAGAACCGTTATCCGAAATTATTTGCTGGATCGCTGCCGTGAGATCCAATCTGCGCGAAAAAATCTGCCGTTGTTGTCGCTGGACGCTTTTGCCGAGATGGGAGCGCCGGAGCCGGTCAGCCCTTTTCATATGGAAGATCTGATCTCTGATGTTTCCTCCGACGCCCTGCTCTCCCATTTCAGGAACCGCTACCACGGCACCGCCCGGCTTGGGATCGAAGCGCTGGAGCTGCGGGTCAGAGGCTACAGCTGCGCGGACATTGCCAAACTGTATCAAAAGAAACCAAACTACATCGGAGCCTGTATCTCACGGGCGGCGGAAAAGCTGCGCCGGGAGCGGATCGTGCGGGAGTTCTATACCGCCTGCACGGAACAGGATATCAAGAGCGCATAAGGAGGAGTTCGTATGGCAGAAAAAACACTTTATACGGCATTGGGACATTTCCGCTGCCGAAACGATGGCGGGGGCCGGCGTTATCCGGTCATTCTCATGGATCACCGTGAGTTCGGGATGGATCCCCAGGAGATGACGATTTGGACGGCCCTGTGCTGGCGGCTGACAGACCGGCAGCGTGCAGAGGACTTCTATGAACAGCTCTCCAACGGAATGCAGCTTTTCCCTCGACGCAGCTTTTCAGACTGCCTTGACCGGCTCGTAACACGGGGGCTTGTTGCCAAGGGCAGTGGCACGACGGATTTTGACGCGCTCTATGACCTTCTCGGCGAGCTTTATGTTGTTCCCATCTCAAGCAGCTTTCCCCTGAAGGTGGTGACCTTTTTGAAACTGCTGCGCAGCGGAACGGCTCCCGGCTCGGCTGCAGCGCTCTTTCGACGAGACCGGCGCACGGAGCCGGAGCGGCGCGTTATGGCACTCAGCGGCCACACCCCTCTATCCACGGCGGAACTGGTTCGATGCGCGGAATGCGATATTTCGGCTGCCGTCGGCAGTCAGCAGACGCTTGCGCTGCTGTATGGAGATCAGGAGACGACCAGCGACAACATCGTATCGGAAATGCGGACTGCCGCAGCGTGTCAGTCTGTGACAGCGGCGGTTGCCAATCTCTATCTTCGCAAGCAGGTCATCTTTGAGAGGGCCTGTGCATGAGCGGGTTTGAAAACTGGCCTGCTCCGATCCTGCGGCGGTGGCTCTTATCCGCCGCCGCAGGGCCGGTCATTTTCCTGATAGGGCTGGCAGGCCGTATTGCCCTGCACGACCCAACGCTTCTGACGCTCAGCACCTTATTGGCATCCTGCATAGTCGTTCGATGTATTCTGCTGTTTCAAGCGATCCGTCAGGGGGCCTATGAAACGGTGGAGGGCGTGTGTGTCGCCATCAGGCGAGCGTCCTTGAGAGGTCACCAGCGTATCCGGCTGATGGATGAATCCGGCACTGCGCATGACCTCCTGCTGGATTGTCGTCAAAGATTTCTGATTGGCAGCAGTTACCGCGTCTATCTTCAAAGCCCTCCCGGAGCCGCGCTGCCGGAAGCGAGGATACGCCATGGCGCACTGCTGGGGCTGGAGGAGATTGAGGAGTGCCGGGCCGAATCGGAGATAGACTGTCAGGCTGCTGCACAGGAAGACACCAATATCATAAAAACGGAGGATTTTAATGAGCAAGCATAAAAAGAGAAAGCATAAGAGAGTTGCAGATCCCTATGATGACTATATGCAAAAGCGCCATGCATACTGGGCGGCCTGTGCGAAAAAGTGAGAACTGACCGAAGAGCAGGCTCACACCTGCGATGAACTGGAGATGTTCGTCTCTGCGGTGATCGTATTCAGTGACATTTCTCCCAAAGATACCGAAATGTTTGAATGGGCATGGAGTTTTCGAGACGTTTTCCTCCGGTTTGCCTGCCAGCCGGAGGACGATTTGGAGCCTTCCTTCTATTTCCATGAGGAAGAACGGTATCGTGCAGCCGGTGCTCGGCTTTGCGTGACCTTTTGCGGTTTGAATGGGTATCGTTCGATTCCGTGAAGTGCAAATATGCGTCCTGCGTACAAGGCATCGACTGTGGCGCTCAAAATCGCCAGAAACGAAAAAAGCCCTGCGCCACGTTTAATACGCAGCACAGGGTAAAGTTAATTTGGGACTGTCGAAGTAGGTGGATTTGTTCACAACACTATGCTATAATTCAAGTAAAGACAAAAACAGAATTTTACGGAGGATTTCTATGAGCGTATGCACCTTTATTGCTTCGAATTGTCCCTTAAAAGAAGCTGCACCAGTTCAGGATTATCCGCTTGAAATAAACCTTGATAACGGTCAAATATATGATGGCGATGCAGATGATAACTACTCCCTGTTTCCATTTACAGATGTATGGGAATATACCGACAAAAAGTACGGTGTCCATCTGGAATGGAACTACTACACAGAGGGCAGAGCAAAACAGCTCATTGAGTATCTGAAAAACGCCTTGCAGAACGCAGATTCCGTGGAACTCTGGCGTGTGTGGTTAGGGGTTAGCGATGAATTTGAGGACAGCCCTGTTATTCATCGACAGACCATTTCCGTTGATGAACTTACCGTAAAGCATATCGAAGAAATTGACCATGCTGATGTTTGGAATACTCCCGATAAAATGTATCCTAACAGGCCATCATTCTATTGCTTGGAAATAAGACGATGCTAATTTTGGAAGGTGCTTCCGATGATAAAAGAAATCGAAATTCAAGGTTGTATTACCGTCCCTGAAGAGGTCTCGGCGGATGAAGTGATCGATAAATTCATTGCATTCGTTGAGAAAAATGAGTGGAGTTTTGGCGGTGGGTATAGGACGATTATCGACGGATACTACATGAACGAAGATGGTACACGAGGGAAATATGTCCTTGATGAGTGAACAGCTTTAACGGTAAAAGAAGTCATTTGCACGATCTACTTGTGGAACGGGAGGTGCGTTCATGAAGGCCATTGACATACATGGTATGACCAATATGGAGCTTGTTCGGGGAGGAACCAATGAATGGTACTGGGCAACGGACTATATTCATGGGGATCTCTATGAAGCGGAAGAGCTACTTTAAATTTCTTTATAAGGCAAATTAGCTTAACAATGTTCTTTGAAAATAGGATGCTATTTCTTTGCAATTTTTGAACCTCTCCTTGATATAAGCCAGCGCCATCAGAATATTATGTTTATCTACTTTCTCGTCAGTACATAATACTTTTACAAAAGGGTTTTGAGGTTCTCTTCTTGAGGCTTCCTCTAAGATTAGGTCTCCGATTCTTTTGACCTCAATATAATTCTTCCCCATACTGGGAAAGTTTTCTGGAAATAGTGAAATCATATATCCAATGAGGCACTGCAAATCGTTATCTCCGGCATATGTTCTCTGAAGATAGCTACATACTTTTGCCAACAGTTTTTCAAGCTGTGGATAGAAATCTTCATCAAAATCCGAATACATTCCCATATTATCGAGTAACTGCCAAACGCAAAAACTTAATTCCTCCAATTCCGATTTCTTTAAGTTGATAAAGGGCTGACTATCTTCATTTAATTTATTGACGTAGTCATACAGCTTATTCCACGCTCTTGCTTCAATTAGGTCACCTAAAGACATAGTGCCACCTCCTTCTATGTATAATAGCCAGCCATGAGCAAAACTCCAAAAGAATAGTAATTGCAATGGTTCCCGGCCATGGCTGAAACCGGAGATCACTCATATGATATAGAAAGCGGAGCCCCTTTTTGGTAAAATTGACTTGAGAGAAAACCAACCAGAAAGGGGCTGGCCGCTATCTACCGACAGGAAATCATTCAGGATGTGACGCTGTTCACATCCCAAAGCGCCGCCATGTTTTATGACAAGCTTTTCAGCAGCTTGGACTTCACGCTGCCCAAAGCGGCAACCGGGCGGCGGGGCTTCCCCAAAGAAGCCATGGTCTGTGCGTTTATCGTTATGAAACGCGATTTACCCAGGCATCACTAATTGCCCAAAGTGTATCATTTATCTTATTGAATGTAACAGTTACAGTTTCTCCCGCAACACGCAAGACTCTTTTATATGCACTTCCATATCTTGATTCAGATCCGTTTTTCATGACATTTTCAATTACATCTCTCACCTTTTCCCAAGTAACTGCTCCCTTTATAATCTTATTCCAATTATGCTTTGGATCTTTGATATGTCCCTGCCTTTTTGTTTGCTTGTCCAAATTTTTTAAGGCATTATCAATGAGCCTGGAATCGGTATAATAAATTTTTACTACTTGAGATTTAACATCAGAAAGGACCTTTGCGATATTATCTGCCGCACTCTTAAAAGTATCCTGAAATGCCTTAACAATTTTGTTGAACTCGGGCGATACAACATCCCAATGTTGTGCAAGAGTCACTGCTAACGAAGCGCTTGAAACAATAACCATGATAGTTCCAATTGGAAGAGGCCCATCTATAATATCAGCCGCAATACTTGCCGCTACCATCCGTAATTTTTCTTGTACCACTGCGGGAAGTCCCATTTTGGCAATTCTCAACATAAAATCGTTGACTAAACTGAGTGCTGGATTTGCTGCTGCAGCGGCTCTTGAGACCTTTGGGATATTTGAAATACTGTTGTCGATATAAGTCCTATGAAACTCAAACGCATCAGGATCAGAATATAATGAGCTATTATATAATTTTTTTGCTTCAGGAGTCAATGAATTGTATGTTTCTTGAATTGATGCAATGTCCTCTGGAGCAATATTTTGATACGCAGAGGTATTGCTTGCTGCAAATGCAGGAACAGCCAAGCTAAATGCGATTGACAAGGTTAAGATAATGCTTAAAATTTGAGTAGTCAACTTTTTCATAAGGATATGCCTCCCTATATTGTTTTCAGTACTGCTTTGATCACGGCCATGATCTTAGATGCAAACAGTATAAGGTTCAATTCTTACTTTCCGCCATATCAATTTCTTAACAATTCTTACTTTTCGATGTAATAGAGAAAAGTCAGCGACTGATCTCTGGTATCAACCGCCGACTTCCTACTATTAACAATTTTTAATAACCTATACATCCTCGCCAAACTCAGACGATTCAATTTGAGGGAATGAAATCCGAATAGAAAAGCGCAGGGCATTCTGCTCTCTGTCCACTGATCCGGCATTTCGCTCCACCAGTGTCTTGACCGTCATCAGTCCGATTTTATGGCTTGCAGTATCCGCCGGACACTTCCTCTTATGGTTTTCAATCGTAACACAAATCTGTTCCTGTTTATTTGCTATTGCAATTATAATCGGAACCTTCGGGTCTGCATATTTCCGCAGGTTGGGAAAAATATTATCAAATGCCCTACGGATGTCCTCAATATGCAGGCGGCAAAAACATTCCGAATATAGTAATGTTCCATGCAGTAGTGATCGCCGTATTTGTGGTGGATTACCAGGGGATCATAGGCGTCCCCAGCCTCCAGACGCAGAGATTCATACTGGCCGGATACGATCTCCGGGAACAGCTTTTGAAAACGCCTGAAGTTTTTATGGGCGGTGGTATTCCCTCTGGACTCATGCGGGGATGGAGATTCTTCCGCTGGTGGAGTCAGATTAGCTTGATCTGCCGCCACGATGACCTGTTGCCCGCCAGCAACCGGCTCTGGCACAAAGGCGTCTATTTCATCCGCCTTTGGGATTCCCTTAATTTCTGTAAATACCGCCTGCGGGCGGACTGGTTCTTCCGCCGTTTCACCGGCTTCATAGGCCACAGTGCCCAGAACATAGTCATAGTCGGCCTGCCCGATCTCCCTTTGCGGGGTGCCGCCCATTTCTTCTACTTCATCAGGAATGTTATAAGCCCCGATGGGGTCAGATTCTTCCTCCTCGGTTATATCCGGGTAAGCGCCCGTTTCGATCAGGGCGTCCAGCAGATTGGCAAGGCTGGGCCAGGGGAAGTAAGTGTAGCCATCGTCAAAACAAAAGGAAATGCCGTCCTCTCCACGGAGCTTTGTGCGGTACGGCACCTCGCCCTGAAACTCCCGGTCCCCATAGGCCGAGAACAGGCCGCAGACCTCCCGGCCTTTTTCCGTCCAGTTGTAGTCTGTAACGCCATCCGCCAACACCACCCACACCGCCTGATGGAGTTCAGGGGGATAGAGGTCGGTGCTGGTCAGGATACCCTATTCTGCACGGAATGGTATGATTTATCCTTTATCCGTGAGGACGACGGCGTTGTCCGTGTGCAGGGGATTGACCAGAAGGATCCTCCGCAGACGCACCTGTTTGATATTGCCGTTGTTGACGGCAGCATACAGCTAACCGAGGACGGGCAGAGTATTTCGCACTATTAAGATCCTCCCCATGATGCAATTTCATACTTCGGCCATTCTATTCTGCCACAAATGAGCTGACCATCGTTGTAATAGCGAGGACTTGAAAGTCCTCGCTATTAGCATACATCCTCTTTGACAGCATGGTTGCGGATGAATTACAGAAACAATTATCGCCAGAGGCTGCTTCTTCCGGCTTCTATCCGATGGTTATGCAGGCGCCGCTGCAAAATGTGGAGAGCGTTACCTCCCGCCCAGCGTGCCCCCTGTTTCCTAACGGTTCCGTCGTTGTCCGCTTTCGGATAAGTGATGTGTTCCTCACAAAAGCCTCTGCATTTGCCGAAATCATGGATAAACGAAATCCTAGCATCGCAGAAAAGATTCGGAACGACTTCTCACCAATTTGGGAGAGTGAACTTGGCATGCCTTGCGCCCACGCTCGGAAGGACTACCGTGCGCTCATGCCCACGTTGGAGCATCTGGCGGAGCTCGGCGATTTCCGCATTGAGGACCATCTTCTCAAGGACACTTGATGCCGCTACCTTGAGAACATCTGCCTCAAAAAACAACAAAGCGGCACTCAACTTGTTACAGTCAAACGCCACTATCGTTTCTATCGTTATAATATGCCGATTATTGCAACGATTAAGCTGCCTTCACTGATTTATCAGAACAATCGCCAGCAGTCATTCTGACAGTCTGTACCTAACCGCAGGACCGAAACCGGGTTTAATAATCTTATTCATCGCAGAAAGGTTTCCCCCTCCAATCCCTGCAAAAAAACAATGACCCAACACGTATTTACTAAATGGAAAGGAAAATCACAATGTCTTTTGCAAAAACCTTTGGGCAGCGTCATGTACTCCGTTTTTTGAGCAGTCATATTGATCTTTCCGGCTGCCGTATTACCGCAGCTTCTCCCGCCGGTCTGCGGGTGACCGATGGCGTACACAAGCTCTGCCTGAAAAGCACAGACGGCTGCATTCAGCGTGAAGATGATCCGAACAGTGTAGCGCCGGAGATCATTGAAGTCTACGGGAGCACAGCGCGCCGAACCGCTGTGACTAAACGCGGGGAATTGAGCCGGATGCCCCGCAGGCTTACGTTGCAGCAAACTGTGGAATTGCCGGAAAGCCTCTTGCGTCACTTTCTCTCACACCCGCAGCTCTCCGATGTTGATGTGCGCCGCCTTGTGGATACCGGAAGTGTGGATGAGGACGCTTACACGAGTATGCTCCTATGGTTTCTTGCGGCAGGCGGTGATGGGCACCGGCTCATTTTCGGCGGTTGTGACGAAGTAGGCGCCTATATGGAGTTGACCCTCTGGCACAACACCGCTCATGCTGAATCCTTCCAGTTCTATCTCAGCGATTACCCCTGTCCCGGCTATGCAGAATAAAAGGAGCTTGCTTATGAACATGGAAAAATTAGGGCAAATCCAGCTGCCCGCCCCGGAGGACTTCGATCCTCACCCCCGTCTGCTGCTCAATGGACGCGGTATTCACGCCGGAGAGACCTTCCATGCGCTCTTTCCGGATGGATGGCGGGAGATCACCATAGAAATGAGCTGGGAACCGGAGGGGCCCGGCTGCTGGTACATCTCCACCCCCGGTTTTACCCACATCTGTCCCATCGGTCTGTTCGTAAAGGAATAGGCCGAGACACAACATCTATAAAATACGCCGCGAATAAATACTATATATTGTGTTTCTTGCTTGACACGAGCTATATCCTGTGGTACAATGCCCCTGTAAATGAGTTTTGCGCAATTTCCCTTATCGGGGCATGGACTTAGATCCGTGTGTGGAGCGATCCACCTGCGCACGCTGTCAGGTTTGTACGCAAGTGTCAGTAGGACGACTGTACCCTTATTGGGTATCTGCCGCTTTACTGGCACTTTTTATATATAAGTATTGCCCTCGCGGCAGAAAGGAGTTGTATGGCAGAAGTCCATGTTTTCGGTCGGGTGACCAATGACCTTCAGCTGAAAATGAGTCACAGGCAAGTCCCCTATGTGTCCTTCGGTCTGGTCGAATGGATCGGGCGCAGGGATACCGGTCACAGACAGTATTTTGAGGTCTGGGCATGGGGAACGGCTGCATTGTCGCTGGCGGATGCAGGAATCCACAAGGATTCCCGCATCTGGGTCCAAGGCTTTTTGGAGCTGGTGGACTGTACCAGAAACGGCGGAAGCGAAAAGGACAAGCGGCTGAAGCTCAGCCTGACGGGATGGCAGACGAAGCCTCCCCGTACAGCGCAGAGACCCGCGCGAAAGCAAAGCCCCGGCGCTGCCCAGCCGCCGCTGCCTCCTGTGGAGGTCGTGGACGGAGATCGGGAACGCCTGCCGGAATAAGCGTATTCCGGCAAAGTGAAAAAGAGGAACCGCATCATGTGTTTTAAGAGATTCTGGACACATACGCGGTTCCTCTTTTTTTGTTTTCCAGATTATTTTTGAAAGGTGGCAACTGAAATGAAAAAAGAATCTCCCTTTTGGAGCAGTATCTCGCTTCTCATCGGTATCGTGATCGCCATTCTCGCACTCATCCGCGGACGGATGCTTCTCCCCCTGCTGCTGGCGGTGTTTGCCCTCTGGCTGCTGTGGTGGCTCTTGACGCAGGCTCTTCCGCTCTGGCGCAACAACCGTGCCTACCGCGCAAAAGAGGCTCGGCTCCACGAGCAGACCGCGGCGGCAAATGGCGGCGGTCAACTGGCAGACGCGCTGCTGTGCCATGTAAACTACCGGATCACCGCCATGCTCCACGCCGCATATCCCAACGCCCGTTGGGAGTGGCTGGCGGACAAGCCCTCCCGCTTTGCGGTGGAGGGCGGCACGGCCCGTATCCGCGTCTATGGTATTCCGGATTTTGATTACGCCGATGTGAAACTGGATCAGAAGGCAAATCTGGACTGTTCGCTTGTCAAGCTCTCTCCGCTGGTGGCTGGGGCATCCGACACACAGCCGCCAAACCGGCAGCCGGTAAACCCCCGCGTCTGGTTTGAGACACGGGGCCGCGCCGTATTGGAGGCGCTGGTCACCGACCTGAACTCCAGAGGCCACAGCAGCCTGACCGTGCAGGAAAACGGTGAGGTTTTTGTGCAGGCCAAGGAAAACGAAGCGGAACCGGCAAAGGAAACCTTTCTGGACTTTCCTGAAAAGGTCTACTGGCCGCAGCTGGTCAAGGTTTTGGAGGAGGAAGGCTACGCTGCCGACGCAAGAGACGCGGATATCCTCGTCTCATGGTGAGCGGCAGAGAAAGGATGTGGAACAACAATGAAAACCGGACTTACCATTCAGCAGATGGCGCAGGAGCTTCTGCGTCAGAGCAAGGCCAAGCAGGACTATCTGGTGAACACCGGAAGCCTGTCCCTCTCAGTCACCTCGGACGCGCCGCAGCTCCGTGTCACGGAGAATGGGCTGGATAAGATCGCGCCCCTGGATATTCGCCAGACGGCGCACCGCCAGCTTGGAACCTATCTCGGCATTCCGCAGAAGTATTATGAGCTGATGCGCACGGATGCGCCGGAGCTTTTGGCCTATAACGCCAACTACTGGTTCTCCCAGAAAAATGAGCTTCGGACGCTCCGCACGATGGATGGCTGCGCCCGCGCGTTTCTCAGCAACCGCTACCGCCGCATTGACAATCTGGACATTGCCAGTGTAACGCTGCCCGTCATTGGGGAGCTGCCGGAGGCACGGTTCGTCAGCACGCAGATCACCGACGATTTCATGTATATCAAGGTGGTCAATCCCCGCTTGCAGGCGGATGTTGTCCCGGGCGATGTGGTACAGGCCGGCGTCATCATCTCCAACAGTGAGACAGGACTGGGCTCCGTTACCATCCAGCCGTTGATCTACCGTCTGGTATGCTCCAACGGCATGGTGATCAATGACGCCAAGACACGCCGTAACCATGTAGGCCGTGCCGCGACCAGTGATGAGGACTTTTCTATTTACTCCAATGAGACGCTTCTGGCAGACGACCACGCCTTTGTGCTGAAGATCAAAGACACCGTCCGCGCTGCCATCTCTGAGGCAAGATTCGCCCAGGCGGTGAGCCGAATGCGGGAGAGTACGGAGGCCATGCTGGATACCAAGCAGCTCCCTGCCATTGTCAAGCTGGCTTCTTCCAGCTTCGGCATTACGGAGGACGAGAGCAACGGCGTTCTGGAGCATCTGATCACCGGCGGCGATTTCTCCCTCTATGGGCTCGCCAATGCCGTGACCCGCTTCAGTCAGGATGTTGAGAGCTATGACCGGGCAACGAAGCTGGAAGAGATTGGGTACAGCGTTATGACGATGTCGCCCGCCCTCTTCCGGCAGATGAACCGAACGGAACTGCTGGCCGCCTGAGCGGTCGGAACATTTTTAAGGAGGATATGATTATGTACGAACAGACCAACACCATGATGGAGACCAAGACCACATTCCAGATCCCGCAGCTTCTTGACGGAGACGACTTCACCAGCGAAGATCTTGCGGACGATATGGAGGGCCTGCGCCTGAGCTTCACCCGCATCAAGATCCCCGGCGGCGGTCACCTGCAGTTTGAGATCCCGTCCGGAAACCCGGATGTGCCGGACTATGCTCCCTATTTGGAGGGCGTCATTCTCTACAGCCACAATTCCAACGCCTACTGGCCGGAGGGCAGCGAGTACGATGATGACCAGCCGCCTCTGTGCCAGTCCTTCGATGGGAAGGTGGGCTACGGTGAGCCCGGCGGCACCTGCGCGGACTGCGTTCTCAACCAGTTCGGCAGCGATGGGAACAACAAGGGGAAGGCGTGCAAGAACATGAGAATGCTCTATCTGCTGCGCAGCGGTGAGTATATGCCCATTCAGATCGCGCTGCCGCCTACCAGCCTGACGCCCTATACCCGCTTCGTCAATGAAGCGTTCCTCTCCCGCCGCCGCAAGGTTTGTACCGGCGTGGTGCGGATCGGGCTGAAGAAGGCCGTCAGCGGCAGCCACGAATACTGCGTCGCCACCTTTACCAAGATCGCCGATTTCGCCGGGGAAGACCTGGCGCATATTCGCGCTTACGCGGATGGCTTCGTGGCGCAGATCAAGGACATCAACGCGCAGAGAGCGCAGGCGGGCGCCGCGGCCTCCAGCATCATTGGAGACGGCGATGCCTCGCATCTGGAGTTGCCTGACAACGGCGCGCACTTTGCGTTAGGGGCGGTCATTGATGGAGAACGGGAAGAACTTCCCGCCTGATACGATCCCCCGCATTGAGGAAGAAAAACGGGAAACAGGGCCTCCGCCGGAGGCCCCTGTTCCCGTCCCTTTGACCGAAGCGCAGCGCCGCTTTGCCGCTCAGTACCACGCCCTGATCTATGGCTTTCTTCTGGAAAAGAAGCTGGAGATCCGGGAGTATTACGATATTGCGGCAATCGGCTATCTTCACGCTGTCCAACGCTATTTTACCGAAAAGGGTCTGCACAGATACCGTTTCTCCACGATTGCGTGGCGCTCCATGAACAGCAGCCTGAATACCTTCCGGCGTCAGGAGCAGCGGCGGCAAAGCCATGAGTTTTCCTATCAGGCTGCGCATCCGCCGCCTGACGACGCCTTTGATGCACTTCGGGCAAGATTGCTGCTGCACGACCTGTTTCTCCTTGCGGATGAAGAGCAGGCTCTTTTGGTCCGCTACCGTCTGCACGGCTGCAGTCTGACGGAAACCGCGCGGATGGAAGGCATGAGCGTCAAGCGGGTGCGGCATCGGCTGAAAGCGTTGTACCGCGCCTATTTTGCGCAGAAAGAAACCAAACAGAAGGAGTTGTGACCCATGAAAAATATCCGTATCGTTCACGGAACCCTGATGTATCCGCTGGAGGTCGGCAGCCGCGCCCTCATCTTTGAAGAGGGGCGGTATCTCCACACCTCTAAGGTAATCGCCATTCATGGCGTGACGCCGCAGCAGATCCGTTTTGAGACGATGAACTCCCATTACTGCCTGCTGGCTCCCTCCTCGCCGGTCGCGGCTGATGTGCCGGTGACGGTCGTGGAGCAGGCGGCGTAACATTTTGGTTGAAAGGCACAGTACCGTTGTGGTGCTGTGCCTTTTCACTTTATCCAAGGAACAGGAGGTCGAAAAATGTATGTGTTAGAGTTTCGGACTGCCAACCGACATCACACCTGGCTGCGCTGTGCAATCTGTGAAACGAAAGCTCCGCTTGAGCGTGTGCGCCGGGGGCAGCCGAATATGACGCGCTGGCGTATTCTGCGCCTTCCCGGAACGGTGCAGGCCGCCTGCGCAAAATGGAGAAGCGTACCGCTGATGCGGTACGGCCAAAAATCCGCATAATGATTTGAAAGGAGTGTTTACCCAACATGAAACACTGCAATCCGGACACCTGCTCAGAATGCCTCTATATTGGGGAGGGCGACAGCATCTGCGAGATCTCCCATGAACTGGTGTTGGACAACTGGCAGAGCGTCCCCCATACCATTCCCCTGGAGTGTCCGTTTCGCCGGCAGATTATCCGGCAGCGCCGAAAAGCGGTGCGCAGAAGATGAATGAGCCCGCCAAGCAGCCGTTGGAGCTGCCATCTGCGACCTATGAGCCGCAGTTGTCCGCATCCATTGATCTGGAGCGGTGCCTTTCCAGCGAGGTGCTGCTGCATGTATTTGATCTCAGCGGCACCCATGAGGTGAAAACCTGTTACGGCGATGTCGTAAAAATCGTTAACGCTCTGCGGGACTACGCAAAGCTGTTAGAGACGGTATGCGACGAGTGGGAGCTCGGCGGATTTCACCGGGCAATCTATGAATACCAGGCAGAAAAGCTCCGTCAGATCGCGGACAAGCTTCAACGCGGCATCGGCTATGATTACGATGCTGCCGTGAGGAAGTGTCAAAAGCTGCGGGGGAAAAGGCCTCGCAACGCAGACGTGGGAGAGGAGGCGATGGTCCTTGCTGTCAAGCGCGGTTTTGAGCAGGCGCAGGCAAAAGCCAACAAGCCTTCTTCACCCGGTCAGAATGATGATAAGGAAGTGAACCGATATGAATGATATTTTATCCGGCACCTATAAAGGCAACACCTACCGCATTAAGGTGGAATGCTACCCGAATACCCCGGCGATCAAGGTGCAGCTTCTCCCGGTCAACGCCGGAGAGCGCATCACCATGACGCAAAACCTCGGTCAGCCGCTGCCCCGTTATCAGGCATTTCTCTGTGATGGGATGCTGGAGGTGGACAGCACTGCCTTCATGGACTATATGGAGGAAAATAATCTGGGCTACATCGTGGACTACAAGCGTTACGATGCCGATGTATTTACCGGAGTAAACCGCAGGACTGCCGCCGTTTTTCAGTTCCACTCCGCTGCGCTGCGCCGCCTGAACAAAGTCGGCTGCCAGCGTTACGAAGGGGACTATACGCGGCTCAAGCAGAAGCACGCCGAGCGCAGAGCCCGGCGCATGGCCGGATGAAAGGTGGTTGTTTATGTCAAAGATTACGGAAAAGATCGCCAAGCTCCTTGCGTTGGCAGAAAGCCCCTACGAGGAGGAAGCCAAAGCCGCGCTGCTGCAGGCCCGGCGTCTGATGGCGGAGCATAAGCTCATGCCGGAGGATATTGAGCCGCAGGAGAACAAGAAGGTGATTCAGGAGTGTGTGGGCGTCACCTGCACGAAGCTCTCTTCGCCGTGGACGGTTTACCTCTCCACGCTCATTGCCGCACATTACTGCTGCAGGCCCTATCGGAGTTCCGTACACGGCAGCAAGGTTTCGGAGATCGGGTTTATCGGCATGGAGGATGATTTCAAGCTCTGCAAGCTGGCGTTTCTCTACGCCTATGATTGCGTAGCGAGCCGATGCAGGCAGATCCGTACCCAAAAGGGATATCCTGCAAAGACGCTTCGGGAGATGTGCAATTCCTATGGCTGGGGCTTCTGCCGCGGGCTGTCTGCCGCTTTCCAAAAGCAAGAGGCCGAACATCAGGAATGGGGATTGGTCATGGTCGTGCCGCAGGCGGTCGAGGATGCCGTTTCCAAAATGAAGCGGAGCAGTTATAAGATCTCGTCCACAAGCAGCATGAACCGCCAATATGCCGCCATGGGCTATGCGGATGGGCAGGAATTTGATATGCGCCGCCGGCTGGAGCCTTCGGCGTAATTCTTTACTCCTGACCGCCAATAAAGGGTTTGCGGATGCGTGATAATTATGGTACAGTAGCTTCGTGAAAGGAGCCGATATCTATGCCACATGTTATCTCGGATCGTGACTTCAGCAAGCTGATAGAAGCCCATGCAGGAAAGCCTACTATGGAGGATGTCTATACAAAGCTTGCAGAAGCGGAAACCGACATTCAAACGGGAATGGTGTCCGATGCCATGGAAGGGCTGCGTATGCTGCGGGATAAATACGGCCTGTAAAACCGAGGATATTGTATATCTCTTACGGTTCCCTTACGTTAGACAAGACCATGAGGAACTAACATGAGCAGATAATAGTTTTTTGATTTGAAACCACTGAAGTAAGGAGAATCGCATCATGTATGTTCTCGATGGAATTGCGTATGCAGGAAAGCAGGAACCTGTTATCAAGGTTTGTGGTGTCCGCCCATTAGCGGGCCACAAGCTATGGCTTCGCTTCACAACCGGAGAGACAAAGGTGTTCGATTTCACACCGCTGCTAAAAGAGCCGGGATTTGCACCGCTGGCAAATGAACACTCGTTTGCCGGTGTCTACATTGATTATGGTGTAACCGTCTGAAATGATGGCGATATTGACATTGCTCCGGAGTACCTCTACGAGCACGCAGTAACGAAAGGATCCTCATAAGGGCAAAGTGAACGATACGGCGACGCACAGTATTGACATTGTAAATAAAAACGCATATAATGTCAACATAAAATAAAAAGGGGGGTTCGTTATGGCAAGTACGAATATCAATATCCGTATGGATAGTGATCTGAAAAAGCAGTTTGAGGCTTTTTGTGCTGATATGGGAATGACAATGACGACCGCTTTCAATATCTTTGCGAAAAAAGCGGTTCGGGAGTATCGGATTCCCTTTGAAATCGGTGCGGAAATCCCGAATGATGAAACAAAAGAGGCGATTCGGGAAGTGCAGGAAATGAAAGCCGATCCTACGCTTGGCAAAAGCTATACGGATGTGGATGCGATGATGAAGGATCTTCTGGCATGAAATATACCGTAAAGCCATCTACAAAGTTCCAGAAAGATGTAAAGCGCATACAACGCCGTGGGTATGATATTTCTCTGTTAACTGAAATTATCAAAAAACTGGCTAATGGAGAGACTCTGCCTGAGAAAAACAAGGATCACAACTTGGGTGGTGACTATGCTGGTTGCAGAGAATGTCATATTACTCCGGATTGGCTGTTGATTTACGAAATATCTGGTGAGAGTCTGATTTTATATCTAACCAGGACGGGGACACACAGCGACTTGTTCTGAGGCAGACAAATCCTATCCGACATGGATCGTGCCATAGCGCGGGACTCTTTGCACGGAGAAGCAAAATGCGACTTATTTTGGAGGCTTGGTATGCCATTACAAGGAGACCAGTTGAGCCGCATGACGATTCGCGGCTTCAAATCTATCAAAAGCTGTGATCTTTCTTTCGGGAAAATCAATGTGCTCATTGGTTCTAACGGTGCGGGGAAGAGCAACTTTATTTCGGCCTTCTCCTTTCTCCAGAATATTCTGTCTAAAAATCTTCAGGTGTCTGTGGGACAGAGCGGCTTGAGTTCTCTTTTATATAAGGGCCGGAAAGTGACCGAGGAGATTGATTTCGAGGTATTCTTCGGACAGAACTCTCATGGTTTCGTTCTGGTGCCAACCGATGATAACCGGTTGATCTTCCAAAAGGAATACTTCGGTTATCATGGTGACTTGGACAATGAGAGCAATATCGGATGCGGGCATAGTGAATCCCATTGGGAAAGTGCTGCCCATAACGGAATTGACGATTATGTTGCTACAATTCTGCGTAAGCAGAACTGGCGGGTGTACCATTTTCATGACACGGGTAAGGATGCCAGAGTCAAGCAGGAGCATAATATTTCCAATAATAAAATGCTGCTGTACGATGCGGCAAACCTTGCTGCATTCCTCTATCGGTTAAAAAACTTCTTCAAGCCGAACTACGATGAGATTGTGGAAACAATCCGTCTGGTCGCGCCTTACTTTGATGACTTCGTTTTGGAGCCTCAGGAGGGCAATGAAGAGCAGATCGTCCTGCGGTGGTGTCAGACTGGCTGTGAAGATGTCTTCAATGCTTCTCAGCTTTCGGACGGAACACTTCGTTTTATTTGCCTGACAACGCTTTTGCTGCAACCCCATGAGCTGCAGCCAGCTACCATCATCGTTGATGAGCCGGAGCTCGGCCTGCATCCCTATGCAATCACGATTTTCTCTGAGATCGTGCGGCAGCTTTCCAATGAAAAGCAGATCATGATATCTACGCAATCTGTAGAGCTGCTGAACGAGTTCGATGTGGAAGATGTCATTGTCGTTGACCGGAGTGATACCGGTTCTGAGTTCAGACGGTTAGATCCGGAGCAGCTCAATCTGTGGCTGGATGGTGACTACACGCTGGGTGACCTTTGGAAGAAAAATGTTTTGGGAGGTAGACTCACGAAATGAACAAGGAAAATGCGATCCTGCCCGCACAGGAACTACGCTCTCTGCCTCCCGAACAGGCCCTTTCCGCCAAGTTGCTGGCGGCTCGGAATGACCGGAAGCGCGGTGTGCAATATCTGACGGCGGAACAGGTTCTAACCAGCATGGATCGTGCCGTAGCGCGGGGCTCCTTGCTCTGAGAACTCAGCTTCGTTTGGAAGGAAGCCATTCCTTTCAAACATTTGGGTCACCTGACCCGTAAAAAAAGAATCGCTGCCGCATGGCAGCATATTGCGAAGGACGTACAGACTTGTAAAAAGTCTGTGCGTCCTTTTTCATTTTAGGAGTATGATATGAAACCCACTTATTCAGATGCCGGGAAACTGGCGTGGTATCCGGACATCGCCTGCCCAGTCTGCGGCGGTGATGTCAACTCATGGGATAAGCGATGCAGCCGTGCGCTGGGCTACCGGCAGATCGTATGCGAGGGCTGTATCTCGGAGGAGTATCAGGTCACGGTGGAAAATCTGCGCTATGTGATGGAAAACCACTTTGGACTGGTTCCGTGTCCGGGGATATGAGCATGGAACAGAATCAACTGACCCGGGATCTCTACGCCGCAGGCTATACGCGGGAGAATCACCCCTCCTTCGTGTACTGGAGCGACTGGCAGAATTTTGGCTATCTCTTTGAGGCTCTATTGAAGTTTACATGGGAAACGCCGTGCGGTCTTTTGGTCGATGGCAAAAGTGATCTCGGCCGGGGCCTTGCCTGCGGTGACGCCTCGTTCCAAGGCATCGATTACTGCCCGGAAAATGACAACCCGCTGCTGCGCTGCCCCTATGAACGCAAGGAATGCCCACACAGCATCAGCGGATTCTCTGCCCCTGCCACACCACCGGCAAACGGTATTCTTTCGAGCAAAGCGCCGAGAAGGTGGAAACAGAGAGAAGCGAGAGACAGCACCGGCAATACATGGAGATTACCGGCGGGGTCTACTGTGCCTGTGTGGTAGGCTGCAATGGCTATGAAGGCGGCCGTGTCGAAGTCCAATACGATGTAGATCAGTGTATTCGCTGCCGCTGCCAGAATCCTGTCTGCGTCATTCGCAAGCAGGAGCGGGACCTGAGCCGTGCCAATATCTTTTATGATGTGCGCCGCACATGGATCACCCGCATTGGCTTTCTGGAGGAAAAGAAAGTACAGGTGACAAAGGGCGAGCGTGTGTTTCCCCATCCTGTGGCCCGAACGGACGCGGAGATCTGGCTGGAAATGAAAAAGGCGCACTTCAACCCGCTTTGGAGCAGCTCTGTGATCGACTCTCCGCACTTGACGCCGGAGGATCTGCGGCAGACATTTTTCAGCAAAATGCACCGCCGGTACGGGGAGTATGATTACTTTGAATTTCACTATGATGTGGAGAATATCCGCATTGCCAAAAGTGAACAGAGAGATCTGCTGCAAGACCTGCGGGATGTGGCGGACGGCTTGGAGGTCGTCCATGCGGTCGATCTCAAAAAGAAGCAGGCTGCCAAAAAGCGGGAATCCCGGCAGCGGCACAGGGAGCAGAAGGAGCGGCAGCTGAATAAGCGGCGCTCTCCGGCTCCACCCAAGGAGGAACAGCTTACACTACTGACAGAGGAGGATCGTTTCAGCGATGGCAGTCAAACTGGCTGAACAGACAAATGGGCCCCATATTTTCATGCGGCTCCGTTTGGACAGCGGCCGCGTCGAGGAGATCGACGCTTACATCTCAGAGGAAGGCTGGCGCTATGTCACCAGTGCAGACCGCACCCCGGAGGTACGGCTGCGGATCATTGCGGCGTTTCATACGCTGTATTGACCTGCTTTCTATACATTTCAAGGGGAGGATGCCGTTTTTCGGCGTCCTCCCCCATTTACAAAAAGGATATGATTTGAACATGAAATACGAATATTACCCGAAAAGGCGGACGGAGCAGGAGCGCAGAGAGCTGAATGAACAGATCCTCCGGCTGCTGCAAAGCGGAGCCTGCGAGCAGGCCGGTTTGACAGACGAGGACATTTTCAATCGCTATACCGGAGATGGCGGTCTGCATGGGCTGCGGCGCAGCGACTATGAAAACTACAACGCATTCAGCGCGGCGAAAAAGGAGCTGGAAAACGGCCAGTTTTTCACACCGCCGCCGCTGTGCGAAATGATCGTTTCGGCGCTGCGCCTCTCCGACACAGATCTGGTAGCGGATCTCACCTGCGGCATGGGAAATTTCTTCAATTTCCTGCCAAATGAACGCAACGCCTACGGCTGCGAGGTCGATCCCAATGCCTGCGCCGTTGCCCGAAAGCTCTACCCGCAGGCACACATCGTACAGGGTGACATTCGGGACTATGAGCCCCAAACGCATTTTGATTTTGTCCTGGGCAATCCGCCCTTTCACCTGCGCTGGATCATGCCGGACGCCACCGTTATGACTTCCCATCAGTATTACTGCCTGAAGGCGGCAAAGCTGCTCAAGCCCCTCGGTATTCTGGCAGTCATTGTGCCGGCGTCCTTTCTTGCTGACAGCTTCTCCGATAAAGGCGCCATCCGCATGATGGAGAGCCGATTCAGCTTCTTAGGGCAGGTGATGCTGCCGGAGCACGCCTTTTCAGACAGTGGCGTGGACGACTTTCCGACCAAGCTGCAATTCTGGCAGAAGAAAAGCACCGCGGCGGACTGGGCACCCAAACGGTACTCAACGGACTGCGCGGACATCTATATTCCCTCCGGGCATCCGGTCATGGCAGCGACCGCGCTTTACGAGAAGTTTGTCATGGTCGCAAAGGCGGATCTGGCAGGCAATCGGAACAAAGTCTTTCTGGAACTGGCACAGCTCAAAACCACCAAGAGCACTTTTCTCTATCAGGTGAAGAAGTATCTGTATCAGATCCGAAGCCATCCGGTCACGCGGGAAAAATACGACGCCTGCTTTGCCTACTTTCACCGCTTTTATACCCAGAGGCAGCCGGCGGATATGCCATATGAGGAGTGGCAGCGCGTGCAGCTTACCGAAGCAAAGGTGCTGGCGTATCTAAAGCAGGCTTTGTGCCGCCAAAACGCCAAGCCGGAGCGGGACGAAATTCGTCTGGTCAAGCAGAAATACAGCTTTGTCTACAAGGCATACAGCCGGAAAATGGCAAAGCTCCTGACGGACGAGATGCGTGCGCCGGTGGCGATCTATCAGGCAGTGCTGGACGATAAGCCGGAGCGGTTTCCGGGCTATGAGCGGCTGCTGCGCCGGAAACGCCGGGAATATGACAATCAGGAGCAGCCTTTTTCCGAGATGACCGAAAACGCGCAGCTTGCTGACTGGATCGGCCGCTTTCAATATTGGGACGCCCAGAATCATGCTTACATCCATCTGAATCCGCTCCAGAGCCACGATGTCAACCTGACGCTCCAAAAGCGATATGCCTTCCTGCAATGGGAGCAGGGCAGCGGCAAAACACCCGCCGCCATTTTTACGGGGAAGCACCGCGCGGAAATGGGCGCTGTCCACAGTATATGGGTCATTTCCAGCGCCATCTCCATCCGCAACAACTGGGATGTGATTTTGAAGGGCGCGGGGTTTTCCTATGTGTTTGTGGAGCGTCTGGCTGATCTGCAGCGCATCCGACCGGGTGATTTTGTGATCCTGACGCTGAACAAGGTCAGCCAGTACAAAAAGCAGATCGGGCGCTATATCAAGCAGCTTGGCTATAAGATCCAGTTTATTTTTGATGAGAGCGACAACATCTCCAACCCCAGCTCCAAGCAGACGCTTTCCGTACTGTCCTGCTTTCGCCGCTGCAAATATAAGCTCCTGACTACCGGCACCAGCACGCGGAACAATATCTCTGAATTTGCTCCGCAGCTGGAGCTGCTCTACAACAATTCCATCAACATGATCTCGTGGTGCCGGACGCTTTACAGCTACGATAAACGGTCTGCGGATATGGAGCACAAGGAAAATCCCTATTACGCAATGCCGATCCCCGCTTATAAAAAGGGCTACCGCCTGTTCGCAAACTCCCATCTGCCGGAGAAAATCACCGTCTTTGGCGTGGGACAGCGAAATCAGGACATCTACAACGCCGACGAATTGGATCGGCTGTTGGGAAAGACGGTCATCACCCGCACCTTTGAAGAGGTCACGGGAAAGGATATCCGCCGTATCCATCAGATGCCGATTCCATTTCTCCCGGAGGAGCGGGAGGTCTACAATATCGTGCTGAAGGAGTTTTACCGCATCCAGCGCGAATATTACAATTCGACCGGAAACAGCCGGAAGGATGCGCTGATGCGGCTCATTCAGCAGATCACACTGCTTCTGCGCATCAGCGCCGCCCCGGACTGCATGAAGGAATACGAGGGCGAGACGCCGCTCAAGGAGATGGCCGTTGTGGAAGCCCTTGCCAGATGGCCGGAAGAAGTTGTAGCCATTGGCGTGCGGCATACAACGGTGTTGGACCGTTACGCCGCCGCCATCCGTGAATACCTTCCGGACCGCCCCCTCTTTGTGGTGACAGGCTCCACCGTCACCTTCGCCAAGAGGCGTGCTCTGCGGGATATATTGCGGGACAGTCGGAATGGCGTCCTGCTCTGCACGCAGCAGAGTCTTCCCTCCAGCGTCAACTTCGAGTTCGTCAACAAGATCATCATTCCGGAGATGCACTACAACAACGCCGGCATGAGCCAGTTTTATATGCGGTTCGTCCGCTACACCTCCACGGAGAAAAAGGATCTGTATTTCCCCATCTACATTGGAAGTCTGGAATCCAACCTCATGCAGATGGTGCTGGCAAAGGAAAAGCTCACCATGTTTATGAAGGGGCAGGACGCGGATATGGATGAGATCTATGCCAAATTCGGCGTGGATTATGACCTACTCTCCACGTTGATGACCCGCGAGACAGATGACGAGGGACACCTGCGTATCCACTGGGGCGAACAGAAGATCGCCTGATTTCAGGAAAGGAACAAGAAATGGACAAATTCTATATTGAACTTTATCCAAAGGCTGATTTGGAAAACGAATGGACAAAGAACAAGCGCACGCCCGGTGCCATGCCCTGTATGCGCTGCGGCGGCCCTATGCGGGAATCTCTTGCCGAAAACGCTCTGAGCCGTGCGCTGAACATCTATGTCTGCCCTGCGTGCGGCATGGACGAGGCCCTGCGGGATGCCGCGGGGAAGGTACTCCCCATAAGCGAGTGGTACGCCGTGAAGCAGCACCGTTTTGCGGAGCATAAGGACCCGCAGGCAGTCAAGCTGACGCCAGCCTGTGCGTTCATGGAGATCTTCTCCGGAACGCGGAAGACGCTGCCGTTGAGCGGCGCCCGGTATCCTGCTTCGCTGGTTGCCTATTCCCGCTCTGACTATGACGGGTGGCGATGGTGGACAACCTGGTTCCCGGATGAAGAAATGCGCCCAGCTCCGGAGCTTGGGCAGGAGATCGATGCCTTCCAGTCGCAGCTTCTCGCCCTGCCGGAATTCAAAACCTTGCGGGCGATGAAGCGGATGTGCCGGCTGTATGCCCAACCGACAAATGAGCCCACGGAATTTAATCTGTACGCGGAAACGGAGCATTTTCATATCTGGCTCCGCTTGATCACGCGGGAGCGGGACTATAACCTCTACACATACTTTTTCGCAAAATAACCCAGTTGTTCAGACGCAGAAAGCCGGGGCCGCATCGCGGCCTCCGGCTTTTTCTTTTGTGTACAGGCATATTTTTTCCGGAACGATCCGATTTTTGTTGCTCTTATGCGTATTACATCCGTATAAGAGAAGTATAGGAGGTACATAGCCATGTTAATTGCTGTCGATCACGGGAACAAACAAATCAAAACCGTCCATGCGCCGCCGTTTACCTCCGGGCTTATCCAGAGTGATACGCCTGGCTTCGGAACGGACGCATTGGCCTATCGGGGGAAGTATTACACATTGACCGACCAGCGGATCCCTTACCGCAGAGATAAGACAGAGGATGAACGCTTCTTCATTCTGACGCTTTTTGCCATCGCGCATGAGATCGAAGCGATGGGACAGTACAGCGGCAGCCTCATGCGCGTGCAGCTGGCGGTCGGCCTTCCTCCCGCGCATTTTGGCGTGCAGGCAAAGCAGTTTATCAACTATTTCAACGGGCGGGGTGCGGTTGCCTTTCAGTTTAAGGGAAAACCCTATGCCATTTTCATTGAAAATACCGCCTGTTTCCCGCAGTCCTTTTCTGCCGCTGCGGCCACGGTAAAAAACCTCGCCTCATTCCCCAGAGCGCTGGTGGTCGATATCGGCGGCTTTACGGCGGATTATGTACGTTTGCGGAACGGTGTGCCGGACATGGCAGCCTGTGATTCTCTGGAAAACGGTGTGATCCTGCTCTATAACCGCATCTGTGCAAAAGCAAATGCCGAGCTGGACATTCTGCTGGAGGAAAGCGAGATCGACCGGATCCTGCGCGGCGAGGATCAGGACGCGGCGCCGGAGGTCATCGCTCTGGCAGAACGGGAAGCACAGGAGTTTATCAACGACCTGCTCAGCGGCCTGCGGGAGCGGATGCTGGAACTCAAGTCCGGCAAAGTGATCTTCCTGGGCGGGGGTGCTACTCTGCTGCGCCGGCAGATCGAAGCGTCCGGAAAAATCGGGCAGGCGATTTTTGTGGAGGACATCAATGCCAATGCCAAGGGGTATGAGTATCTTTACCGGCTTCAGCACAGCGGGCGGTGAGTGCTATGACCGACAAGAAGGACCCCGGGAAATTCACGATTCGCTTCAACATCTGTGACCCACAGCATAAAGCGGTGATCGACCTGCTCAACCGGCAAGGCCGCAGCAAAGCGCAGTTTCTTGTCAGCGCTGTCCTGCACTATATCAACTGCAAGGAGACGCCGGAGGTGTCTGTTCCGGTTCCAAATCAGGCGGCGCTGGAGGAGATGATCCTCGCCATCCTGGCAAAGAACCAGAGTCATTTGAAAAAGCAGCCCGATCCGAAGTCGGCCCCCGCACAGCGGGATGCGGCTATCTCCGCTGCGTCTGAACCTATGCCGCCCGCAGACGGAAGGGAATTGGAACAATGGTTTGGCGGGCAGGATGGTGTGGCATCGATCCTGAACTCTCTGAAAATGTTCGAGCAGGATTAAAAGCAAAGGACCGGAATGAAGCCGCCCCTGTCAGACTCAACGCTTATGATATGCTCCCTCCATGAGCAGTGTCATTAAGTTTGCGCACAAAACGCCCGACAATGCTACCAATGGTCATTCCGCTCAAGGTAGCGGCAGATTTTCCTGAGTTCGCAAAGGAGCCACCTTTGTCGTTCTGGTTTTGAACACTTTACATAGTCAAGGCAGATAGACGCTGTGAGATCTTCTAATTGAACTACATCCTTACTGCGGCAAGCCCACGCATCACACAGGTGTATCGTACCTGAATCGGCTTCTAATTAGCAAATTGCTAACCCCCCGACCGACAGATCTGTCAGCCAAGACTCTCTGGGCCTAATTACTATTTACCCTCGCCCAGACGAGCCTTCCTACAATCCGCTACAGCTCGCCAGCCGCAGCCCTACTCTCTTCACCACCTCTCCTGAATGTCGCTCTCACAAATTCTTGCTTCTATCGCAGCCTTTTCTATTCAACGGTTTACCCGTTCATGATATAAACGGGTAAACCGTTATCATAGTGCATTTCCTTTATGTGAATTTTTTTAACAATTCGCTTCTAATATAATTTAATGTTTTTGTTACAGACTCAGATGTAGAGAAAAATTCGTAATTAGCTAAATCAGAAAAATTATAGTCCCTATAATTCCCTTCAAGTGTTAATGTGTCGGTATGATCCGTTTTGATATAACCAAAAAACTCTGATTTTAAAATGAATGCGGGCTCATTTTGATATGCATTTAGCGGAGAGCTGTCCATAAAAATTAGATAGTCATTTTCAGGATTCATCAAATTTAATGTATTCATGAATTCGATATGTCCATCGACCTCTTGAAATCCAAAATATTGATAAACATATGCTGTATTACCTACTGAAAGAGAAGCATCGCCTTTGATAATTTCCTTCACAGTGAATTCTTGACCGATGCTTCCCTCGGTTTGAATTATGTTTCCAGTTGGAGCAACAACTGCAATAATTTCTGCAGAAGCCACACCATATAGATCCACATCTGATCCGAAAGATGTAAGGGTCAACCCCCCTTCATCATTTTCATTCCACGCATAATTTAATACTATATGTGAATCTTCGACATCTTTTATATTTGACAGGTGAGAAATTCCGCAATCAGAAATGCTGCCTTGAAAGACGAGACCAAGTATAATAGCAATCAAAAGGAGGGAGATGTTAGCAATAAAAAAAATATGATGCTTTTTTCTCATTTGTTTCCCCCCTATTCCTCAATCCTACCGTGTTTCATGTGGTAGATTTCTGTGCATAGCGTAGAAATATCCTGACTTATATGACTGGCCAACAAAACAACAGCACCCCGATTTGCTTCCTCAGCAATGATGTCGCGTATAAGTAATACACCCTCTTTATCAATGGCATTTGTGGGTTCGTCCAAAAAAAGAAAATTTGGCTTCTCCATAATAGCCTGAGCAACAATGAGACGTTGCCTCATACCAAGTGAATACTTTTTGATAGGAAGAGGATTGGTTGGATCAAGTCCAACCCTCTCCAATGTGGTTCTAATGTCAGCTTTTGAAATTCGCTTATTGAGCGAACCTAAAAATAGGAGGTTTTCCCATCCGGTTAATTCAGGCCACATACATGAATTTTCTATAATTACACCAATTCTCTCTGAACAGCGGCCTTTGTGGATATCAGTTCTGTTTAAACAAACTTTTCCAGTAGTTGGTTTTACTAGTCCACTTAAAATACGAAAAAGCATAGTTTTTCCGGAACCATTCTCGCCAACAAAACCGTATACATTTCCTCCAGACAAATTCAAGGATATATTTTGCAATATTTGTTTAGAACCTATTTTTTTAGAGACACTTTCAGCATATAAAAGTTGTTTCACCTTTGCACCTCCCACAAATGTTAGAAAATATCTGTGCGGCATATATATAATGTGATTCCAATTGACAAAATAGCAAGATAAACTAGTTCAGACAATATTTTTGCCAAAGCTATTTCAACAGATTGGATTATATCGATATTAAAGCAAAGAGGATTTAAAATCATATTCATCGAACTATCAAAATTAAGAATAGCAATGAGTTCCAAAGCCAATATGAGCACAAACACGCCTATAATGCCAATAGGTAAACCATGCTTAATAGAAATCCAGTTGGCTAATAAACATACTGTAGCAAACATAGGAAATAACATTGCAAATAGAGTAACTAGTGTAAATAAAGTCTGACGGTCCATCTGCCATACAATAACTCGTCTAGAAGAGATAGAGAATTTTAGAGATAGGTAAAGAATTGTGTAGAATATCGAAATAATACTTAGACCAATAACTTTTTTTGAAATCCAAATTCTACGGCTTGGGAGACGACTGAAGATAAATGTTCCTATTGAATCGAAGAAAACTGATATGTGGTTTCCGAAGAGTATAGTAAATAGAAAAAAAACCCCGAGGCTTTCAATGGACATAACAAGTGTTTGAACATTACCTGAAGAAAGACGCCCAAAAATGTCGTACCATAGAATTTCTGCGAGAGGTTGATCTTGTGGAGACGACAAAAAAATGTCTGAAAGCGACATAAAAAATATGTATGGAATTATAAGTAATATTTTTTTTGCGCAAATGAAAACATTCTTTTTTCTCATTCAAGATTCCTCCACTCAGACAACACATAATAGATTGTATGCTTTTATTGGAGACTTTTTAAATCACTTTTAATCCCATATATACATAAAGTAACAATTGCTAAAAAAATTATAAAAATAAGTTTGGCAAAGAACGCATAGTCCTGGCCTTTAAGAAGCGTTGGAACAACATAGTCCAATATGTCGAAATTAACATATGTTTGACCGCCTTCTATTGAACGAGAAAATAGATCGGAATCATATACTCTAAACAGCTGTAAGGTTGCAAACACGGGTATGAACAAAAAAAGTTTACTTTTTTTATATAGGAAAGACAGACTAAGAGTGAAGGATGCAAGTAATCCAGAAAATGCAGCGAAAATAAGCAGATAGATAAAATTGTATAAAAATGGACTATAAAGAAAAATTTTTAAAAAAGGCATTTTGGTATATGAAGTCTGATACAATATATTTGTTCCTAAGAGTTGACGGAAATAATTTCCCATCTGGTATTCACCAAGCCATGTATTTTGATTATGAGGTAAAAAAACATTGCAAAGAATGAGGTTAATGAAAAATGGAACGGCAATAATAAGGAAAGTGCCAAAAAAACTGGCAACTAGTTTTGATACATAGTAAATAGTTCGTGAAGTACGGCTTATATATACAGGAAGAAGTTGGTTCTTGTAGTCATCAATATATGAAGTCGAAAAAGGTAAGACCAACAAAAACGGATAAAGTAAAGAAAAGAAAAACCAAAGCCTATTTGACTGTGAAAAACAGACGAGTTGGTTAGCATCTTTTATTTTTGATATATCTATTCCAGAAAACTCTGTCAATGTAAAAGCAAATGCAAAGCATGAATAAAATAAGGCAATCACTGCTGCGACCTTAAACTCTTTTTTGGTAAACATGGTATTTATCTGTACGCAGATTGATGAAAAAATCATTGGCTGCCTCCTAAATAATAACTGTCGGTGTGGTAATTTTAGTTATTTAATACTTGATGTGTTATTGGTGAACAGGTGTGAAATCAATGTACGTTCCAGTAACCGGAGATTTTGCAATCGATCCAAGGAATGTGCCCCTTGCAGTACAAGCTAACACTTTTGCTAGCTGCCTGAAAAGAGGAGGGAATGGGAACATCGTACCAACTGCCCGAGGTTACAAGCGTGGAAGTTCCGCTGCTGGTTGCTTTTGCGTACACCTGGGAGTACAGGCTCGTCTCATTCCCATCAGCGTCATACATTTTGGTGATTTTTAACTCACCATTTTCTGTTGCGCTGTCTTTGGTGGCCGAGCCGATGTAGCTCCAGCTGTTACTGTCCACAGACTTTTTAAGGTTGGAAAAATCGAATTCTTCTGCGAAACAGACGGAGGACAGTGCAACCATAAGAGCAAGCACCAGACCAAAGGAGAGAAAACGCTTTTCAATTTTTGCCATAAATCTTGACCTCCTCTTGCTAAACTACCACACCGACAGTATTCCAAAAGTGGCTTTATAAAGCTACTTTTGTATCATGCTTTTTTATGATGAATGCGGTTTATGAATACATAATTTCACTACAGCCTTAAAGCAATACCGCGTCCACTAAGAAATGGAGTAATTATAATTTATTTGCAAGTACCTTCGATTGAAACTTGTGGCTTTGAGACACCATTTATTTTCACATCAACGGTTAACTCATAGGTTTTGCCTTTTGAAACAGTAGCTGAATTAGAGAAAAGAAGGTATCCAGTCCCAGAGTCAGTCCAACGCGCAATACGTGTGGAGCCATTCCAAAGTTGGATAACGGCACTTATCTGATCAGTTGATCTATCAGCAGAAACAGAAACACGACAGTTGGCGGTTGTGCCATCAAAAGAGATTGCAGGTAGAATTGTCATCACACGGGGAGATGCCGCATATGCTGGAAGTGACAGTAGCATGGCGAGCAATAGTACAAGCGGAATAATTCGTTTTTTCAAAGAAATGACCCCTTTCATTTGTTTTACTTCTTAAACGAATGAAAGGGGTCATTTTGGACAGCTGTTAACAAATTTATTTTTTTGCTTGTACGCTTTCCGCCAATCGAAGCATAACCTCTTGGGGTAAAGTGGATGTAATACAAAAAAACGTATTCCTATCTTCTGATTGCCAAACCAAGCCATTTGATATATCAGGATCGCTTGAAAGGTAAAACTCCGCGTCAATATTCCCGATGCGAACAATTTGAACATCAGAAGTGTTACTTTCGAGAAATAGACTTATGGAATCATCACCTTGCGAATAGGTAAATTGAATGGTTTTTCCGGACCCGTTTTGATATATGACTACTGCGTTTCCTTTCGACTCCATTCTGTTGGTCTCGAAAAATCCGTCCGGTAACTGCGTTAATTCATATTGCTTTGACTTATCATTCTGTGTGGTATCTCCAACAAAGCGATATTCAATGAATGTTTCATATTGTTCACGCACCCACGCAAAAAAGGCGGCTCGCGCTTCTGCGTCAACAGTCAGCCAAGTGCTACTGGCGAGAACAACCACAAGAACAAAGCAAGCTGCATATTTGGGCAGTTTGTAGATCACAGGATATTTTGCTTTGCGAAAGGTGCGGCGCATTTTTCGTTGAAACGATGGCGAAAACTCATGTTCACATTCTGCTGGAGCGGGGAGCGAATCCCTGATTGCCTGATCCGCTTCAGCCGTCGCTTTTTTCAGCGTTTCATCGCTTATCACAGGATTCCCGCCTCCTCACATAGTTTTTTCAATTTGGTTTTAGCCCGTTGACCCAGTTTAATTGTGGCCGGCAACGACAGTTCCAACATCTTTGCAATTTCCCTGACAGTGTACCCATAATGATAGCGTAGCAAAATCATTTCACGATACCTGGCAGGCAGTTGCAAAATACATTTTGTCAAATCGTTGTCCCCTTCATAATGAGCATTTGTGCCTTGAATTTCTTCGATCAGTTCGACAGTTTTGTATTTTTGCCGCTTTCTGTACTGATCTATCGCTTGGTGTTCAACTATTGTAACGACATAGCCATGCGTTTTTGGACACACCGGATCATCAATTTTTTTAATATTTTCTACTATTTTTACGAAAGCCTGATGCACAGCGTCCTCGGCATCCTGATCGTTATGTAAAATTTCGTAGGCCACATGATACATGAGGCCACGGTACTCCAGATAGATCTGTTCAAACAGCGACTTCTCCTCTGGAGTTTCAAGCATCTGTAAATAAAGCAACATAATGCGAACTCCCAGTCATTATTTATGCTATTGTATCATGTAGTCTGACCTTCCTACAAGTTGAAAGATTCGATTTACATAATGTTTTCTGTGGAAACAAGATAAAGAGTGCTATATGCTGGGGAAATGCTGGACAGGGGCATATTGCTGCTATTTCCGTTCGGCGGTGCTGCCCCTTGATCCCGTGCTGGAAAGGTCGCTGACCGTGGAGACCGTGGCGGAAACCCGGCCCTGCCCGGTGTGCGGCAGGGCTTTCCTCCCGGACGGGCGGCAGCGGTATTGCTCCCCGACCTGCGCCCGTGCTGCAAGGCGGCAGAAGCAGTGCGGCTATATGCGGAAATACCGGGGGTAGGCTGTGAGCATTTGACCCCGGAAAACACCCTTAATTGTAGGGCTTTCCGGGGCCGCTTCATGGGCGGGGCGTATGATTTCATAGCCCCGCCCGGTTTTGCAGAGATATTGCTAACATTTTGGAAAGGAGGTCGTATGGACAAAAACCAAGGCTATGAGATCATTCAGGCCGTCATGCTGGAAAATGGCAGGGGCTTTGCGCTGGGGCATCATCCTACCGCTCCCTCGCCCTATGTCACATGGGCTTGCTATGACGACAAGGACGGCCAGCGGCAGTATGAATGGGGGCATTACGGCAGCGACCGTGCCGCTCTGGAACAGGACTTTGCGGCGCGGGTGCAGGAATACCAGCGCCTTTACAACGTCGATGTCAGGCAGGTCGAGGCTCCCGGCCTTTACAAGTATTACTCTACCCAGCGCCCTGTGGACATTGGGACATTCCCCAAGCCGCCCCGTAACGCCCCGGATGAGATCGTCAACTACGATCAGCGCGTCCCGGTTGAAAATGGATCATTTCTGGCGTGGGGGCATTTGACCTACACGCGGCCATTGACGAAACGGCAGGCGTCTGACTATGAGCTGCGGCCTGCGCCTGACAATCCCGACAGGCCCCGTTCGATCCGGGAACAGATGAAAACCGCCGCAAAGCAGGCCAAGGCTGACCGGGGCCAAGCTGCCCCAAAGAAAAATGCCCCTGACCGGGGCGACAGATAGGAGGACATTTATGGATCAGGAACGCAATCCCAACAAGAACGCCGAGCTTTCTATGGAGCAGAACTATAATCAGATTGACGGCATCATCAACAATCTGCCTGTGCCGCCCCCGGAGGATAAGCCGCTGGACAAGGTACGGGAACATCCGCCCAAGCGCCGCAGCCGGGAGCGTGAGGAGCGTTGACAAAGAAGCGCGTCCGCAGCGTCCCCATCTATGTGTGGGTACGGCCTGACGAGCTGGAGGTCATTCGGGAGCGCATGGCCGAGGCGGGCATCCGCAACATGAGCGCCTATATCCGAAAAATG
>OGYY01000135.1_pt1 | contig 75429 bp, 69 predicted proteins | sample 1576671 | NCBI WGS metagenome assembly OGYY01 (sample SAMEA3541593, study PRJEB24748) | human gut metagenome | biome: human gut; feature: human-associated habitat; material: faeces | place: China | collected 2012 | reverse complement strand
TTTCCCTTAGCTGTAAAAATACCAGTCCAATGCCCGGCCATATTGCTATTTTCCATGTCAAATTCCCAGCGGTTATATGGCTCAACAGCAGTAATAGAAAATGTAGTTGCATATCCGTCTTTCGTGTACTCAATAAACTGCTTATCATTTATGATTTCTGTTTTGCTTAAATCGCTTCGCCACTCACTATATTTATCAACAGCAAAAAAACTTTTTAAAAAACTGTTGACAAAAGTTAGATTATATGGTATTATATCATTTGTCAGTTATCGTTGCGGATTTGTGTAAAGGTAGCACTAACGACTCTGACTCGTTCTGTCCGGGTTCGAATCCTGGATCCGCAGCCACAAAAAAAGTTATCCTTTATGGATAACTTTTTTTATTTTTATTCAAATACACATCCGCCCATATTTTCTGACGGACAGCCCTCTATTACTTCCGCAACAGCGCTTGAATGTGTTATTAAAATAATTTTCGCACACGCACATTCGCCTATTTTATCATATAAACGTCCCGCACTGTATGTACCCGAATAAACCGTATATGTACTGTTTGCGACGTAACCGACTGTACCGATATACGGCAGTTGTGCTCTTATCGCCTCGTCATCATATTTGTTATCATATTCCTTTTTCAATTTTATTACCACTCCGACTTTGAACGGCTTCGTTCCGTAATAATGAGCAAGTCCCGTTATTGTGACTAAAACTGAATTTTTCATTTCTCCCATCTCCTTTTCTACTTAAATTATACATTCACCCATGTCCAAAAAACTGTACAAAAAAACTCCGACCGCCATTTTTTTGACTGTCAGAGTTTATATTATTTATTCTTCAAATATAGCCTTTGCAAAATCAACGCTGTTAAATTCCTGCAAGTCGTCGATACCTTCACCGACGCCGACAAATTTAACCGGAACATTCTGTTCCTTTGCTATTGATATTACAATACCGCCTTTTGCCGTACCGTCAAGCTTTGTAAGGATAATTCCCGTAATATCCGCCGCCTCGGAGAATAATTTTGCCTGACTTACCGCATTTTGACCTGTTGTCGCGTCAAGAACAAGCAATGTTTCTCTTGCCGAATCAGGCAGTTCACGTTCAATTACACGGTTAATCTTTGCAAGCTCCGCCATAAGATTTTTCTTATTATGAAGTCTGCCGGCTGTATCACATATAAGAATATCAGCACCACGCGCCTTTGCCGCCGTACAAGCGTCAAACACAACTGCCGCCGGATCACTGTTTTCTTGGTGCTTGATTATATCACAGCCGCTTCTCTGTGCCCATATATCAAGCTGGTCTATCGCCGCCGCTCTGAATGTGTCAGCCGCCGCAAGAAGTACCTTTTTACCCATCGACTTATAATGTGATGCGATTTTTCCGATACTTGTTGTTTTTCCGACACCGTTTACGCCAATCACCAAAATAACAGACGGTGTTGTTGACGTATTCACCGTTGTATCAAGCGCACTGAGTATTTCGCTTATTATGCTCTTTAATTCCTCTTTTACAAGGTTTCCGTCTGTGATATGCTTGTGTTTAACATTATCACGAAGTTTTTCAATAATGTATGTTGAAGTTTCTACACCTATATCTGCCATAATAAGTGCCTCTTCAAGATTTTCAAAAAGTTCGTCGTCAACTTTTACGAACACACTGAATACATTATTAACTTGTTTTGCGATTGATTCACGGGTTTTTGTCAAACCGTTTTTTAACTTATCAAAGAATCCCATATACTACTCCTAACTGACCATATCGTCTGCGACATCATCTATATGAAGTGACAACAACTTAGAAACGCCTTTTTCCTGCATTGTTACGCCGTATAAAATATTTGCCGCCTCCATTGTACCACGTCTGTGAGTGATAACAATGAATTGTGTCTGTTCAATATAATTTTTTAAATATGTTGCAAATCTCGAAACGTTTACATCGTCAAGTGCCGCGTCAATCTCGTCCAAAATACAGAACGGAGCCGGTTTTACTCGAAGTATTGCAAACAGAAGTGCAATAGCAATAAACGACTTTTCACCGCCCGAATACAAATTGATATTCTGCGAACCTTTACCCGGAAGCTGTGCGATAATTTCAATACCGCTTTCAAGAACATTGCTTGGGTCAGACAAAGTCAATTCACCTTTGCCGCCGCCGAAAAGTTCACTGAATACCAGACTGAAACTCTCATTGATTTCCTGAAACTGCTTCCCGAAATGCTCTTTCATCAATTCTTCCATTGACTCTATTATTCCGTTAAGTTCGTTTTTCGACTTTTCAAGATCGCTCTTTTGCTCTGTCAAGAACACAAACCTCTCCTCTACCGCTTTATATTCTTCGATAGAATCAACGTTTACACTGCCGAGCGATTTTATCTGCGACTTCAATTCCGACAATCTTGCAAACGATTCTTTCTCGTTTTCCACTTCTGTCTTAATTTCACACGCACTGTTATAAGTCAGTTCGTAGTCCTCCCACAATCTGCCTATAATATTTTCAATATCGTTATTGAGTTTTTCGCGTCTGTTTTCAAGTCTTGAAAGTTCCTGTTGCAAGTTCAGCAATTTATCCGTTAAATCCTTATTTGAATTTTGGATATTTTGAAGTGACGTTGAAATATTGCTTTTCTTCTTCTGAATACTCTCGATATAATTATTTATATCCGCCGTACTCTTTGCGATTTCTTCCGTCAGCTTGTTTTTGTCCTCAATCTGCTGTTTTAAACTTTCGTTTTCGGCACATATTCTTGTCTTATCCTGCTCTTTTTGTGCTATATCTTTTACGGAATTTGCAATATCATTCTTCTTTGTTTCAATATCTTTTTCGATAACTTTAATGTCCCTTTGCATATCTGCAAGTTTCATCGTGTTATCCATCAAGCTTTGTGACTTCTCGTCTTTTTCCTCTGAAATTCGATTAAATTCTTCATTCAGTTTTTCCGCTTTGCTCTGTAAGTCATTACTTTCTTTTTCAAGATTTCTGACATTCTGCAAAAGCTCGGCAATATCATCCGAAGATTCCGACAGTTGCTTTTCAATCTGTTCAAGCTCTGATTTATAGTTTTTCTCCGTATTACTTCCCGATTCAATCTTTTCTTCAAGATGTTTTTGTGTATTTTCCAGACGAAGTATCTCGTCCTCATACTCTCTCACAAGCGGAACATATGACGACAACTGATTATTTATAGTTCTCATATCATTTTCAATCTGCTGTTTTTTGTCGCCAACCTCTTTTATTTTAACTGACAAATCGTTTAATTCCGATGTAAGTGTTTTTATTTCAGTAGCTCTCGACAAAAATCCGCTTTGCTTATTTACGCTACCGCCGGACATCGAACCGCCTGCGTTCAATATTTCGCCCTCAAGTGTTACAACTCTGAATTTATATCCGAAATATCGGCTCATAGCAATGGCATTATCCACATTATCAACCACAACAACTCTGCCGAGCAAACTTTTTATAATACCGTCGTACTTACTGTTGTACTTTATAAGTTTACTTCCAAGTCCGATAAAGCCTTTTTGCTTGCTTATTTTGCCAACATTATCAAGTTCTCTGCCTTTTACAGCCGACACCGGCAAAAATGTTGCACGACCTGCATTATTTCTGCGAAGATAATTAATCGCCGTCTTTGCGTCCTCTTCACTCTCTACTATGATATTCTGCAACGCTCCGCCGAGTGCGATTTCAATAGCCGTAACGTATTCCTTTTTTACGTCCACAAGTCCCGACACAGTACCGTAAATTCTGATTTTTTTCAGTTCTTCGGCTTTAAGCACAGCCTTTACGCTCTTTGAATATCCCGCATAATCGTTTTCCATACCCTCAAGGATTTTCTTCTTTGAAGATTTTGAATTATACTCGACATTCATATTGTTAAGACTTGATGCAAGTTTATCGTTTTCGGATTTTAACTTATTTATGTTTTCGTTATGGCGGTTTATGGTTTCTTTCATTTTACCGCACTTTTCAGACTTTTCCGATATTTCCTTTTTGCAGTTTTCTATCTCCTGTTTTGTGTTTGAAACACCCTCGTTAAAGGTCTTTATTTCGGTTTCAACCACTTCTCGTCGTTCTATAAAACTGCTCCTCAAATTTTCAACACCGTTTATTTGTGCACGCTTTGTCGCAATCAAATTCTGCTTTTCGATAATATCGCCCTGCAGACTGTCTATTTCTTTTGAAAGAGTATCTTTCTGCTTTGCAATTTCGTCCTGTTCCTCTTTCATAGAATCGAACGCAGTAAGCATTTCTTCGGCATCTTTATTCTTTTCTTCAATCTCTGCCTTTTGCTTTTCTATACTGTTTTCGCGTTCAATATTTTTATCTTTTATGCTTTGAATTTCGTTATCAATTCTTTTAAGCATAAGCTCATTATTCTTTATGTTGTTTTCAAATAAAGAAATATGATTTTTGGTTTCCATATTCTTTGACTCAGCCTCACGAAGAAGTTTGTTCTGTTCCGCTATTTCGGTATCGGCTTGTTCACTTTCATTATAAAGCGATGTGATTTTTTGTTCTGTTTCCGATTCCGTTGCTCTGAGCTCGGCAAGCTCTTCTTCAACACTGTTATAAAGCCTGTCTGCCTCTTTGGCGGCAAGTCGGTTTTTGTCTATCGTTATAATGCTTAAATTTACGTCAAGTCCTTTATATTCTTCGTAGTATGTCAAATACTTTCTCGCTTTTTCCGACTGACGTTTAAGAGGTCCTCGCTGACCTTCAAGTTCAGTCGTTATATCGGAAATTCTTACAAGGTTTTCTTCAACACCCTTTAGCTTTCGTTCCGCCTCTTCACGTCTGTACTTATATTTTGATATACCTGCCGCCTCCTCAAACAGACTTCTTCTGTCCTCGGCTTTGGTTGACAATATCTGCGACACATTACCCTGTCCGATAATAGAATAACCGTCACGTCCAAGACCCGTATCCATAAACAGCTCATGTATATCTTTCAAACGACAGTTCGAGCGATTAATCTGATACACACTTTCACCGCTTCTGAAAAGTCGTCTTGTTACAACAACTTCATCATAATTTATATCAAACAAATGACTGCTGTTATCAAGTACGAGACTCACTTCCGCAAAATTGACAGGCTTTCTCGTTTCTGTACCTGCAAAAATGACATCTTGCATATTAGAACCTCTGAGAGATTTTGCACTCATTTCACCGATAACCCAACGAATTGCATCGGAAATATTACTTTTTCCGCTGCCGTTAGGACCTACGACCGCCGTTGAGCCTTCAACAAATTCAAGAATTGTTTTATCGGCAAACGATTTAAAACCTTGCAGTTCAAGTCTTTTTAATAGCAAGTACATCTCACCTCTCTTTTTTCCAAATTTTCATCTGTACATATCTTTACATCAATATTTTTCTCTTGTTTTAATTTAATTATATTGCACCGCTTATTACCGACTGCTTTTGAAACCTCTCTCTGATTTACATAAACATCTGCTCTTTTACAGCCGTCTTTCAATTTACCGCATATAATGTCATAATAAATACTACTTTCGACCAGTTCACGAAATGAGCTGTGTACAGGTCCTGCAACAACAGAGCCGTTCTCGCTTATTTCATCGGTTGACTGTAAACCGACTCTTATAACAGTTATATTATTTTTTTCAAATTTCAATAAAAGCTGTTTTGCAAGATTAACTGCCTCGTCAACCGACTGCGGTTTATATTTACCCGTAAGATACATTTTTTCAAGGAATGTGTCCTTTATGGTAAGCGTCGGATATATGCGCACAATATCAGGTTTCAGCTTTATTATTTCATCTGCCGTATAAAGAGATTTTTCATCGGTATCCCCCGGCAAGCCTGTCATCATCTGAAGTCCGAGTGTAAACGGATATTCCTTTATCAGCTTTACCGCATTAATAACATCTTTTCTTGTGTGTCCCCTGTTTGATGATTTCAAAACACTGTCGTCCATAGACTGTACACCGAGTTCAATCGTTGTAACTCCGTATTTAAGCAGATTGTCAAGTATTTCTTTGTCTATATAATCGGGTCTTGTCGAAAGACGTATTCCGTCAATATCTCCTTTTTTAAGATATTCATTCGCGGCGGCTAAAAGTTCGCTTTGTTCGTTAATCGGTATACCGGTAAAACTGCCGCCAAAAAATGCCGCCTCAATACGTCTGTTTTTACTCGGCAATGTTTTAAGATATTCGCCTATAATATTATGAACATCATCAGCCGTGACTTCTTTTTGTGTCCCCGTTATACGTTTTTGATTGCAAAAAACACAATCAAACGGACAACCTCTGTGCGGTACAAATATCGGTATATTATACGTTTTCATAGTCACTGTACTTTTCCCATTGATTTAAGCAAAGTATGTGCCGCATTTTGTTCAGCCTCTTTTTTGCTGTGACCTGTTCCTTTATTTTTAGGAACATCATCGACAAGCACTTCAACTTCAAACACTTTGTTGTGATCCAAACCGGATTCGCCGATTGTTCTGTATGTGACTTTGCCCTGTGTACCTTTTTGAAGTGCCTCTTGCAGCATTGTTTTATAGTCGGCATATCCGTGACCTGTCACAACTTCGTTAATCGAATCACGCATAAGGTCAATTACCCATTTTCTTGCCGTTTCCATACCGCCGTCAAGATAAATTGCCGCCAAAACTGCCTCAAATGCGTCTGAAACGATAGACGCTCTTTGACGTCCGCCTGTCATTTCTTCACCCTTACCAAGCAATATAAATTTGCTAAGCGAAATTTTCTTAGATATCTCGTTAAGCGACTGTTCGCAGACAAGCGTTGCACGATATTTTGAAAGCCAGCCCTCGTCAACATTCGGCAAACGTCTGAATATATAGTCACTGATTATAACACTCAAAACAGAATCGCCCAAAAATTCAAGACGTTCGTTATTTTCTTTTTTACACTCATTCGCATATGAGCTGTGTGTAAGTGCCGTTTCTAAAAGATTAACATTTTTAAATGTGTAACCGATTTTCTCTTGTACGTTTTTCATAACAGCTTTCCTTTCTCTGTACATACACTGCTCTAAAGAGTGAACCGTTCACCGCTTAGAGCAATCCACATAACAGTAGAGGGTGCCTTAAAAAGACATCCTCTATTGTTTAAGTTTATTTAATTAATCTTCGTACTTTTTCATTACGATAGTTGCGTTATGACCGCCAAATCCAAGTGAATTTGACATTGCAACTTTAACTTCCTGTTCTCTGCCCTTATTCGGAACTATATCCAAATCACAAGCAGGATCAGGTGTATTGTAATTGATTGTTGCAGGAATGTAACTGTCCTTGATAGCCAATGCACAAACGATTGCCTCGACACCGCCTGCCGCACCCAAAAGGTGACCTGTCATTGACTTTGTTGAGCTTACTGCAACGTTCTTAGCTGCGTCGCCAAGAGCCTCTTTTATGGCTTGTGTTTCAAACTCGTCATTGTACTTTGTTGATGTACCGTGAGCGTTGATGTATGTTACATCTTCAGGCTTTAAACCTGCGTCTTCGATTGCAAGTGACATAGCCTTTGCACCGCCGACACCGCCCGGAATAGGGCTTGTGATGTGGTAAGCATCATCAGTTGCACCGTAGCCGACAAGTTCACAATAAATGTGAGCTCCTCTCTTCTTTGCGTGTTCAAGTTCTTCTATAACTATAAAGCCTGCACCTTCACTTAGAACAAATCCGTCACGTTCTGCGTCAAACGGTCTTGACGCTGTTTTAGGATCGTCATTTCTTGTTGACATAGCTTTCATATTACAGAAACCTGCAAATGCAAGCGGACTTACAGCCGCCTCTGCACCGCCTGCGATGATAACATCGTTAGCACCGTGCTGAATGTGTCTTAAAGCGTCACCGATAGCGTTTGTACCCGAAGCACAAGCTGTAACGATATTTTCATTTACACCTCTTGCTCCGTACTTAATAGCAATTTGTGCGGCGCCCATATTACCTATCATCATAGGAATAAAGAACGGACTTACACGTCCCGGACCTCTGTCAAGAAGTGACTTATGCTGTTCCTCAAGAGTATGGATACCGCCGATACCCGAACCTGTTATAACTCCGACTTTCCAAGGGTCTTCGTCTTCCATATTAAGACCGGAATCCTTAACAGCCTCGTCAGCCGCTACCATTGCAAGCTGAGTATATCTGTCCATTTTACGAGCGTCTTTCTTCTCGATAAAATCAGTCGGCTCAAAATTCTTAACTTCACCGGCAATCTGTGTCTTAAAATCAGTTGCGTCAAAAAGTGTTACTTTATCAATACCGCATTTACCTGCTTTGATACCGTTCCAAAATTCTTCAACGTTATTTCCTATAGGGGTTACAGCACCTAAGCCTGTTACAACAACTCTTCTCATTTAGTTACCTCCTATTGTTTATCCTTATCTATATAATAAAATTAATTTCTTTTTTCAAAAAATTTCATGCCTTGCACCAAGAGTATTGATACAAGGCACGACTTCGTATCTTACGCATGACTCTTAATATATTCAACTGCGTCGCCTACTGTGCTGATCTTTTCAGCATCTTCATCAGGGATTTCGATATCAAATTCTGTTTCAAGACCCATGATAAGTTCAACAACGTCCAATGAGTCTGCACCCAAATCGTCAACGAATGATGCTTCCAAAGTCACTTCATCTGCATCAACACTTAGTTGGTCAACGATAACGTTCTTTACTCTTTCAAATTCCATTATTCACTTGCACCCCCTTTCAGTAATGTTTATATAAATTCTAAACGAATTATATACATATTATATTACATAACAAGTCCGCCGTCAACATTTATTACTTGACCTGTAACGTATTTTGACATATCAGATGCCAAAAATGCAACAACATCTGCAATATTTTCAGTTTCTCCGAATTCCCCAAGTGGAATTGAGTCAAGATATTTCTTCTTTACATCGTCAGACAATACGTCTGTCATAGCAGAACGGATAAAGCCAGGTGCTACTGCGTTACATCTGATACCTCTTGATGCAAATTCCTTTGCTGTTGTCTTTGTAAGACCGATAAGACCTGCTTTTGAGGCAACATAGTTCGCCTGACCCGGATTACCCATAACACCTACGATTGACGCCATATTAATTATAGCACCGCTTCTTTGTTTCATCATAGGTCTTGCAACTGCCTTGATACAATTAAATGCACCCTTTAGATTTATATCCATAACAAGATCCCAATCGTCCTCTGACATTCTAATCATAAGACCGTCTCTTGTAATGCCTGCGTTATTAACAAATATGTCAATATGACCGAATTTATCCATAGTTTCCGATACAAGTTTCTGAACATCTTCGGTATTTCTTACATCGCCTTTAACAACTATACATTCTACGCCAAGCTTTTTAACTTCTTCACAAGTTTCGTCTGCATAATCCGATGAAGGAATATCGTTTATAACGATATTTGCACCGTGTGACGCAAGTTTTAGAGCGATTGATTTACCTATACCTCTGCCCGAGCCTGTAATTACCGCTGTTTTACCTTTTAACATTTCTTTATCTCCTCTCTGTTATGCGTTAAGACCTTCAAGAGTCTTTTCAAGTGAAGCCATATCCTCTACGTTAAACACCTTTACATCTCTTGAAACTTTCTTTATAAATCCGCTAAGTGCCTTACCCGGTCCGACTTCAACGAATGTATCAACTCCGTCTGCTATCATTCTTCTGATAGTTTCTTCCCATTTAACAGATGAAGATACTTGCTTGATTAAAAGCGGTTTAATATCTTCCTTTGAAGAAATGTAATCAGCAGTTACGTTTGTGATTACAGGAATTTGCATATCCTTAACTTCTACATTTTCAAGTTCTTTTGCAAGTTTTTCGCCTGCGCCTATAAGCATAGCACAATGGAACGGAGCTGAAACAGGAAGTTTTAAAGCACGTTTTGCGCCCTTTTCCTTTGCCAATTCACAACACTTATCCACTGCCTCAACTTCACCCGATACAACGATTTGACCAGGACAGTTAAAGTTTGCAGGTGAACAAATACCGACTTTTGACGCCTCTTCACAGCAAGCGATAACGTCCTCTGCGGAAAGTGCGATAATAGCCGCCATAGCGCCTTTTCCTACAGGCACTTCCTCCTGCATATACTTACCGCGTTTTTTTACAAGTCTTACACCGTCGGCAAATTCCATTGAACCCGACGCAATGTGTGCAGTATATTCACCAAGGCTAAGTCCGGCAACAACGTCAGGCTTAATACCTTTTTCTTGCAATACTCTAAGTGCCGCAACACTCATTGTAACGATTGTCGGCTGCGTGTTCTCTGTAATCATAAGAGTTTCACTGTCGCCGTTCCAAATCATATCCTTTATATCAAAGCCAAGTGCCTCACTTGCCTCGTCAAATGTCTTATCGGCAATCGGGAAGTTTTCGGCAAGTTCCTTACCCATTCCGACAGCTTGTGCGCCTTGTCCTGCAAATACAAATGCTAATTTACCCATTATATTTATTTTCCTTTCTTAATTTATCTAATAAGAAATTCTTATTTAAGTTTAGAAGTAATTGTTTCAATAACTGCCTCTGTACCGTCAAAATAACTCTTGATTATGTCTGCACAAGGTTGAATTTCGTGTACCATAGCGGCTGATTGACCAGCCATAAGTGAACCGGTTTGTGTGTCACCTTCTTCAAATGCACGTCTTAGACCGCCAACGCCAAGTGCTTCTATTTCTTCAAATGACGCACCTTGCTTTTCAAGTTTGTCATATTCACGAGTAAGTTTGTTTTTAAGTGCTCTTACAGGCGCACCTGTTGATCTGCCCGTAACAACCGCATCTCTGTCTTTTGCCTTTATAACGGCTTGCTTATAGTTATCGTGTGCAATACACTCTGTTGAGCAGATAAATCTTGTACCGACTTGAATACCGTCTGCGCCAAGTGCAAATGCCGCTACAGCACCTCTGCTGTCAGCTATACCGCCTGCCGCTACAACCGGAATACTTACCGCGTCAACAACCTGCGGTACAAGTACCATTGTTGTAAGTTCACCGATATGTCCTCCTGCCTCTGTACCCTCTGCGATAATTGCGTCTGCACCGTCTTTTTCCATCTTTTTTGCCATTGCAACACTTGCAACAACCGGCATAATCTTAATTCCTGCCTCTTTAAGTGACGCTATGTATTTACCCGGATTACCGGCACCTGTTGCAACTACTGCCGGCTTTTCTTCTATAATAACCTGCATAACTTCTTCAACGAACGGTGACATCATCATTACGTTTACGCCAAAAGGCTTATCTGTCAGTGACTTTGCCTTTTGAATTTGCGCTCTTACAACGTCTGCCGGTGCATTTCCTGCCGCGATAAGTCCGATACCGCCGCCGTTTGAAACAGCTGCCGCAAGTTCGGCTGTAGCTACCCACGCCATACCGCCTTGAATAATAGGATATTCAATACCAAGCAATTCACATAATCTTGTCTTCATTTCTCTTCTCCCTTTCTTATTTAACGTATTTGTTTTACCACTCAATAAGTGCCGCACCCCATGTAAGTCCGCCGCCGAAGCCTACAAGTACAACCTTGTCGCCCTTTTTAATTCTGCCTTGCTGAACTGCCTCTGTAAGTGCAACAGGGATACAAGACGCTGATGTGTTACCGTACTTTTCAAGGTTCAAAAATACCTTTTCATCAGTGATACCCATTCTCTTTACGGCACTTTCAACAATTCTGTAGTTAGCCTGGTGAGGTACAACAAGTGCAATATCGTCCCAAGTCAATCCTGCACTGTTTACAACTCTTGCACTTGCGTCTGCCATTGCTTTAACGGCAAACTTCATAACAGCTTGTCCTGCCATCCAAATAGTATCTTTTCTGTGGCTTATTCTCTTTTCCGTTTCTTCTTCATCATTTCTGTATGCAAGACTTGTTATAGCGTGACCGCTTGAGCCGTCTGCACCTATGTCTGTTGCGATAATACCCTGTTCTTCACTTGCAGACACAACTGCCGCACCTGCCGCGTCACCGAACAATACACAAGTTGCTCTGTCCTTATAATCTGTAGCCTTGCTTAATGTGTCGGCACATACTACAACGATATGCTTGTATGTTCCTGCTTTTATAAACTGTTCTGCGATAGTAAGACCTGTAACAAATCCCGAACAAGCCGCATTATAGTCAAATGCCGCCGCATTTACCGCGCCAAGATTGCTTTGTACAACACAAGCACAAGCCGGTGTGAAGTAATCAGGTGTAACTGTTGCAAGCATTATAAGGTCAATATCCTCAGGTGTAAGTCCTGCATTTTCAATAGCACGCTTAGCGGCGATTGTTGCCATATCCGTTGTATATTCGTTGTCGGCTGAAATATGTCTTTCCTTTATGCCTGTACGTCTTGTTATCCATTCGTCGTTTGTATCAACAATGCTTTCCATATACGCATTGTCATATACCTTTTCCGGAACATATCCGCCTACACCTGTTATCTTTGCATTAATCATTACTCTTTTCCTCCATACAGTTTATATTATTAACTATTTCTTCTATTAAGTTTGTTTCAACAAATTTCTTTGCCTGTCTGATTGCAGAAAATACTGCTTTACCGTCTGATGAGCCGTGTCCTTTTATAACAGGTCGTTTTGTACCTAAAAGCGGTGCGCCTCCGTATTCACGGTAATCCATAGACTGTTTAAACTCATTCAAGCCGCCCATTACAAACATTGCACCAATCTTTGTAAACAAGTTTTTCATAAATATATTTTTAACTTTCGTACTTACGACGTGTCCCATACCCTCAACGGTTTTAAGTATTACATTTCCGACAAAACCGTCACAGGTAATTACGTCAGCCGTACCTTCCATAACATCTCTGCCCTCAATATTGCCGATAAAGTTTATAGGTGCTTTTTTCAAAAGCGGGAATGTTTCCTTTGTAAGTTCATCACCCTTGCCTTCTTCTTCACCGTTTGACATAAGTCCGACAGTCGGACTTTCAATTCCGAGTACATTCTTCATATATATACTGCCCATAATACCGAACTGAACAAGATTTTCAGGTTTGCAGTTTGTATTTGCACCGGCGTCTATAAGCATTTTCGGTCCTTTTGCACTCGGCAGAAGTGTTGCAAGTGCAGGTCTTAAAATTCCCTTTATTCTTCCGACAATAAGTAATCCCGATGCTAAGAGCGCACCTGTATTACCCATTGAAAGCATTGCATCACCCTCGCCTTTTTTCAGCATATTTGCCGCAACGACCACCGATGCATTTTTCTTACTTCTTACCGCCTTTGCCGGTTCTTCGTGGTTTGTTATCACCTCATCAGCATTCGCTATACTGATTTTATCATTAGGGTAGTCATATGCCGAAAGTTCCTTTTCGACAATCTCTTTTTTGCCGACAAGAACTATTTCCACATCAAGTTCCTTTACCGCTCTTACAGACGCCTCGACAGGCGCCATAGGAGCATTGTCACCACCCATTGCATCTACTATAATCTTCATCTTTCCTCCGACTATTTCACATCAGTCATAACAAGGCTGAATTTCCCTCTGAATACTTCGTTCATATTTGCCTTTATGACAACACGAACGATATATCCTCCGTCTTTTACTCTCATAACGTCCGACTTGGCAATCAATCTTTCACCTGCGTGTGCCTCGTGCATATATTTCACATTTGCTACTTTCACCAGTGCCGCCTTCGCGTCAATAACGCTTAGTGCCAAATTTTCTGCAAAAGCATATATACACTGTCCTTTTATTATGTCAGTACCGTCAAAGGTCATCGTATCATCGGTTTTAAGCACCGATATTCCGTCATGATACAAGTTAAGGTCAAGTACTTCGCCAACCGCCGTATCCGCTACCAAACCTTCTTCCGCCACCGACTTTATTCTCTCACGATATTCTGCTATACCAAGTTCCGCTCTGTCAAAACGAATAGTGGACACGCTCACGTTACAAGCCTGTGCAAGTTCTTCGTCTTTCAAAAACGGATTTTGTTTTATTTTTCTGAGCAAATACTCATGACGTTTCTTTTTCAATATTGTTCTTGTCACTTTCAAGCGTTCCTTTCTATGTTTTTCGACATTTTATTAATTATTGTTAGTAGTAGGTACTAAATCAATAACCTCAATGATTATATACTATCGTTAATAACTTTGCAATATTTTCTTGCAAATAAACTTAAACATTGTACAATATGTTTAAATATATTGTTCTAATATGTTCATAATTACCCAATAGATACAAAATATTGTGCTGTGTAGTCTGTTTAACACCTGCTACCAACACCATATTGTATCCGTAAATCATCATTTTTTTATGATTATAAACGCAAAAACAGACAAAACAATAATGTTTTGTCTGTTTTTATATTGTATTTTATAGGATTATTTGTCTGAATTGTCACATTTCTTGTAACAGAAGTCACAATTATTTTCAAGCGGTGCTTCACCCTTTTTGCTTCTGTAATCGTTGATTGCCGACTGAATAGCCTCTTCAGCAAGAACAGAGCAGTGAATTTTTTCTTTCGGAAGTCCGTCAAGAGCCTCCATAACTGCTTTATTTGTAAGAGCAAGTGCCTCGTCAACAGTCTTACCCTTAACCATTTCAGTTGCCATTGAACTTGTTGCAATAGCCGCACCGCAACCGAATGTCTTGAACTTAACGTCTTTTATAACATCGTCTTGAATATCCATATATATCTTCATAATATCACCGCACTTTGCATTGCCGACTTCACCGACTGCATTTGCGTTGTCTATCTGACCTACATTTCTTGGATTTGAGAAATGGTCCATAACTTTTTCACTGTACATAATTAATTATCTCCTTTCTCTACACCCTCATATAAAGGTGACATATCTCTTAATCTTTGTATAATCGGAGGAAGTACCTCTACTACGTAGTCAACATCCTCCACTGTTGTTTCATCGCCTACACTGAGTCTTAGCGAACCGTGAGCAATTTCGTGAGGTAAACCTATTGCAATAAGAACGTGTGACGGATCAAGCGAACCCGACGCACAAGCACTTCCGCTTGACGCCGCAACACCTTTCATATCAAGCATCATCAATATTGATTCTCCCTCAACATATTGGAATGAGAAGTTTACGTTGTTGCAAAGTCTGCCCTCGTCCTCAGGGCCGTTAAGACGGCAATAAGGAATATTCTTTCTGATACCCTCAATCAATCTGTTACGCATTTTCTTTGCGTGTTCGATATTTTCATCAAGGTTTTCCGTTGCAAGTTCAAGTGCCTTTGCAAGACCTGCTATGCCTGCAAGATTTTCCGTTGCGGCTCTCTTTCCTCTTTCCTGTCCTCCGCCGTGAATAAGGTTGTCTATTCTTATACCGTTTCTGATGTACAACATTCCGACACCTTTAGGACCATGGAACTTATGTGCAGAAAGTGAAAGCAAGTCAACGCCTAAATCCTGCAAATCTATCTTCATATGTCCGATAGCCTGTACTGCGTCCGTATGGAAAATAACTCTGTGTTTCTTTGCAATTTCCGCAATTTCCTTGATTGGCTCAACCGTTCCGATTTCATTGTTAGCCGTCATTATTGAAATAAGTATTGTATTGTCCTTTATAGCGTCCTCAACAGCTTTCGGACTTACAAAACCGTATTCGTCAACATCAAGATAAGTAACTTCAAAGCCATGCTTTTCAAGATATTCGCAAGTGCTTAAAATTGCGTGATGTTCGATTTTGCTTGTTATAATGTGGTTGCCCTTCGACTTGTTTGCAAGTGCAATACCTTTTATCGCCCAGTTGTCAGCCTCACAACCGGAACCCGTAAAATAAATTTCGTTTACGTTTTTTGCATTAAGGCTTTTTGCAACGCTCTCTCTAAGCTTATAAAGTGCCTGTTCGGCATCTCTGCCTATTTTATAGAATTTCGATGACGCATTGCCGTATATATCTGTATAATATGGCATCATTGCATTAAGAACTTCTTTTTTAAGGCTTGTAGTAGCATTGTTGTCCATGTATACTGAATTCATTAAAATCATCTCCTGTATTAAAGTTGAACATTTGAATAACTGTTCAAACATATTTTACTTTATATTTCCTACTTTGTCAATAGGTTTTGTAGATTTTCTTTCTTTTATTCTATACAAAATTTATGTCTGTTTTACATCATTGCTTTATTTAATATTCCAATTTTATTTATTGCTATACTTCTTATTTTAAGATATAATATATATTAACAATGTAATTTTGAGGAGATAAAAATGAACATTACCGGTATTATAACAGAATACAATATTTTTCACAACGGACACAAATATCAAATTGACGAAATAAAAAAACATTCGGACGCAGTGATTGTCGTAATGAGCGGCAGTTTTGTACAGCGTGGCGACGTTGCGATAACGGATAAATGGTCACGTGCAAAAACAGCACTTTCGGGCGGTGTTGACCTTGTTATTGAACTTCCTGTATGTTATGCATTAAATGCCGCACCGAATTTTGCGACAGGCGGTATTAATATTTTAAACGCACTCGGTGTTGTCAACAACATTTGTTTCGGCTCTGAATCAGGCAGTATCGATGAACTTATGTCTGCCGCAGAATTGCTTGAAAACGAAAACAGCGAAATATCCGAAAAAATAAAAAAATACGTTATGGGCGGTATGAGTTATCCAAACGCGCTCACAAAGGCATATTCCACACTTATCCCGTCAGATATATTGTCTGAGCCAAACAACATTCTTGCAACGGAATATATTCGTGCATTAATCCGCTCTGACAGCAAAATCAAACCTATGACCGTAAAACGTCACAAAGCAGGCTACCACGACAGAAATTTGTATCAAAATATAGCAAGTGCGACAAAGCTCCGTGAAATGAACAGAAACAATGAAAATATAAATGACTTTATACCATATAAATTAGAAGATATTAATTGTGACATTCCGTACGACATATCGAATTTGGACAGTGCAATCATTTCAAAATTACGTCTTATGACCGCTGAAGATTTGCAAAATATCAGTGAAGTTACAGAGGGGATTGAAAACAGAATTTTAAGCAGTGCAAATATGTCATACAGTTTTGAAACCCTTGTCGAAAACGTTAAAAACAAGCGGTACACCACAAGCAAAATCAGACGTATGATAATCTCGGCTTTGATAGGCTTTACAAAGGATATATACTCCCCTATGCCACAGTATATCCGTATTCTCGGTATGAATAAGGTCGGTATGACGATTTTAAAACAGGCAAAAGGCATCTGCAAAGTTCCGATAATCACAAAAACAGCTGACTTTAAAGAACAAAGTCCGCAATTTAATCTTGATGTGTGTGCCACAAATATAGCAATGCTATGCAATCCCATACCGACACACCGTATCGGCAATGCGGATTTAAAGAAATCTCCTATTATAATGAAATAAAAATATTTTTTTCTTGCATTTGAACGCATTTTTTTAATATTTTTTAATTTTTTTGTAAAATACACTTGCACAGTATGTTAAATTCTGATAAAATATATGTAATGGTTACGAAAAATTTGTAATAATATTTACGAATGTCATTCGTTTAAATATTATTCTATAATCGAAAGGATTGATATTTAATAATGGATAGAACTATACTCATTATTGAGGACGAACAGAAAATTAATGATATTCTTGCATTTTCACTTGGCAAAGACGGTTATAAGACTTTGTCTGCATTTGACGGCGTAAAAGGTCTTGAAATGGCACTTAAAGAAAACCCTGACTTAATTTTACTTGACGTAATGCTACCCGGAATGGACGGTTTTGAAGTATGTCGAAAAGTTCGTGAAAAATCACAAGTTCCTATTATTATGCTTACTGCCCGTGAAGACGAAGTTGACAAAGTTTTAGGTCTTGAGCTTGGTGCGGACGACTACATAACAAAGCCGTATTCAATGCGTGAACTTACCGCAAGAGTTAAAGCCAACCTAAGAAGAAGTACGGCACAGCCTGTTGTTGAGGAAGAACCTGAAAATCAAAATACAATTAATTCGGGTGAGCTTTCAATCAATGTTGAAAGATACGAAGTTGCTAAGAACGGCGAAATTATCGACATAACACTTCGCGAATTTGAACTTCTTAAATTCCTTGCCATGCAGCCGGATAAAATTTTCTCACGTGAGAAATTGCTTGAAAATGTATGGGGTTACGAATATTACGGAGATGTTCGTACTGTCGATGTTACGGTAAGACGTCTTAGAGAAAAAATCGAAGATGATCCGAGTATGCCTAAATACATTATCACAAAACGTGGCGTAGGCTACTATTTTAACAAATAATATTGAACTCATACACCCGAAACATTAATTTGTTTTGGGTGTTTTGTAGTATTTAAGTATTTATTATAGAAAGGTTTTTATTTTATGTTTAAAAGTATACGTTGGAAAATAACAGTTATATTTGTACTTCTTGTACTCGCCACGGAATTATTCATAGGCGGTTTCAATATTTTAGGCGTTATGAAACATTATCACGATGATTTTTCAAACAGCATTAATGAGGTATTCACCGAAGATATTAAAAACGACCTTCTTGCCGCCGCAAACGAAATAAGTATTCCTGCCGAAAGTACGGATACATCTATTGTTATAGAAGAAAATTCCCAAAGCAATATTAATTTAATCAACAATATCCTATCTTCCCACTCAGGCAAACTCGGAATTACATCATCAAGATATTACAATATTGTTGACGGTTCATCGGGCGAGATTTTATTTTCATCAAACGGCTCTACAACCACCGACGCAACTCCGTCACTTATGAATGCCCTAAACGGTACGGAATCGAAAGAAACAAAGCTTACTCAAAGCTATATGGACTACGCATTTCCGTTACACAACGGTGACGCGGTAAAGTATGTTATATACATCAAAGATACTTGCCAAATGCAAAACAGCGTAACTCACAGCATGGTGACAATTCTTTTGATTTTATTGTTGGTATCTCTTATTATATCCTCAATCGCGGGAAGTATTATTTCAAAGTCTATCACCGACCCTATCAAACAGCTTTCGGTACAGGCAAAAAAACTTGCGGCAGGTGATATAAACGCACTTCAAAAATCAGATTCAAAAGATGAAATTGCCGACCTTACAAACTCGCTTATCAATCTTGCTCACACAAGAAAGCAGTCCTCCGACCAAGCAAAAGGCGAAAAAATTAAGGTTGAAACCATTCTTCAAAATATGAATGACGGTATTATCGCATTTGACTTAAAAGGCAATCTTATCCATTTTAACCGTGAAGCAAAAAAACTTCTTAACCGCCAGTATCTTGATGATATTAGATTTGACCGTTTCTTTAAAGAAATCAATGCAAACATCACGCTTGGCGATTTGCTTTATATGAATCCCGACGGTTCTGTTGAACGCGAAATCAAGCTTGCAAACCAATATTTACGTTTAAACTTTGCACCGTTCAAGGCTGATAACAAAGTCGGCGGTATCATTGTCGTTATACACGATGTTACAAAGCAGGAAAAACTTGAGCAGTCACGTCGTGACTTTGTTGCGAACGTGTCGCACGAACTTCGTACACCGCTTACAACAATCAAGTCTTACTCCGAAACACTTGCCGATATGCCCGATGTTGACAGAGAATTGCAAGTACGTTTTCTTGACGTTATCGCGTCCGAATCTGACAGAATGGCAAGAATTATAAGCGACCTGCTTACCCTATCGGAGCTTGACGAAAACCAAACATTCACAAAACCGCCGGAGCCGATCGACATTCGTCAAATGCTTGAATCAATCGTTGAGCGTATGTCGCTTACGGCAAAGAAGAAAAATCAGACTTTAACATATCACCCTATTAATGAAGTGCCTGTTATATCCGGCGATCACGACGGTTTGGAACGCGTTATTATAAATATCGTCAGCAACGCGATGAAATACACACGCGAGGGCGGTACTATCGAAGTATATTCAAGCAAGGTTTATAACGACATTTGTATCAAAGTAGCCGATAACGGTATCGGAATACAAGAAGATAAACTTCCGCACATTTTCGACCGTTTCTACCGTGTAGACAAGGCTCGTTCGCGTGACACAGGCGGTACAGGTCTTGGTCTTGCCATCGCAAAACAAACGCTTGAATCATCATTTAACGGTAAGATTAAAATATCAAGTGAATTCCACAAAGGAACTGAAGTAACTATCACTATTCCTGTCAGTGAATAAGGAGGCTTGTTGAAGTGAAACGTTTTCCTATAAAAGTTATTTTACTTTCATTGTTTATAGTAATAAACCTGACCGTTATTTGTACATTCCCCACTTCTATGTCCGATAACGATTCTGAAGAGGTTGTAAACAATCTTGTTACTTTTTTGAACAAAAACGATATAACCGTTTCTCCGACAATTATTGATAAAGAAACAAAGAAAGTTTATTCTGCCACACTGCAAAATTTTATTGAAGACAGAGATGCTTTTGCAAAAAATATTTTAGGAGCAAAAAAAGAAGTAACAAAAAACGGCGAAACATACACAACAAATGAAAATCAAGTTATTTTTGACGGCAATAAGTTTTCTTTTGTACCGAAAACACCTGTTGCATTGTCCGAAACGCACGGCATAGATGCGGTTAATGCCTCAAAGAAAGGTAAAAAAATCGCCGCTTATTACGGTTTCGACAGCCAAAACGCTTTGATTGTTTCATCTGATGACAACGGAAAATATCATATTTTTATGACTTACACAATAGAAAATTTACCTGTCTTTAATGACTATATGACATTTGATATAACTTCCGACGGTCTTATGGGTTTTAGCGGTGTATGGTTTACACAAAATTCACTCGGCGAATATCGCAACGCAAAAAGCGTTGCCGACGCTCTGCTTGAATTTTCGGCAAGCAAAGATAAACCTAACGGCAAAATCGAAATAAGCGATATTACACTCGGATATAATATCGTTGATTTTGACACCTCCCCTACCGAACTTCAGCCCGTATGGAGAATAACATTGAAAGACGGCTCAAAATATTATATAAACGCATAAAAAATGCACATCTGTCAGATGTGCATTTTCTTTATTATTATTCAAACAAAATATCTTTCTTCTCTAACAATTCATCATTTTCAAGAACATCTTTTTCAAACTTTTCAACACCCAAGCGGTCTATCGCAACGCCAAGACGTTCTTTTTGATTTGCGTTAAGTTTAAACCAAATCATTGTCTTTTCAAGTATCGGTGCAATTTCTTCTTCCGAAACGAACTTTGAAAGCGGTGTACCCATTCTTGATTTTTTACCCCATGTACCGCCTACATATATTTGATAAACGACTTCATTATGCGGTTTCACTGCCTTAAACGGACATTTGCTTTCACTGCACACTCCGCAAGTCTTACAGACATTTTCATCTATAACCATTTTACCGTCAACAAGTTTAGCGGCTTTTGACGGACATGATTTTTCAATCATACAAACCTTACAGCCTTTGCAATTTTCCGAATTGTACTTAGGTATTCTGTGTCCCTCGATACCAAAATCGTTCAATGCAGGCTTTACGCAACTGTTCGGACAACCGCCTATACCGATTTTAAACTTATGCGGCAATTTTATATCAGCCCAGCCTATGTAATATTCATCATAAAGTTTTGCGGCAAGTGCGTGAGTGTCATAATTGCCGTAAACACAAGTTGTACCTTTACATGATGTAATCGGGCGGATTTTATTTCCCGTTCCGCCGAATTTAAGTCCGTGACTTTCGGCATAATCAATCGCATCTTGTACGTTTTCATACGGAATACCCTGAATTTCAAGTCCAAGACGTGTTGTAGGAATTACTTTACCGTTACCGAATTTACTTGATATTTCCGATACGGTTTTCAAATCGTCCGGAGAAAATACAGTTCCGCGCGGTACAATTCTTCCCGAAAAATTTTCAGTACCTCTGTTAATCAAAAAGCCTTTTCCCTTTACCTCCGCTATCTGTGCAGGTTTCAATTTTGCCATACAAACACCTCTCTCATTTTCTCTTATAAAATTACAATAATTTTATCACGGCACAAATTTCTTGTCAATCAATATTCGGCTTAATCTAAATTTTTTCCATAGAAAAAGCATAGTTGATAATTATTCCCCAAATTATCTCTATGCTTTTTTTACTATTTTACTTTGATATTAACCATTGCATTTGTTCCTATAATATTTTCAAGCGGTATATCGGAATTTACCAACTTTATCTTAATCGGTATAAGCTGAGTTGTTTTTGTGTATGTACCGGAAGTTGAGAAACTTGTTGTCTGTCCCGTAAGTACATTATTTGTAATGCTGTTCACCTGCGTTACAATGCCCTCAAATTTTTGTGAACCGTATGCGTCAAGCGTTACTTTGACCAACTGACATTCTTTTATTTTGGTTATATCCGTTTCTTCGATATTCGCACCGATATACATATCGTATGTATTTGCCACATAACCCATAACATCGGTTGTAAGAACATAGTCACCCCTCTCGGCGTCAACTTCTATGAACTTTCCGTTTGACGGCGATTTAATATACGGACCGCCGTCCACACGTCCCAATATCTCGCCTGACTCAACGTATTTGCCGACATAGGCATTAAACTTAAGTATCGGTGACGTGAAGTTTCTCATATACTGAATAAATGCCTGTATGTCACCTATATCAACCACACTTTTTACAGCAAGATAACCGCCCAAAATACATACAACGACATATCCGAGATTACCGATAAACTGCATCATCGGTTGCATTATACTTGAGAAAAACTGTGATTTCCAAGCTGAATCACAAAGTTCCTCATTGATTTCTTCAAAGTCGTGTATGCTGTCGGCTTGTTTGTTAAACGCCCTTATGACATTATGACCGCCGTACATTTCTTCGACTTGACCGTTAAGTTTGCCGAGCGATACCTGTTGTGCAACGAAAAAGCCTTGTGACTTCTTTATTAATATCGTTTGTCGTATGCGTTATAAGTGACGCGGTAGAGAATTTATCAAATTCGGCATTTGAGAACAGTTCCACCTTTTTATACACGTCTTTTCGCATATCTCTCGAAATCTTAGCCGCAACATTTGCCGCAAGATAGACTTCCACTCCGTAATTGTCAATACAGTTTACTTAATATTTTATGGTTTTGATCAAAAAAAATAACAGCACATCAAAAGTGCTGTTATTTTCATAATTTTTTAGTGTTTGCCGTGGCATTTACCTGCCATGGCACAGTTGCTGCAACCGCAGCCACAGGAGGATTTGCCCTTCTTTTTATCTTTTATCATCTTATTGATGATAAGTACAACTACCGCAACAAGTGCAATACACACAATTATTGTAGATAAATTATTCATTAACCATGTCATTTTAAAACCCTCCTTATATCATTTGTCTTATATTGTTTTACGCTGATACTGATCTTTTAGTCTTTAAAGTGTTTGATTCTTTATAAGGCTTAAACAGCATATAGCAGATAAATGCAATTATAGCGATTGCAAATATAAGACCGATTACGTTTACACTGCCTGTAACAAGCAAACCTATTTGATAAATTACAAGTGCGATTGCGTAAGCGAATACACACTGATAGCCGATTGCGAATGCAGTCCACTTAGCATTATTCATTTCACGCTTGATAGCTCCCATTGCGGCGAAACAAGGTGCGCAAAGCAGGTTGAATACAAGGAATGAATATCCGCTGATTGGGATAAATTTCTGAGCCATATTCTGATAAACAGAACCGTCGCCTGCACCGTAAAGAATACCCAATGTACCAACGATATTTTCCTTAGCAACAAGACCTGTAATTGATGCAACTGTTGCTTGCCAGTTACCCCAGCCAAGAGGAGCAAATATCCAAGAAATTGCTTTACCGATTGTTGCAAGAATTGAGTAGTCGATTTGGTCTTCTGTAAGCATTGTGAATGCTCCGTCTACAAAACCGAAGTATGTCGTAAACCATACAAGGATTGTTGAAAGAAGAATAATTGTTCCGGCTTTCTTAATGAATGACCAGCCTCTTTCCCACATTGAACGAAGTAGGTTTATAACTGTAGGCATATGGTATGCAGGAAGTTCCATAACGAACGGAGCAGGATCGCCCGCAAACATCTTTGTCTTCTTTAGCATAATACCCGAAATGATAATTGCAGCCATACCGATGAAGTATGCTGATGTAGCAACCCAAGCCGAACCGCCGAAGATAGCACCGGCAATCATTGCGATAAACGGAGTCTTAGCACCGCAAGGTATAAATGTTGTTGTAATTATAGTCATTTTTCTGTCACGGTCATTTTCGATAGTTCTCGACGCCATAATACCCGGAACACCGCAGCCTGTACCGATAAGAATAGGGATAAATGATTTACCCGAAAGACCGAACTTACGGAATACTCTATCCAATACGAACGCAATACGAGCCATATAACCGCAAGATTCAAGGAATGCAAGCAAGATGAACAATACAAGCATTTGTGGTACGAAACCAAGTACGGCACCGACACCGGCAACTATACCGTCAAGGATAAGTCCCTTTAGCCAGTCTGCGCAGTTGATTGCGTCAAGTCCGTTTTCAACAAGTACAGGGATACCCGGTACCCATACACCGTAATCGGCAGGATCAGGTTCTGCACATTCGTACTTATCATAAACGCCAACCGAGTCAAGAAGATCATCATATGTAGCAGTATCTTCTTCATCAGCCATTGTTTCTTCATCGACTACTGTATATTCGATTTCATCAATGTTTTTTACATCTTCAACAAATGCAGCAAGTTCTGCCTTAGCAACTTCAGGATCAAAATCTTCTGATTCTGTATCAAGTGCCTCTGCAACTGCGTCTGTATCAATACCCTGTTCGCTTGCAGCGTCAATATAACCGTTTACTATATCTGACGCACTTGTGAATTCGTCAGCAGCCTCTGTGTAAGCAGATGAACCGATACCGAACAAATGCCAGCCGTCACCGAACAATCCGTCATTTGCCCAGTCTGTAGCACTTGAACCTACTGTTACCATTGCTATGTAATATACAAGGAACATTACAACTGCGAATATCGGAAGTCCCAACCATCTGTTTGTAACAATTCGGTCAATCTTATCAGATGATGAAAGCTTACCGGCACTCTTCTTTTTATAACAGCCCTTAATAAGTTCTGCTATGTAAACATATCTGTCGTTTGTTATGATACTTTCTGCGTCATCGTCAAGTTCATCCTCTGCCGCTTTAATATCATTTTCAATATGTGACAATTTTTCCTGCGGAATATTAAGCTGTGCAAGCACCTTTTCGTCACGTTCAAAAATCTTTATTGCATACCATCTCTGTTGTTCTTCCGGCATATCGTGAAGAACAGCCTCTTCGATATGTGCTATTGCGTGTTCAACAGGACCCGAGAACTCGTGCTTTGGAATTGTCTTACCGTTTTTAGCAGCTGAAACAGCCTCTTCGGCAGCTTCCATAATACCTGTACCCTTTAGAGCAGATATTTCAACAACTTTACATCCAAGCTGACGAGATAGTTCCTGAATATTAATCTTATCGCCGTTTTTCTTAACAATATCCATCATATTGACTGCGATAACAACCGGAATACCCAATTCTGTAAGCTGAGTTGTAAGATATAAGTTTCTTTCAAGGTTTGTACCGTCTACAATATTAAGTATTGCGTCAGGTCTTTCGCCGATAAGATAATTTCTTGCAACAACTTCTTCCAATGTATATGGAGAAAGTGAATAAATACCCGGAAGGTCAGTGATGACAACACCGTCATGTTTCTTTAATTTACCTTCTTTTTTCTCGACCGTAACACCCGGCCAGTTACCTACGAATTGATTAGAACCTGTAAGAGCATTAAATAGTGTTGTCTTACCGCAGTTCGGGTTACCCGCAAGGGCAATTCTTACATTCATTCTTAAATTCCTCTCTTTCACAATTTAATTCAGTACATTAATGAATATACCAAAATTATTCAACTTCAATCATTTCTGCGTCGGCTTTTCTTAATGAAAGCTCATAACCTCTTACTGTGACCTCAATCGGATCACCAAGCGGTGCAACCTTACGAATATGCACTTCAGCACCTCTTGTGATACCCATATCCATAATTCTGCGTTTTACCGCACCTTCACCGTGCAATTTGACTACCTTTACAGTATCGCCGATTGCTGCCTGTTTAAGTGTTTTCATTTTCGCTGTACCTCCCTTTAATTAAATCATAATTTTTTGTGCCAGTTCGTTGCTGATTGCAACTCTGGTTTCTTTTACATTTACAATTACGTTTCCGCCAAGTTTACTGATTATCTTGACGTGTCCTCCAACAACAAAACCAAGATTTTCAAGATGTTTTTTTACTTCCGGTTTTCCGCCAATCTTTTTAATTATGTTGTCTTCATCAACATCTACCAGTGTTAAAGGCATCATAAATTTACCTCCGTTCTGGTTAGCATTCGTATAAATAAAAACTAACCCCAAGAATATAGTTTTTGGTTAGCACTTTCTAACCATTAGTTAGTTTATCAAAACTAACCTCTCTTGTCAAGTGTATATGTCATATCTTTTTTACGTGTCAACTTTAAAAATTGTTGTTCACTTTGCACAAAATATTGTATTCCTCCTTATTTTTGCTCATTTTTTATTCATCCCCAAAAATTGTTAGCCTAATCTTACTGTTTTCGTTCAAAAAAATATTTAGATTTTTTTAAAAATATTCAATATATTTTTTGACAATCGCAATTTATTGTGATATAATATCTTTACTACTACAATATGTACACATTTTCACACAGAAAGGTGTTAAACTATGATAATCAAAGAGTCGGCTGAAAATTATTTGGAGGCCATACTTATGTTAAAGAACAAAAACGGTTATGTTCGCAGTATTGATGTTGCTCATCATCTTAACTTCACAAAGCCGAGCGTATCCGTTGCAATGAAATCCTTTCGTGAAGAAGGCTATGTTACCGTTGATACCGACGGCAATATCACTCTTACCGACAAAGGTATGGAGATTGCTCAAAAAATCTATGAACGTCACCAGGTTATTGCTAAGGCTCTTATCGCCCTCGGTGTCGATGAAGAAACTGCGTATGATGACAGTTGTAAAATAGAGCATGATTTAAGTGATATTACTTTTCAGAAAATCAAAGAATATTTTCTTAGTCACACAAATGAAAATATATGATTTGTTTTAGCAATATTATCTAAATTATTTTGTCTTTTATCTGCTTATTAATGTACTTCGACAAATCTCATACCAATATAGTATGAATCGTTGACAAAAGTATGTTTAATATGGTATAATCAGCGTGGTTAGAAACAGCTAACCATACAGTAAAAACTTACTTTTAGCTAACTTTTTGCTAACTGTAAAACACTATCAGTTCACAACTGTTTACAAAACAGTTGAATATATTATGGGAGGTCAAAACAAATGACAGATTTCGAACAATGGAAAGGATTTGAACAAGGTAAATGGTGCGATGATATCGACACTCGTGATTTCATCCAGATGAACTACACACCATATGATGGCGACGAGTCATTCCTTGCAGGTCCAACAGACGCAACAAACAAGCTATGGGGTAAACTTCAAGAGCTTCAGAAGCAAGAAAGAGCTAAGGGCGGCGTACTTGATATGGATACTCATATCGTTACAGGTATCAACGCTCATAAGCCAGGATATATTGACGAAAGCATGAAAGACCTTGAAAAGATCGTAGGTCTACAGACAGACAAGCCTCTTAAGCGTGCATTTATGCCTTTCGGCGGTATTAAGATGGCAGAAGAAGCTTGCAGCACATACGGTTATGAGCCGGACCCTGAACTTCACAAGATTTTCACTCAGTATCACAAGACACATAACCAAGGTGTTTTTGATGTATACACACCTGAAATGCGTGCAGTTCGTAAGAACAAGATTATTACAGGTCTACCTGACACATACGGCCGTGGCAGAATCGTAGGCGACTATCGTAGAGTTGCTCTTTACGGTATTGATATGCTTATCGCAAAGAAACAAGAAGATTTCGTTGAATGCCAAAGTGAATCAATGTTTGAAGATGAAATTCGTCAACGTGAAGAAATCACAATGCAAATCAACGCTCTTAAAGAAATGAAGACAATGGCTGAATCATACGGATTCGATATTTCAAAGCCTGCTAAGGACGCAAAAGAAGCTTGCCAATGGCTATACTTCGGTTATCTTGCAGCTATCAAGACACAGAACGGTGCTGCAATGAGTGTTGGTAGAGTATCAACATTCCTTGATATTTATATCCAACGTGACCTTGACAACGGTACTCTAACAGAAGAAGAAGCTCAAGAACTTATCGACCATATGGTTATGAAGTTCCGTATGGTTAAGTTCGCTCGTATCCCATCATACAACGAACTATTCTCAGGTGACCCGGTTTGGGCTACACTTAATGTTGGCGGTAAAGGTGTTGACGGCAGATCAATGGTTACAAAGAACGACTTCCGTTTCCTTCACACATTGGAGAACATGGGTCCTTCACCTGAACCAAACCTAACAGTTCTTTACTCATCAAAGCTTCCTGAAGCATTCAAGCGTTATGCTGCTGCTATTTCAGTTCGTACAAGCTCAATTCAATACGAAAACGATGACGTTATGCGTGTTACTTGGGGTGACGACTACGCTATCTGCTGCTGCGTATCTGCAACACAAACAGGTAAAGAAATGCAATTCTTCGGTGCAAGAGCTAACCTTGCTAAGTGTCTTCTATACGCTATCAACGGCGGTATAGACGCAAGAACAAAGGTACAAGTCGGCCCTGAATACAGACCAATCACTTCTGAATATCTTGATTATGATGAAGTTCTTGACAAGTATGACAAGATGATGGATTGGCTTGCAGGAGTTTATGTACGTACACTAAACGTAATTCACTATATGCACGACAAGTATTACTATGAAGCAGCTGAAATGGCTCTTATCGATACAGATGTACGTCGTACATTCGCAACAGGTATCGCAGGTTTCTCACACGTTGTTGACTCACTTTCAGCTATTAAGTACGCTAAGGTTAAGACAGTTCGTGACGAAAACGGCGTTGTAGTTGACTTTGAAACAGAAGGCGACTTCCCTCGTTACGGTAACGATGATGACCGTGCTGACGAAATCGCAGTATGGCTGCTAAAGACATTTATGGCTAAGATTAAGAAGTGCCACACATATCGTAACTCAGAGCCTACAACATCAATCCTTACAATCACATCAAACGTTGTTTACGGTAAGGCTACTGCATCACTTCCTGACGGACGTAAAGCAGGCGAACCGCTTTCACCGGGTGCTAACCCATCATACGGTGCAGAACAAAACGGTTTGGTTGCATCGCTTAACTCAGTTGCTAAATTGCCATATGAGTATGCTCTTGACGGTATTTCAAATACACAAACAATTAACCCTGACGCTCTTGGTCACGAAGAATCAGAACAGGTTACAAACCTTGTAAACGTTCTTAACGGTTACTTTGATCAAGGTGCTCACCACCTAAACGTTAACGTATTCGGTAAAGAAAAGCTTATCGACGCTATGGAACATCCTGAAAAAGAAGAATACGCTAACTTTACAATCCGTGTATCAGGTTACGCAGTTAAGTTTATTGACCTTACTCGTGAACAACAGCTTGACGTTATCTCAAGAACTTGTCACGCATCAATGTAATTTGATATGATAGGACACATTCATTCAACTGAAAGTTTTGGTGCCGCTGACGGACCAGGCGTAAGATTTATAGTCTTTATGCAAGGTTGTCATATGCGGTGCCGCTACTGTCATAATCCGGATACCTGGAAAATGGACGGCGGAGATGAAGTAACTGCCGATGAGATTTTAAAACGTGCATTGCGTTTTAAACCTTATTGGGGTAAAGACGGCGGTATTACCATAAGCGGCGGCGAACCGTTATTACAAATTGATTTTGTAATTGAATTGTTCAAAAAAGCTAAAGAGCTTGGTATTAATACTTGTATTGATACTGCCGGTAATCCTTTCACAAAGGAAGAACCTTTCTTCAGTAAGTTTGAAGAACTTATGAAATATACCGACTTACTGCTTCTTGATTTGAAAGAAATCAACCCTGCTCGCCATAAAGACCTAACAGGTTTTGATAATTCAAATATTATCGAAATGGCAAAGTATCTTTCTGAAATCAACAAGCCTGTTTGGATAAGACACGTTCTTGTTCCCGAACACAGCGATTTTGATGAAGATTTAGACGCTTTGGGTGATTTTATTGATACACTTTCAAATGTAGACCGTGTAGAGATTTTACCTTATCATACACTTGGTAAATTCAAGTGGGAGAACTTAGGTATTCCTTACACTTTGGAAAGTATATCTCCCCCATCTGCCGAACGCATCGAAAATGCTAAAAACAGAATTCACGCAGGTATCAGAAAACAGTAATATATAAGACGGAGCATATGCTCCGTCTTTTTTGTTGCTATTAAAACGATTGGGTATTGTTGTTCATTATAACACCCCAAACTTTTACGCATACAAAAAGCCGTACAGCTTTAATCTGTACGGCTCATATTTAGCTATAAATTCAATTATTTAATAACTCTGACTCTTATAACAGCGTCAATTTGATTTAGCTTTTCAATAGCTTCTGCAGGGATTGCGTGGTCAGTATTGATGATTGTATATGCAAGCTCACCCTTTGACTTATTAATCATATCTGAGATATTCACACTTGAAAGTGCCTCTGTAAACTTAGCTATAACATTCGGAATATTTTTATGTGCAATAGCAATTCTTCCGATATTGTCCTCAGGAAGTGAACAATTCGGGAAGTTTACCGAATTTAGGATATTACCGTTTTCAAGGTAATCAGCCAATTCCTGAGCCGCCATAACTGCACAGTTATCTTCTGATTCGGCAGTTGACGCACCAAGGTGAGGAATGTTTATAATACCGGGTTGGTTAACTGTTTCACTGTCAGCAAAGTCAACAACGTACTTAGCAACCTTACCGTCAGCCAAAGCCTTTTTAATATCCGCATTATTTACAAGACCGCCTCTTGCAAAGTTAAGAATTATAACACCGTCTTTCATTTGTGCGATTGTTTCGGCGTTAATTGTATTTCTTGTTGAATCCATTAGTGGAACATGAATTGTTATGTAATCTGCTGCCGCATAAACTTCTTCAGGGCTGTTAGCCTTTTTAACGTGTCTTGAAAGTTTTAAAGCAGAGTCAACCGACAAATAAGGGTCATATCCGATAACCTCCATACCCAAAGCATAAGCCGCATTTGCAACAAGAATACCGATAGCACCCAAACCGATTATACCAAGAGTCTTGCCCTTAATTTCGCAGCCTGCGAAGTTTGACTTACCCTTTTCAACTTGCTTGTCAACGTCATCGCCGGTAAGTGTATTTGCCCAAGCGACACCGCCGATAACATCTCTTGATGCCAACAACATACCTGCAATAACCAATTCCTTAACAGCATTTGCGTTTGCACCCGGAGTATTGAATACTACGATACCCTTTTCACTGCACTTGTCAATCGGAATATTGTTTGTTCCCGCACCTGCTCTTGCAACTGCCTTTAGTGATTCAGGCAATTCCATATCGTGCATTTTAAAACTTCTAAGAATGATACCGTCTGCGTCAACATTGGCATCATCAGTTATTTTATAATTATCGTTAAGCTGGTCAAGACCACATTTAGCTATCTTATTAAGTGTCAATATATTGAACATTGTCTAATCTCCTTTTCATTTATATAAAACACCCGAATAGCTTCGGGTGTAATATAATTACATATTCTCTGACTCGAATTTCTTCATAAATTCGACTAATTTCTCTACTCCCTCTACAGGCATAGCATTGTAAATGCTTGCTCTCATACCGCCGACTGTTCTGTGGCCCTTTAGGTTTACAAAACCGGCAGCCTTTGCCTCTGCAACGAACTTAGCATCAAGTTCTTCATTACCTGTTACAAACGGTGCGTTCATAAGTGAACGATCCTCCGGAACTACTGTACCCTTGAACATCTTTGATGAATCAAGATAATCATAAAGAATTTTAGCTTTCTTTTCGTTGATTTCCTGAAGTGCCTTAACTCCGCCTTGTTCCTTTATCCATTCAAGAACAAGCTTTAGTACATATATTCCATATGTCGGAGGAGTATTGTACATTGAGCCGTTGTCGGCATGTGTCTTATAGTCAAGCATTGTAGGAGTAATATCCATTGCGTCGCCTATAAGGTCCTCACGAACGATTACAAGCGTTACACCTGCAGGTCCAAGGTTCTTCTGTGCACCGGCAAACAGTAAACCGAACTTTGATACATCAATTTCCTCTGACATTACGCATGATGAAATATCTGCGATAAGAGGAACGTCACACTGTGGAAGTTCTGTGTATCTTGTTCCGTAAATTGTGTTGTTGTAGCAGATATAGAAGTAATCTGCATCGCTTGAAAATGTTGATTTATCAAGCTTCGGTATGTATGAAAAAGTTTTATCGGCAGAAGATGCAACTCTGTTGACTGTAATGTATCTTTCAGCCTCGGCAGCTGCTTTCTTCGCCCACTGACCTGTTATAACATAATCAGCTTTCTTATTCTTGGACGCAAGATTTAGCGGAATCATAGCAAATTGTGTTGAACCGCCGCCTTGCAAGAACAATACTTTATAATTATCAGGAACGTGCATAAGTTCTCTTACAAGAGCTTCAGCACTGTCGATAATATCTTGATAGTCCTTAGATCGGTGGCTCATTTCCATAACGGACATGCCGCTTGTACCGTACTCCAGCATTTCAGTTTGCGCCTTCTTCAATACTTCCTCAGGCAGCATTGATGGTCCGGCTGAAAAGTTATAAACTCTACTCATTTTTTTAGCCTCCAATATATATAATATACATATTATTATATATCAAAATTCCCTTTCCGTCAATACATATTGACCAAACTCCGATAAAAATTTAACATAATTTCTCTTTATTTTTACATCACTTTGTATAATTCTCTATTGCACTTGCGATTGCCCACGCAATTTTTGACTGATATTCGTCACTTGCAAGTTTTTTCTCCTCGTCCGGATTTGACAAAAAACCACATTCTACAAGTATTGCGGGCATAGGCGGATTTTTCATTAAAAATAATCGTTCATCTGCGGTCTTTACCGCGTGCATTTCCGCCCCCGTCACCTCGCTCATTTTATTTTGAATACTTTTTGCAAGCCTCTCGATTTCGGGGTGATTTTTGTCGTAAAATATGTGCAGACCGCTCACTTTTTGGTCACCGAACGAATTCATATGTATGCTCACAAAAATATCTGCGTGACTGTTTTTCATAATATCTAACCGTTTGTTCATATCCGATACTTTCATTTTGCGAATAGTCTCGGCATTTTTGTCCTGTAAACCGCTGTCGCCGCTGCGTGTTAAAATCACTTCAAAGCCTTTGCTTTCAAGCACTTCCTGCAATTTCTGAACAATCGCAAGATTAATGTCCTTTTCCACCACTCCGCTCACACCCACCGCCCCACCGTCAGGCTCGCCGTGTGGGGCGTTAGCATTATGCTTTAAAATTTCCAATGAATATCTATTTCTCGTTCTTTCGTTTCCGGATTTAACGCTCCTACATACACTTTGTCAATCAATTCATGTACAAGCTCAAATGTTAGTTTGTCAATATTCTTATATTTTTCTAATATCATTTTCCGACTGAGTGTAGTTTTCTTTTCGGTTGATAATCCTATACATTCCTTTTCAATTAACTCAAGCCGTTCATTATAATTACTGAGTTCGGAATTGAAACTGTCACTAAAAATTTTAAATTGTTCATCACTTACAATTCCGCTTAATTTATCTTTATAAAGCTGTACAGAGTCATTTTGTAATTTTGCGATTTTATTTTCAATTTGTCTCTTTTCTTCCTGCAATGTTGAAAGCCGATTTTGAGAATCTCGTTTCTTTTGAAGTTTTATCTCGTTTTCATCAAAATACGTTTCAGACATTTTATGCAATTCTTTTAAAATCAAATCTTCTAAATCAATCTGCCTGATACTGTGTGTATTATTGCATACTCCAACGCTATTCTTTACTGTACGACATCTGTAATACTTATATCGTTGTTTACTGCATTGATAACTCATTCTCCACATTCCCGAACCACATTCTTTACAAAATACAATTCCTCGAAGTGGATTTATTTCGTATGTATTGCTTTTAAACTGCTTATCATTTCCCTGTCGATTTTTTAAGCGATCTTGCACTGCATTCCATAATTCTTCATCTATTATCGGTTCATGCATATTCGGAACAACTATCCATTCACTTCTTGGTAATTTAATTCGTTTCTTATTTTTATAAGAAATATTTGTTGTTTTACCTTGAACGATTGCTCCTGTATACACTTCTTGACGTAATATATAATATATAGTGCTATCACGCCATTGCCTTGATGAAACATTTTCAGCATTCGGATTTCGATAATTTAACCCTTGCAATTCTTTGTACACACCAGGAGGTAATATTTGTTTTTCATTTAAGGCTTTTGCTATTCGTATATATCCCATACCCTGTTTGTACATTTCAAAAATACTCTTAACAACTTCTGCCGCCGGTGGATCAATAATAAATTTATGCTTATCTTCGGGATTTAATTTATACCCATATGGTGCATAAGGACAACAATATTCACCTTTTATTTTCTTATGGTGCAGGGTTCTTCGTATGTTATCGGATAAATCCTCTAAGTACCATTCATTGATAAGTCCATTTATCTGACGTGCTTTCTTATTTCCGGCAACATTTGTATCTGCGTGGTCTATGATACTTACAAAACGTACATTCCATTCCAGAAATTTACCGTGTATGTATTTCTCTATCATTTCCATGTCTCTTGAAAATCTTGATTGTGTTTTACACAGAACAATGTCAACTTTTCCTTCTTCGCAGTCCTTTAACATTTGATTAAATGCAGGTCGGTTTCTGTCAGCTCCACTATAATCTTCATCGCAATAAATATTATGTATTTTCCAGCCTTGTTCAATACAATAATTTATTAACATAGATTTCTGATTTTGAATACTCTCACTCTCATCTATTGCACACCTCTTATCTCTGTCCTCATCAGACAATCTTACATATATATCTGTTAAATTTCTCATAACTGTTACCTCCTATAAATAGGTGTAACCGCTTTTGTATGTAATAATAGTATAACATACAAAAGCGGTAAGTTAAAGCTTATTTTCACAAAAATTAATGTATTTTTCAAAGCGTTCATTAAAAGATTTCTTTTGAGTTTTAAAATCACTGACTTTAAATACATTTTTAGCAATAAGCATTTCTTCTTTTTTCTTTTTCATATAAACACCTCCAAATTATTGATATGTCATTATATTTTAAGTAATGTTTAAAGGCTTGGTCACATTTTAATTAGTATCATTATCAGTCAATTTTGTTTAATTCTTTTTTTACTTTTTCTAATAATACAAACAAAATTTTAATATATAATCTAAGCAAAACGAACGGCAGTTTGCAAAGCTGCTCCATAGGAATTTCACCTTCCCGGCTCCTCCCGGACTGTCATCATTGCCTGCGACGCTTTTAACGCTCCGACTGTGACTTGACAGAAGTATCATTATACCTATATAAGATTATCACTTACAGCTTGCAAATTCTGTTTTTCGGCAAGGATATTTATCGCAATATATGTTATAAAACATATATTATGGCGTATCTGACGTTTAGCTCCTTTATATAGGAATGTATTCGTTCACTCTTTATACTGCATATGCGTTGTCTTCAAATGCTTTCTTTATAACTGAAAGGTCTGTCATTTATTTACAACAGGATTTCTCGTAAACTGGGTTATAATCCCGCAAAGTATCCTTCTTTCTTCTACGTTGGAATTTTCTATTAAAGCATAAAGACAGTTTTCCTCTGCTTCTGTGAGATAATTTTTATAGCTCCTGAATTCCGGCAATATATAAATCCCACCTTGATTACCTTGTTTAGTGTAAACAGGTGCAATGCCGCTGAGATAAATTATATCCCTATGTATCGTCGATATTGAAACGCCAAATTCTGAAGCCAATTCAAATCGTGTTGACTCCTTTCTTTTTACAAGAAAATCAAGCATTCTCGCTCTACGTTCACTCACACATAATTTATCTCTCACGGCAATTCCCTCCTTTCGTTGGAAGTATATTACCTAAACCGTTCATTTTTTAAAACCTTTGAAAAAATATTTTATTTTTTTTCATATTAGCAACCTCAAATATCAACATTTTAAATACTGATTAACATGTCAAAATATATATTTTCTTTATGCGCTGTTATACATACCATTTCCGTCAAATACAATAAAAGAGCCGAATATGTTATGTTTAACACATTCGACTCTTTTACTTTTTTTAAATTATAATACAAAAGCATAATGTCACAAAAATCAATATTTTTTATCTAAGAGAGATTAGTTGTAATAAACCAATCCCTCTTAAATATATAAAAAATCTGTAGGCTAATTTATAAATATTGTAGTTTTAATATTTGCGTATTTGATATAACATACGTCATATGTACTGTTTTAGGCTATGAAACTACTATCAGTATTTTTATATTATTCCCATATTCTTATTTGAATACAGTCCTCACCAATTGATGGAACATTTGTCTTTACATAGTATGTTCCTACACAAAAATAAACTGACATTTCAGATATTTCATTTGCTTCTTCATACGCATAAACACCGTTCTCGTTGTATACTACTGCTGAAAAATTCTTATTGGTCAGCATTAAACAAAAAATTCACCTCTGCTGATTCATCCAATTCAAACTTCCAGTACGTCGTTCTTTGATAGCTTTGCTTATATGTATTAAACGGAAGTTCTATTCCTTCAAACACACCCGAATTTTCCACTTCAGCATTACTTGCAGTTGTCGTCACATCTGCATTATAACTTTCAACCCCTTGTGCAGATGCTACTCCCATCATTGCCGATATAAGTAATGTTACTGATAAAACACTTGCGATTATTTTTTCATTTTATATTCCTTCTTTCTTCTTTTACTTTTGGTTTATATCATTTAATTTTAATAAAGTTACAATAACCTGCTCTTTTGTAATATTATCCTTTGGTTTGAAACTTCCGTTTTCATCACCTTGCATTAATCCCAAAGCTGTAACTGCTTCTACACTTTCTATTGCCCAATCTGATATTTGCTCTTTATCGTTATACTGTAATTGCAATAAATCGTACGAATCGGATTTGGATAAAACATTGTATGTATTTAGCAATATTTTTGAAAATTCTTCTCTCGTTATATTATCATACGGACAAAATTCTGTTTCCGATTTACCGTTAATAATATGTTCTTCATATAAATGATTAACAGCCATATCCTGCGTATCAACAAACGGCGATTTCGCATTACTGTCATACTTATTTCCTTTATTGCTTAATATATTATCTATCAATTCGCAAACTTCTGTACGGCTTATATCCTTTTTATAATCAAATCTGTTCCATTTTGGTACAAGTTCATTTTGCAATGCTTCATTTACACCAAATTCAGCCCATTTCGAACATTCAAAAGAAATTTCACTGTCTATTAAAATCTGTTTTGTTTTTAATCCATATACAAAATCAACTAATCTATCATATTCATTAAAATTGCTTAAACCGTACTCTTTATTGCTGTCATCATAAATTCTATGATTAACAAAATTTATATTACTTTGCGTGCCGTCTTTTTTATTGATGCATATATTAATCAACGGAACATCTGCACCTAAACCTTGTGTTTTCTTATCGTCAATCAACTTCATTGAATTTAAATAATAAATAATATAGTCAATTTGAATTTTATTATTTGACAGAAAACTGTAACACCATTTAGAATCCCTTACAGGTTGAATTTCCACCTGTATGTTGATATTATCTACATCCTCACTTGATATATCTAAATTTGTATAAGAAAGATTATCACACATTCCTATCTGAGGAATAGAAATAATAAGCCAACATAAAAAGAAACAAATTAATTTTTTCATTCTCCTTACCTCCGGTAGATTTATTACTGAGCATAAAAATATGATACACGTAAATTTAATCCGTTTTCAATACGCAATCCATTTTCTGATATTATACCATTATATGTTTTATAATTTCTAACTTTTTCAGCATTAACGCAGTAATTTATTCCCATAGTTTGCATTTCTTCTTCTGGCCACATTTTGGGTAAATCAAAAGGAATCACTGCCACTTTATCTTTACTATAATTAAATATACCTTTAAAATCACGCCATGTGTGTACCAATTCATGACCAAATTGGATATAATCCGGAAATTCTTCTGCTATTATAGTACCATCATCTTGCTGCACATAAGTAGATTTTTCCCCCATACCCAATACATCATTAGGATTAATATAAATTTCTGCAGGTGATGTTTCAGTAGCTGTATACATGCACCATGTTTTTTCTACTTCATATCCATTCTCATCTTCTTCCACTACCGTTCCAATATTGACATTTACTGTTTTAGGATCATTTATTAAGTCATAAACTAGCGTTTGTCCAACATGTCTGTCAGTAGCATGTGTCTTAGTAATTATAAATTGAACAATACCTTTACTCTGACCATTTTCATCAAATTCTTCTTTGTAATCAATTTCATCATCAGTTAATTCTTGTAACAAACTTTTTATTGTATCAGCATATTCTTTTTGAGATGTTACTATCAAGCCACTTGGATCAATCATCATCACAGGATTTCCTGCACAATAGTTATACCAATTCAATCCATCCTTTACCGGATCTTCGGTGATAAATCTTCCGATGGTTTGTTGATAATAACGATTTCTTAGATATACACTATCAAGTTCTTCATCATAATATTCACCGCAATATCTAAATGGATTAGATGTTTCAGCACTGTTTAATTGCACACCAAATGCTGTATAATCACATGAATCTACTATTTTGTTATTCTTTGAAGTAGCTACAATATTACCATGAGGATCTTTGATAAATCTTACTGTATCTGTTCCGTTATTAGACATAACTATACCGGTTGGATCATATGTATATGCCGTTGTGATATCATTCTTCTTTTCTGATGCAAGATTTTGACCATTCCATACTTCAAAAATAATTAATCCAAGAATCACATATAATATAGTTGTTTCATCTTTTCACTATATTCATTAACTTGTGATAAATTGTATTATTGTCTATTATATATATCTGCTTAATACATTACTAAAATTTTTATAAAAATTACTTTACAATTTATGTCACTCTCATTTTATTGTTCATTCTGTTCAATATATTTATTCAAGCTATTCAAAGTGCCTATTGATTTATATTTTTTTACTTCTCCAGTTTCTTTATTAACTGTATAAAATTTTTCACCATCAATTATGGTTTTGCTTTGGTCATATTGAATATTGATAATCCATAAATTTTTTTCTTTATTTTCATATATGTCATACCAACCACCTTCAAGCATATTTGTAAAAGTCGAACTTTCACATTCCTCTTTTTGGGATATTTCTCCTAGTTTATTCAGAACATCATTAATGTCGTCAGCCCCCGACATTTGCGTTTTGAATACTTTCACATATTCATATCCCCACTTATCTTTCAAGATGTTCTCATCAAAATTAATTTGTTTTTTGTAGATATGATATTTTACATTTGACGATGTTATTCCCTCATCATATTTATTTTTAGTATATATATATATATAACCACCTCTCGTCCAATTTACTTCAGCATCTAAGCTTTCTAATGTATCTCTTATAGGTACATATGTTACTCCATTTATTTTGACAATAGGATTGTCACTTTTTATTGAATGATTATCTATATATATAGGTGTTTCTATTTTTTCCGCGATAAGTTTCTTTATATCACTTGCACTTGCCATAACAAAAGCAACTTGTACTATTATAATTATTATACAGATTATCTTTTTCATAATTTTCATATTTAAACACTCCCTTTCTTTTTAATGTATACTATATGTCTGTTTAGGCATCTTTCCCATTGCATAATATGTTATATAATTATTATCCAAAAAAGGTGCAACCATAGATTCCCCTTCTTTCGCCACATATCCTGGACGTACTGACATAAAATTTCCTCCTGGCGTAATTAAATATACTGGAACATTATACTTCGTTGCGGATACTGCATCTCCAACTGAAAACACATCATTTCCATAGCTTCTATTTATGGTGTCATTTTCATCAAATACAGCATATGCTCCATGAGTATGCACTACTGCCACAGCCAATCTTTCGTCATTAAATTCATGTGTAACACCTTCATCATCTCCTTTTATAATATCATCAAATGAATATTCATCTTCATTTTTTTTATATATTGTACAACCATATTCTGATTCTTCATCAATAGATTTTAAATTATATGATAAACCAAAAGCCATAGCAGCATCTTCCACACTATAAAACACATCATTTTTTTTATGCTTAAATCTCTTTTCTGATATTCCAAAATCATCTGATAACTGTTTAGAATCAACTACCATTCTACCATTAATTATTTCACCAGAATATTCTTTCACAACAACATTCCCCTCTACATTCATAGTTACCTTAGCTGTTTGAGTATCTTCATTCCATTCTACATCTCCTCCGTTTTTCTCAATTACATATCTCATCATAACTTTTATTAATCCACTTGGATCTACCATCATTACTGGATTTCCAGCACAATAGTTATACCAATTCAATCCATCCTTTACCGGATCTTCATTGATAAATCTTCCGATGGTTGGTTGATAATAACGATTTCTTAGATATACACTATCTAATTCTTCATCATAATATTCACCGCAATATCTAAATGGATTAGATGTTTCAGCACTGTTTAATTGCACACCAAATGCTGTATAATCACATGAATCTACTATTTTGTCATTCTTTGAAGTAGCTACAATATTACCGTGAGGATCTTTGATAAATCTTACTGTATCTGTTCCGTCATTAGACATAACTATACCGGTTGGATCATATGTATATGCTGTCGTTATATCATTTTTCGTTTCTGATGCAAGATTTTGACCATTCCACACAAAATCAGTTCTTATGTTATTTACAGTTTTTGAATTACGAAGATTATCTGCACCGTATGTGTATGTTGCTTCTGTTGCTCCTTCATTAAACTGTACAAGACGATTGAAAGCGTCATATTTATAAATCTTTGCTGTCGATGTACCAATTCTTCCCGATAATGACATATCCGACTGTTCGTTTCCGCTTGTATAATTCTTTCTCTGTTCTGCAATGGTATTACCATTATTATCGTAATAATAGCGTGTTGTTCCTGTTACATCTCCGTTAGCAGTTGTTGTCGTTGATGTCATTCTGTTATTCGCATCATAAGTATAATCTGTTACATTATGTGCATTTGTTTTCTGAACATATTCATTCATTTGAATACGATTTCCGGCTTTATCATACTGATAGTCCGTACTTACAGACATATTATTTTCTGTTCTTTCCTCCATAGACAGTTGTCCAAGACTTGTATAGAAATATTCTTTGTCTATTTTATTTAATACATCTTTCTCCGTCTTTTTCTGTCCAAGTAAGTCATATGTCATTTGATATTCATATTCTTTTCCGCCAAAGTCAGGATTATACAATGTTGGTAAATTTGCCTTATTATATGATATTCTCAAATCAAAATTTACATTTGTAGAATCAAACACGGTTGTTAAATTACCATTTTTGTCATATTGATACACATATATATTATCATTATTTGTAAGTTGTGTCAATCTATTTAACTTATTATATGAATAGGTTATGCTGTTTTTCGTTTGGTCATCTTTAATCATATCATATGACAACAAATTTGAACTATTATCGTATGTATAATTCTGTATTGTTCCATCGTTAGACGTCTTTGATGTAAGTCTACCAAACGCGTCATATGTATAGTTTTCCTCCACAACACTACCATCAGCATTTGTACTGCTTGTTTTTATTTGCTGTCCCAAGCTATTATAAGTAACTTCTTTTTTAACATCTTCCCTTGTATCTTCTGATGTAACACCATATGCTCCGTATGTATAAAATAATGTTTTATTATTTTTATCTGTTTTAGCCAAAACATTTCCGTATATATCAAACAACTCATTGTATTCAGCATTACCCATAGGATCTGTTGTTTTTTCTAAGAATCCATTATCATTATAAGAATATGCCGTTACATTACCTGCTATCGGATTATCACTGTATTGTGAAAGTCCTGTTATCATTTTTGTCATACGATTGGCTATATCGTATTGATATTGTACAACAGCAGTTTCAGAATCATCACCTGAGATTGACGCAATGAGATTACCCATCTTATCATATTTATATTCTTCAGACTGATATGTGTTTTCATCCTTTTTCACAGACTTCTTAACTACATTTGAATTTTTATCATAGTATGTTTTTGTTACAGCATTTCTACTGTCAAATGGTGATACAGATTGAATAGCACGACCAAGCTTATCATACGTCACTACTGTTGTATTACCATTTAAGTCAGTGCTTGAAACAACTTGTCCTGCAAGGTCATATTGTGTTGTTACACTCTGATTAAGTGCATTGGTTGATTTTATCAGTTGTCCTTTACAATCATACTCATATGTATTACTATTATTATTTGCATCTGTTTCTTTTATTTTTCTTCCCTGATAATCGTATTCAAACTGATTAGTTATAGTTGTATCATCAGATATATTTTCTGTTTTGATAATTTCACCATAGCCATTTGAATAAGTTTTTAATGTTGATGTAGCTGTATTGTCAGCTGCAACCGTTTCTTTCGTTGTTATTCCGTCTTTATAACTATAGTTTTCAGTATATAAAAGCTTAGATGTATCTTCATATAACGATTTGCTCTTCAACTGATTTAGATTATCATATGTATATGTTTCTTTAACTTTTTCGGCACCACTTTGACCATATACTTTTTCAATCAATCTGCTTGCATTATCGTATTTATATGTCTCTAAAATGACCCATACCCTGCCATTATTTGAACGAGCTTTGGATGTTATTCTGCCTAATCCATCGTATACATTTTTATATCTAACTCCGGTTTCATCCGTTACTATTGTGTAGTTATCATTATTATTTGTAATGTATTCAACAGTTTTTGTTCCGCCATTTGCAAGATTATATTTGATAGGTCTATTCATGGAATCATATTCTATAGTAGTTTCTGTTCCATATGAATCCTTTTTATATAACGGTGAACCAAATATATTAAGTTTATATTCAGATGTCACATCACCTTCATTTTGACCGTCAACATTTTCTACATCCTCTACTTTATTGATTACTTTTTTTGTCTTGTCAGCAGTATTTTCATATGACGAAGTAGTTGTTATATATTCATCATTTTCATCAAGGACACCGTCATTATTTGAATCACTTGTCCATTGTTTTGCCGCAACAACGTTTCCTTCATCATCATACTCATATTTTACTTGTGATTGAATAACAGAGTCTTTGGTCGTTCTTTCATATGCAACAGCTTTCTTGTCTTCTGTAAGTTCCGTTGAAACCACATAATCTTCTGTGTAATAATCGCCTGTTTTATACTTGTATTCTGCAGTCGCCATAGCACCTGTTTCATCGTGATAGGTGTAATCAACTTCTCTTCTTCCATCAACTTCTTTGGTTAATCTATCAGGATATGATGATTGATACTCAAACTCCTTATAGCTACTTAATCCATTATTATTTACTACTATTTGTGTAGGTTTTCCGTTATCATCATAGCTATATTGTTCTTCATAATATGGATTATAATTTTTTATTGAATTAATTTTTTTATTTTTAAGTAGTCCATCTTTATTGTAATTACTTACAGTTTTACAATCTGTATCAGCATTCAAACTTGTTACAGTAATTTCTTGACCTGAATTAGTAAAAGAATATTCCTTTTTGTTTATTTCTTTTCCATCTAACAAATCATAGGATGATTCTACGCCATATACGCCTCTCGTAACTTTTGTTTCCGGCGAATTTACATACAGCATTTTATATTTAAAACGAGTTTCTGCACCTGTTGGATATATTATCCTTTCAACATTGCTTGCTTTTGAAAGTTCCTGTCCTTCAATTCGTTCTGCACCTGTCAATGTGTCCATTCTTGGATATTGGGTAATATTAGCTTTCTCACTTGAAACTATATTAACAACCTGCGTTTTTCTTGAGTCATATATTGTCTTTTCACCTAATTGATTTGTTACTGTTAATCTTTGTACTTCTTTTGGTTTAATCGGGCTATCATTATCTAATGCTGAACTATTAAGTGTTGATAAATCATATATAATATTTTTTGTTTCTCCTGAAATATCATCAATATATGATACAACTGTTTTATTAGTTGTGTAATTTATATTAATTTCTCTGCCATATGTATCTACAATTTTCTTAACTCTTACATAATTTTCATCATAATAATAGTGAATCATATTACCATATTTATCTTTAATCGCCACTATACTTATAGGCTGTTTTACCTTTGGGTTTTCTGTATCTTTAGCAGACGGATTATACAAATAGTATGTACGTCCAGTCTTATCTTCCACTGTAAAATTATATTGTGTTCCATCCGATAAACTTTGAGTATGGAACATTTTTGAAAAACTTAAATTTTTATTATCTTGACATCTAAAACTTGAAGTATATTCGTATTTAGAATTAATTGTACTTTTGTATTTTCTATACGCATCATAACCAGTTAAAGAATAAACTGTACCATCTAAATCCCTAAATGCTCCTACATATTCTCCTGAATATAATTTATATTTACTTCCCACTTCTTTATCTGTACAATTATCTTGAACATCATAGCTGTATTGATACAAATACACTTCTGGGAACAAAAAAGTCCAATCTTGTCCAATACAATCTCTGTTAGCCAAAACCCTTCTTGATATTAATCGTGTCGTATCACTTTCAGCTATATTAAACTCAATCGGAGTAAAGCTCTTATCATATTCGTAATAATCTTCTGTTTCATCATCTGTTATATATGAGTTTATGCTTGAGAACAAATAGTATTCATATGTGCTATCATTTCTTGTTATAGATAAACTTTTTAACTTACTTATATCTTTCATATGACATCCGTTATATAAATAAGTATAAAAATCATCTTCAGTATAAAAGGCTACATATATTCTTTTATTTGTACTGGTATTTTTTAATGCAACCATATATCTGTGTCTATATGCATTTTGACCATCCAAAATTGCACTGGTGAACTCATTATAATCTTGATTGTCATGTTTTCTTATAAGATTAAAATCCAAGCCATTTTTACCATTTAATTTCAAATCATTTTCTTCTATTAATAATCTATTAGTATTGCCAGTAATCCTTTGACTATTTGTATTTTTCTCATATGGTTTTAAGTAGTCATCACCAAATTGTTCAGAAAAAAGTTCATTCCATACACTGTCAAAATCATTAGTTGTACTAAACAAATTAATATCTCCAGGTTCAGGTAAATTACCTGCCATAAGATTAAACGTTTCATCTGACAACGTTATGTCTTCATTAATGTATTCATTAATCGTATGGTCTTCATCTGTTTTTTCATTTTCATCATCTGATATATTATCATCGACATCGTAATATGTTTCATTCATTACAATCGGTGTCGGTGCTACATCTTCAATAATTTTTTCAGAATTGTCTGTTGCTAATACCGGAATTGATGATACCAGCATAGTTACTAATATAAAAATTGATAATACTTTCTTCACAGATTTATCCCCCCTATTCTTTTATCATTCTATATGTAATAGTATTCTTACCTGAAGTATTTGCCTTAATAATAACAGCATTTACAGTTTCAGAAACAGTTTTTCCATTTGGAATATTTTCAGAACATACAAAAGACATTCCCGAATCATTTCTTTCCGTTACTGTTATATCTGTACCTTCAATGTTTCCGCTCATTATATTTTCTTTATTACTTGTCAATGCAGAAGGATCAATTATCTCAAAACTGTTTTCCGGATAATCAATAGTAAAAGTATATCCGTCGAAACTTGAAAAGTTCTTTACATTGAACATAAGTATATATTCTTTATCATTTTCGAAATTCAATGTGATTTTATTACCATCCTTAGTTACCACATTGTTAATCTTTCCATCACCAACAGCAAAATCTCCATAATTAGTAGAATATTTATATATCTCTTTAGAATAAGTTTTTGATAGCAAATTATATCCACCTAAACAATACAGATAACCGTTATAAATAATATTTTGTGTATATTCACAATTAATCGGATATTTATCAAATGTAACATCTGTATTTTTTACATTTGAATCATCTACTGTCAGCTCATATGTTTCATATTGTGATGAATCTGTTTTTCCGGCAAATATCAAAGCCTTATCTTTGCCCCAAGCCATAGATATATACGCATTTCCAGTTGGTATAATCTCTGTTTTTTCTTTCATATCTTCAGCTGAATACAAATCTACACCCATTTTTTCGCCTTTGGAATTCAGACCACCATATAAACAAACATAACCGTTAATATATTTTGCATCAGCACCTATTCTACTTATAGATTGATCATATCCCGAAGTTACCTTATTCCATGTAGATGTATTCAAATCAAAAAACTCATAACTATCTACAATACCTTTTTCATTTCTTCCTCCAAATACAAATATTTTATTATCTGTATATAATGCGGCAGATGAATCTCGTTTTTCTTTCATTGACGTTGCTTTACTCCAAGTACAAGACTGGGTATTAAATACATTTATTTCATTGATATAGCTTTCATTCACATATCCACCGATAAAATAAATATCTTTATTTACCGCAACAACCGCAAATCCTTTTAAACCATCAGGAACTTCACCAACTATCTCTGATGTGCTTGTACTATCATTAAATTTTTCAATAGTCGATGAATAGCCATTATCACCAAAGCCTCCTATTATATAAACATTATTATCAACAATCAAAGTTTTAACATTTGCTCTTGATTCTGATATAGCACCTTTTGATTCCCATGTTGCTACATCATTATTCAGCAAGCTAATATCATTTTGATTTTCAAAATTATCTTCTACTTGCTCATCATTGTTTTTAATATCTATAGTTTCTTCTACTTGCTCATCATTAATTATATTATTTTCTGATGAACTGCTTATATTGTTTTCCATAGGTATAACTTCTACAGATAGAGTATCATTATCATTTTCAGCAAATACAAAATTAGTACCTATAAAACTTAATATAGTAACCAAAATAATACTAATTACTTTTTTCATTATATATCCCCCTTATTTTGTTATATTGACCGGAAATGTACTTTCAAAAGTTTTATCTCCCACTATATGTGTAGCCTTAATTACAATCACTCCCGGATTAGCAGAAGATGATACTGTAAATTTACCTGTTGAAGAATTTATAGAAACACCCTTTTTACCATCTACTATACTCCATGTAGTTGTACCTTGGGGTAATGATGTAACATCTCCTTCATTATCTTTACCCAAAAAGCTGTAGCGTGCAATTTCTCCATTTTTCACATAAGGTTTTCCTGAAATATATGAATCAACACAAGTTCCTTCACCAATTTTTACATTGTCTAAACATAGTTCAGTTGAAGACTTAAATGTTATCATATTTATCATATTTAACGTTGTGATAGTCGGAATATATTCTGTTTTTCCCAACAATTTTTCTGTATCTCTATCAAAAATATATATACTCTGCCAATGTTCAGACAAATTCACTACCACTTTAGCAGTATACCATTTATCAACTTCAATCGGTAAATATTGACCATTCAAATCTTTTATACGCTGAAATCCCCCGTTTTCACCAGCTTCTAATTGAAAATATCCATAATTCTGAGTCAGTCTAGCTACTACATCAGTTTCTGCACTACCCGGTCCAGTTCTATATTTAAACTGTATTTCTCCATTACGCTCTGTTTCTATTTCTGAATATTTAACGTCATATTGAGCTTGTATTATAGTATTTTTTATACCATTTGCATTTTCAGCCGCAACAATATCAAAATATTTTCTTCCTCTGTTTTCAGCACCACCATAGGTAAGCTTAATATAATGATTTTCATTATCCTCCGACATCATATCACAAACTGCGTTATCATATAATTGTCTCCAGCTAAAAGCATTTATTCCATTTTCAAAATCCTCAGTTATACTAAGACTTGATGCAAAACCGGAACATATTATAACACCAATAATTAATATTACTACTAAGCCTGTACAAATTAATCTCTTTTTCATTTTGCCTTCCTTTCCACTAAATAACTTTTTTACTCGCAATCTTTTCTATCCAAGAATCACAATTCACTATGTTCATTATTGTAAATATAAAATTTTATGATTTTTGCATTATTTTCATATTTTTATTTGAATACAATCCTCACCAATTTACGGAATGTTCATCTTTTTAGCCGTTAGCTTATACCATTTAATTTTAATAAAGTTACAATAACCTGCTCTTTTGTTATATTATCCTTTGGATTAAATTTTTCGTTTTCATCGCCTTGCATTAAAGCCTACACTATCAAATTCTTTCTCATACAGTTTAACTACAAACAAATGCCGTATAATGATATGAATATACGGCATTTGTCATTCTTTGAAGTAGCTATGATATTATCGTGTAGGTATTTGATAAATCGCATCTTAATCACTCAAATAAAATAGATGCTTTCATAGGGAATGCTCCTTTCATATTTATTCTAATCCAACAATTCGTAAACTCTGATTTTTTTGTGCACCAAAATCACTTGGAATTTTATAGGCATTTTCCTCATAAGAACCCTCATCCACACCTGAGTTTATAAGATAATATGTCCAATTAGGACTAAATGTGTAATTGCTACAATCAGCATTTAACGCTTTCGATATGGTATATGATAACTAATAGTATGTTATTGCATATGCAACACATGTCCCATCTTTCCCCTGATTAGCTATACTCGGAAAATAGTCAGTGTTGCTATTATCAACGCTTGTTACATTGGAGTATTTAATTGGTTCGTCATCTGTATGGGTTATTGCATGCTTCATCAGCTCATTTCGTCTATCTTCCGTCATTGCCTGCAAACCCGTACCATGGCTTTCCTCTGTTTTCTCAGCATGAGCAGGTAGCATAGAGACCATTATAATAGTAGCCAGTGTTAATGATAATAATTTTTTTATAGTTTTCATTTCTTTACCTCCCCCTCTAAACTAAAGTTCTATAGAGCAGGATTTAAAATATCCTGCTCTATCTACCATTTTTTACATCATATAAAACAGATGCTTAAACCTTAGTTAGATTTTTTCAAATTTTTCAAAGTTTCCGGTTCCTCAGGCTGATAAGAACCTGCATGAGATGCGAAACCTACGGCTGCTAAAGCAGCTTCCAATGCAGCATCTGCTGACATTGTCATTACTTTATCTAATATTTTTTTCATTTCTTTCACCTCCTTGATTTAATATTTTCCCTACCATTGCTAAGACTGCAACAGACAATAATGTGAAAGATATAACTGCACCTTCCTGTATGTTGTATACAGTCAATACAATTGAGAGCATTGCAAATAAACTTGTCACAATTATTCCGATTTTCTTATTTTTTTGTTTTACGTCTGTATCTAACTTTTTATTGGGATTTTCAACTGGAATAATCGGCAACATCATTAATATAGAAATAGAATTAATTATCATACTCAACATAACCCCATAAATTGAAGCCGTTAATTCAGTACATAAACAAACCAGTATAAATGTTAATAACATAACCCCGGCACATATCCATGATTTCTTTGCATGAAATCCTCCGCAATGTATCCTTGTAATACAAAATGTCAGAAGAAAAGCTACTCCGTATATAAAGCGTCGAGCTATTATAGCTGGTATCAAAATCACAGCAAAATCAATTATATCATTGATAATTAGTGATATTCCGTATACATAAACACTTTTCATATCTGAACTTATAATATTTTTTTCTATATAAAAATCAGCTATGACTTCCGATAAAGATTTCATATGATTGCCTCCATATATCATATCCCCATCAGCATCATAGCTAATTAGATTTTATAATTCAAGATTTTTGTCAAGTTTTGTTCTTTTTTTGTCAAGTTTAGCATACTTTCAGAAGTATATCACAGCAAAAGATATTTTCTTCAACAAAACATTTCATCATACCGTTGTATTCTTCTACAATTCTTCTGACATTTTTCATTCCGATACCATGTTCATGTTTTTCGCCTTTCCTACTCTTTAATTCAGGATCAAATAAGCCGTCAAAGCTGTTTTCCATATAAATTGAAATATATGCTCCTTGTTTTTGTATGTCCAATGAAATAAATTTATCCTCAACTTTTTCTGCCGCTTCAATAGCATTATCAAATATATTTCCAAACAGTACCGCAATATCTTCATCATTTATATTATTTAATATATCATTTTCCACTTTAATTGTTGTTTTTATTTTCTTATGCTGACATATTTCTAATCTGGTGTTTATTACTGCATTGAAAATCTTATTATTTGTAAAAACTGTTTTATGTGTATATGTATAATACTTATTTATTATCGAATCTACATACTCGATAATACTTTTATCGTTATTTTGTTCTGCTGTAGTTCTGATAGCTATAAAGTGCTTCTCCAAATCATGTTTCAGAGAATATGCACTTTCATATAAAGCCGCCAAATTTTCTTCTGTTTCTTTTACATTTTCGTACTGCATTTTAAGTAATGTAAGTTCTGTATTTAATTTTGTTTCTTTATTTATTCTCATTATAAAATAATATGATAATACATTAATCACTAATGCAAGCAACGACGCACAAAACATATACAATTTTATATCTTTGAATTTTATGGCAGCTTTGTTAAACAATACTATTTCAAGCCATGTTATCAACATCATAAGTGCAAACAGCAGCCATTCTTTTTTAGATAAATTATAGGCCTTATTTAAATATAAAATAAATTTAAATACAGAGAATTCTGATAGTCTGCATATTATTAATATTATAATTCTCCAAAGAGAAATGTTATCATATAATTCTGAAATCGGATTATTTGTCAAGTTCGATATTAAGAAAAAAATAACACTTGATAACGTGAATATTGCGACCATAGCAAAACAAGATATAAATATATGAAAATACCAATCTTTTTTCAAACATATATGACAGTATATAATATACATTAATATTGATATAGCAGACAAAACGCCATCATATGATATAAATTTATTAATTATTGATACAAATACACAATCTGCAAGTAATATAATTCCAAAGCTGATATATCTTTTTATTCCGTTATATTTGTATCCGCAATATCCTGATATAAACCAAATAATCAAAAAATTTTGCATTATAGTAGCAGTTAATTCTATAAAAGTGTCCATCATCTTATACTCCTTAAGTAATCCTGAAATTTATCCCTCACAACATCTAATTGCGCTCGACTTATCGGAATTTTTTCTCTGTCACTAAGAGTCACGGCATTATTTGATATAGAATGAATTTGCCTTATGTTCACTAAGTATCGATTATGAGTTTTTACAAACCAAAGTCCCTCAAGTTGCATTTCCACTTCACATTTTGGGCATCGAAAGCTCTCAGATTTATAACCGTCATTGCAAAAATAATTTATATAATGACCTTTCGTTTTAAAATATTTTATTTTTCGAATATCTAACTCAACCACTCTACTTCCCATTTTTATTTGAACTAAGGATAGATCTTCTTCATTTTCTTTCATTCTGTTTATAATTTTATTAACAACCGGTTCAACAAATTGCATCTGATTTTTGGGAATAAACCATATGGGGTTATACTTATATGAAGAAAATACTGTATTCTCTTTGTTTGATACAAACACAATCATTATATCTTTCTTTGTTTGCCGTAATCTTTCGGCTATATTAAACCCGTCAAATCCGGGCATCATAATGTCAAGAAAAACTACATCTATTTTTTCTTTGGAACATATGTCCAATAGTTCTTCACCTCTGTTTACCGTAACAAAACTACATTCCTGACTACGTTTTCCAAACTCAAATTTCAACTTTCTTAAAATATTTTCTGCAAATACTTTTTCGTCATCACATATAGCAATACGCATGTTTGTTACCCCTTCTTTACATTTAAATTCTTCTTTTTAATTATAAACTATTAAATTCAAAATGTCATAATTTTTTATATATTTTTATTCTTTTCGTCATATTGCCATATTTTATACATTATTTTTATTAATATTTAACAATATTTTTAAGAATTGTTTAATATAGCAATGAATTAATAAAAGCACTTCCTGTAATATTTACTTCAAAAAAAGAACAGAAAGCCACAATTCTGTGATTTTCTGTTCTTTATATTTTTGATTTTTATGCTGCCATATATCTCTGCTTAGCATTCACACGCAGCTTATATTCACTACAAAGCGTTATTAGATATTCAAAGTCTGAATCCACATCATTGAGTCTTTGTTTCAATATAACCTCATAGTCATATTTCTTATCTTCGAGCGTTTTTACTTTATTTAGCCAACGTGTTAGAATTGCCTCACTTTGACTTCCGGCTTTTATCAGTTGTTCTATTTTATCTTGATATTGCTGTATTTGTTTCTGCATATCCAAGTAAAATTCAACTGCCATTTTTTTGCGTTGTTTTTCATCATCCGCCACGTACATAGAATTTATACTTATTTCTTTGCGTACTGATTTATTGACAGGCTCATACAGATTCATATTAGTTAATTCCTCCATAAAATCCTCCAATTCATCAATATGCCCCATATACTGCTTTGGCACAAAGAAATGATAACCTCTTGCTGAAATCTTTATTGCATTTAGCGAAGAAACAAACTTATCTGCAACCGTTTCAAGCTGTCTGTTTCCTATACTATCCAAATAAAGATTATACAATTCTTTAACCTTATCACAATACTTGTCAACATCACGTGTCGTAAAATAGTCCACGTCAGTTACAAATATATTTCCCGATTCTTTATCAAGCTGAATATTGGCAAGTTTACGATAATTGTTTGTAGTTTCATTTACCGTTTCCTCAACCAACTCTCTTGATATTATATTTCCGCTTATGCGTTTATTATCTCTGAAATAAATTCGTGCGATATTCGGCTCACCGTTTTGTTCTTCGACAATTCTGTCCTTTACATCGGTAGTTGCACTGCGGAATGCGTCAATCGGAGAATGTTTATCCCTTACGCTCGACGGGAAACCATATCTTTCGACTAACTCAAGAAATTCCTTTCTGTTAATAATAAGTCTTGGGAATGAATAATACAAAAACTTTCCCAAAATCTCTGAACTTTCACCATTACCGCCGTTAATTACCATTAAATTTTTTGCTTCCATATCTTTTTCCTCCTAATTTTATGCTACCTGTTCGTATTCTTCATTACATTGTTTTCTATACAGAAAATACTCATCTATTCCTTTATACCACGGATTCCATGTACATGTTTGCACTTCTATTCCGTACATATTTAAAATATTATGTATATTCTTTAATGCTTTTCTAACATGATTATTTACCTGCTTATCCATATCAAACGCTTCATATACTTTTTTGATCTTAAGCTGACTTAAAGTATCCGGCAAACACTTTGCGGCATTAACGCCCGGAACCGCGATAAACATCGCTCCGCCTGATAATACACTTGCCACATCTGCTTTTAATGCGCCTTCCGTAAGATATGCACTATCTGATGAAATATCTCCTACAATATGTACCCAAGAGGAGACACCTGTCCCCTCTGGATACTCATTAGTAGAAAACCACCTATACCGTTTTTTATCAGAATCAAATCTGATTTGCATACCTTGTATATATCCGTCTTTATTGCACACCGGAATAAGAAATCCTCCGCAATCAGATGAATACATATGCCACTCTCCGTATTTACGGTAAAATCCCGGTACACCTCGAAGGTCATATTTAACTGATAATGCATTAATAATCCTACGTCTTTCATACTCGGTTTCCGGCAGGCTCTTATACATAAACTGTCGTATATTATCCTCTCGAAGTCCTCGCTTTAAAAGTGCTTTATGGTGATTATTATTCAGCTTTAAAAGTTTCAGCATATCATAATACACATTATGACGCTCAATCAATGATTTCATCGGTGTACTGATTGCTTGCTTTACCTTTTTCGGCATTGTATTTCCTATACGTTCCGATAATTCGTTTACAGCCTCTCTGTTCGTAATACAATTTATCTTTGCATACAAACTGACATCATTGCCTTTTGCACCGCAGCGAAAACAATTCCATTGATTTTTCTCTGTATTCAGATACAAATGATAATGCTTATCACTGCAAAATGGGCATAGTGCTTTGATTTCTCTTGCACCCATTCCGTCATTTTTCATCTGAATACCGCACAGACGTGCAACTTCTTCAATTTCGAATTCTCTCCACTCCATTATGCTGCCTCCTTAGACGTATAAGCCGGCTCTTGAATTGTTAGAGCACATTTTTTCACAAATGCAAAAATAGTCTGTCCATAAGGTCGTATGAAATTTGTATTTATACTTTCAGCATTATCAATGAATGTCGGATACGCTAGTCCAGTCAGACGTTTCAAGAGATTTGCAACCTCCAAGCCTGCTTTAATGCGTTCAGATGTAGACAACCAGCGATAATCTTTGCCGTCATATGCAAATTTAAAAGTACCTTTTAACTCACCCGTACTCTTAACCACCTCAAACAACTTAATTGACGCTTGTTTCATCTTAAGCGGTGTAAGCATTATTTCTGCCCTTTTAACCGCATATTCATTTGCAGCCGCTATAAGATATTTTATAAACTGTCTTGAAACATCATTATCCTTTATCTGAAGTTTAACCGATTCTATCGTTTTTTGAAGTTCATCATCACTTCGCATTGCTCTTAAATCAGTTTCATCAGAATACAGCTCAGCTTTCATTGCTTCAAGTTTATTAACTTGTTCTTCACTGAAATTGCCATAGGTAAGAATATCTCGCAATTTATCAATATCAGCGGTAGTTGAAGACTTAACCGCTTTAATTTCTTCTTCTACTTTTTTTAAATCATCAGCTTGATACTGCAAAAACTGTTCTTTTGCTTTTGTATCCAATTTCACAATGTCGTCAAGCTGTGACTTCAGCTTGACTCCCTTTGTCTTTAAATTGTTAAGCTCTTGTATAATCTCTTTCTTTACAGTATTAAATTCAGCGTCGGTCAGTGAATGTGTACAAGTAGGACACGGCACTCCCGGACGTATTCCGGTAGCCTTTTTGTACAGTCTGTTATATTCCGAATGTACTGCTTTTAACTCAGCCTCTGTTTTATTGCCTTCACCAGCAAACTTTGAAACATACTGCTTGTTTTGGATTTCCATTCGCTTCTTTTCAAGTGCGAGTATTTCATCACTTGATGATGATTTTTTCGCCGCATTATATTGTTGTTTTATATTTTCAACATCAATACCCGCAAATTGTTTTTCCATAACTGACGCTATTTTGGCTTTCAAAGTTTTTATATTGGTTTCAAGCTTATTCTTAGTTATTGAATTAGCCTCAAGCTGTTCTTCTAAAAGTGCAAGTTGACCTGAAAGATACATTTCCTGTTCATCTGTTGCCTTCAATTCATCACGTTTGGTTTTTATGTAGTATTCAGGTTCAAGCAAACTTTCTTTTTCAAGCAAATCACGGCTTTGTTCACTGAGTTTTGATAAAATTTCTTCCTGCGAAATAGGTGGGAGCAGTTTTTGTAAAAGCTCTCTCCCATCGCTTGCTATTTTCTCAATAAAATATATTGGATTTACGAGAGAAAGAAATATATCTTTTTCGGCAAATATATTCACCAAATTTGTTTGTGTCATCTGATGACCGTTAAGCGTAACAGTTGTTGTACTACCGTTTTTACGACGTATAAGATTAAAAAGTTCTCCGTCTTTATTTACGAAATCAACTTCGACGCACATCTGACTTTCACCTTTACTCATCAGACGTTCCGTACTTTTTTCACCCCAAAATGATACACCGCAAAACGCATATGCAATAGCATCGGCAATACTGGTCTTTCCTTGACCGTTTGCACCGTATATATACGTTGTATTTCCCAAATGCACTTCCTTTTCTTCTTTAAATGCTTTAAATCCTTTCATTTTTACTCTTGTTATCGTAAATTGTTTTATTTTATCCATAATCATACCTCTCATTACTTTCATTCAGTCAATTATGCCGCCAAATCGTAATCTTGCAATATATGCACTTTTCCGTATTCTGTTTCTCTCGACGTGAATAACGCTCGGCTAAGGTTTGCACCTTCTTTAAAGTGACTGTCATCGCCGTTATAGTACGCAGTTATAATCTTATTATTATGTTTAATTCTCAACATACTTCTGACACCGTTATCGCATTGTTGCTTTTTTACACCGAGTATCTCGTACATAGGTGTATTTTGTACCGGAACCGGATTAGATGTTGGCTTTGCAAAAGATTTAATTTGATTTTGAGGTGTTTGTTTAGGAACACTCTCGACTGACTCTTTTAAGAATACAGAATATTGCTGTTGCAGTCTTGTCAATTCAGTATCTTCTATCATGGCACTGTTGCCTCTTGCTCTTGTTTTTACCCAAACAGGTTTCATAGAATACAAATATCGTCCTATGCCCCATTTTACAGCAGCACGTTTAAATGCGTCTGATATTCCGCCTTTAATCGGAGATATAGCCGATAACTCTGCTCCGTCACTTTTGTTTACCCACTCTCCAAGGTCATCATCATATATTGAAATAATACAAATTTGTGATGCACCCGTTTTTGAGGTAATCCAAGGCTTATATTCATCTTTCCAACGCATTTGTCCAACCACATTATCAAGACGTTTTGCTATTGCTCTTGAATCCAAATATGCAACAGCCCATCCGCCTGTTTTATCCGCATTTGTTCCTTGCAGACGCCATTTCACGTCTTTTGCATCAAACGGCTTTGAAAGTTCTTCTAAAAATTTGTTTACACTCATAGGTTTACCTCCGCAATAAAATCATTTAGTGTTTTATCTGTTTCAACTAATACATTATCATAGTAATACTGACTGTCTTTATCCTTTAAATGCTCTAAAAGACCTCGATAGTCCAAATTTAACTTTGTCCTACTTTCTTTGTAATAGTCGTAATTATTAGGCATTTTCAGAATATAATACGGCAGTCCGCCAAGTTGATGTAATGATTTGATTTTCGGTAATACATTACTTCCCGTACAAAGATGAAATCCGCTAACATTCGAAAACGGATAAACAAACATTTTTGATTTTGGCGTTAATCTTCCTTTTTCCGTTACTCCTAATCGAACATTAATAATACGACCATCGTCGGAAATTAAAAATCCGAATACCAATCTTGGTATCGGAAAATCTTTGTACTCTGTTTTTTCAAAAATTATATCGGTTGTTTTCTCTTCAAAGCTTATTACAACGAATTCATTTCCGTTCGCACAGCCGCTGTATGATATACAATTTTGGGGTAGTATACCACTATCTATTCTTCCGTCATTGTGGATTGAAGACTTTAGACAGTCCAATATACTTTCAGCACTTATGTATTTCACCGAGCTAACACCGTTTTCCATTGTTTCTACGCTTACCTCATAATCGTTTGTAATATGTAAGACAAGCATATCGTTTCTATTCATTATGCCGCCACCTCCGAATTCTGCACAGACAACATTGAAATATATATCTTTTTCAGTTTTTCAACTTCTTTCTCAAAAAATCGAAAAATTGCATTTATAACAAAATATAATTCCATATAGTTGTAAAATTCCTCTTCACAAATATATACAGTTATCGAGCTTGCATACTTGTGTCGTGTACCTGTATGTACAACTCCGCAACATGCATTACACGAATCCATCTTATTCAGAAAATTCAATGTTGTGTGTCTACCGTTACTTGTATAAATATTTTCATGTTTTTTCCAACCGCATAGATGTCCTATCTTTTTTGCCAATTTATAATACTCGGTCATGTCTTCACTTGAAAAAAACATTTTAACTTCCGCTATTCTATCATAATACTCCCCGGATATTAAATACTCACTTTGATAAAGCTCCTCATAAAAGGACCATTCGGTTTCTTCACCCAAATCAATATCCGGGTAATCATCTAAAATTTCTTTTCCGTACACGTCACTGCAATACTTCATATCACAAATTACATTTAATACCTGTTCATCATACATTAGTTCTCACTCCTAAAAAAATGTTTTTTCTGCGGATATACTGCATGGTTTTGCCATCTTCATTATCGAACAAAGCTCATCTACTCTGTATGATTTACTTATAAATTTCTCTCGAAACAGTTGACAGTCATCTTGAGTAAATCGATTAAAATCAATATCGCTTTTACTCAAGCGTTTTTCACCAAACACAGCAGCTGCTGCCACTTCATACAAATATTTAAGTCCTTCGGATTCATACTCTATTCCGGCATTAGATAAATTTCTGACCTTGTCCGCAAAAACATCTATTTTCAGCTCATTCATAATCAATACTCCTCAGGCAGCAATATCGTTGTACACCTTCTATCTGCTTCGGTAATAATCCAAAACTTTACACCATTTGCGTCCTCATAAGAGCCAAGCAATCTGTAGTTTTGTTTCAAAGCAATCTCATTTTCCTGTTTATCATCATCGGATAAATTTCCCCAGTCACCGTTTGCATAACGTCCCAGTAAGATTTCCGCAACACTTGTACATTCCAATTTTGTATTTGCACCTACTGTCATCACTACTTTTCCTAATTCAAATTTCATTTTATTTTCCTCCTTTTATGCCAAGCTCTTAAATCCTTGAGGTGTCAGCACATTAAACACCATTTTGTTTACATGTGTTTCGGAAATTGTATCACCATTATCACTTTTTTTGATTTCCTTGATAATACGACCTTTCAGGATATGTGGATTTTCACAATCAATGTATCCGTTTATAAGACCACTACCGCCAATTAAACCGACCTGTCCTACATTTAACGGTAACAAAGGACGTTTTTCTCTCGAATCAAGGCTACTTCTTTCAAAAAGAAAGTCCATTGATTTTGACATAGCAAGCTGCCTTTTTAATTCTCCGAGATTAAATACTGCACCTTTGAATAAATCCACATTCTTTTCTTGTTCGGGTAATACGTAATGTTCCGTTTTCAAATCAGTAATTAAAGGAAGGTTATCAACATCTGACGCAAGCTGTACTAATTTTTCAACCGCATCACTTCCGTCACCTTTATGTTTTTTTATCCCCATTACTGCTATTTGCTTGAATTTACTAAATTCACTGTCCAAGAATTTAAAGACTTGTATATCCTCAAAATTATCACAAAGTATTCTGCAAATATCACTTGTCATTCTGTAATACGGAATTATATATACAAGCAATCCGCCATACATTAGATGATGTAAACTGTCCACCAAAAACTGCTTTTCACTGCGTGACCTACCTCCGCCGTCTTTGATTACCGAAAGATACGGTGGATTCAAAAATATCAAATGAAATACTTCTCTGCTTATTCGTGAATAAAAGAAACTGCCCAAACCTACTCTGTCAAGACGTGTTTCAGCTTCAGCACCTCTCATTTCATCAATCTCAATACCATAAGTATCTGATATTTTGCCGCTTGTCAGCACATTTAAAGCTACACCGCATCCACAACACGGATCAAACGCATTTATACGTTTACCCTCTGGGAATGCAATTCCGTTCTTTATATGCTTTACATGCTCAATGTCTGTCGGATAATATCCGGTACGAACATTATTCATCAATCTGCCTATAACAGACGCATTGGTGACTTCGTTGTCGGGTATATTATCAAGCAACGGTTTAAACGCTCCTATAAACTTTGTATAATCGGGAGTGAGTAAATTAAAATTACTGACTGCCGTATACAGCTTATCGGCATATATTCCGCACTCTTTCATATCAGCCTCACAAAAAAGCAATTTCAAATTCAGAATATTATCGGATAATCGTTTTCGTGCCGATTCAAGTTCCTTATACAGTTTTCGTGCATTTTTAATATTGTTATTCTTCTGATTTTTCTCAATACCCTTACGTTTTAACATCATACTGTCAAGTGTTGATATAACGGCAGTTTTCATAAGAGCAAAACGCTCCAAAACATAATATTTTTCCATCAGTGCTTACCTCTCTTAGATAACAATGTTTTTGTATTCATCGTCATTGATGAGAATGTGGTTTTTCTGACAACCAGCTCACCGCATATAATCAACTGATATAATATCGACGCAACAATAGTTGATGCAAATAAATTTGCGGCTATGCTCTGCGGTGTCGATACACTTCTCTCAGCACACGAAAGCTCTGTCGGGAACTTTTCATCACCTTGCAAAATATCCGGATATATTCCCGCAACAGGCTTTGTTATAGTACGGCCGTTCTTTCGTATTCCGCATACAATCTGTCCCGTATATTCTCCGTTACCGGAATCAATATATATGATATTTCTTGATTCTTGAAAAACATTATGACACATCTGACGTGAACGATTATTATCCACTGCACCTATTAAAATAGTTTGAGGTCCGTTAAAAGCAGCACTGCTTGTTAGCTCTTCCAACATGAATTTACTCTCGATAAAATCGGGTATATAGTTTGCTTTTATTCCGAATGCACCGGCATAACGTTCCGCAAGAACCTGTGCCTTATTTTTACCAATATCACAGTCGGCAAAGTTTTGACGTATAAGATTCTTTTTCTCTACAATATCGCCGTCAGCAATAATTATCTGTACTTTTCGCCCCGACGCATATGCAATCCTATAAAGATGAGGTGCTATATATCCGCCGGTACCTCCTGCACCGATGAGTATAATTTTTAATGAATTATTTTTACTGAATTTCATTAATTACACCTCCATTTTTATGTTCCTTTACTTTATATTCCGTTACATGGCTAAGCCATTCGTCTGGAAAATCTTTAAACGGGTACTCAAAAACATCGGTCGGATTTATGTCAACAAATTTACCGCCTACCGAAATACGCATAGATATATCCGGGAACAGTTTATCCAATCGACCTATAACAGCATAGATGCGTGTTGCTTTTTCATCACTATTATCGGTTGATGAAAAATAAGCATCCATAAGATTATGAGAATGAATATCCATAACGTGAATCAAATTATCTTCATCATCAGACAATATCGTTTCTACCGCAACTGCACCTACTTTTTGTTCCGGGACTTTTACAATGTAATTCTCACATTCTGTATCCCAATATACATTTACAAGTGCCTCACATACGTTTTTTCTGTCAGCAAAGTATTTGAAAAACGCAATTATCTCTGTAAGCATTTCATACGGAAAAAGAGGTAAAGCCGGAGTAAATCCGGCTTTTATATTTGTCAATCCTCTTATTCTTTCTGCTTTGGCTCGAAATGTGCCGATGGTATTATTGCGTATTTCATATACGTTTCCATCTTCACTCGGAACATACGCAATAGCCTTGCCGCTTTTTGCTGCGGTATCTTCGTCAATGAATATACCTTTGTATGATTCCATTCGACCCTTTTTCTGTGCTGTAACCGTTGGAATAACCTTGCATACAAGATTACCTTTTTTACGCTTAATTGCGTTCATAAAATCTTTTGATTCTTCAATAATCTTCTTCTGCTCTGCAATGGTCGTTTTCTTAGGTTGTTCGATATTCTTTACAATACCGCAATAACTCATTTTCCAACTTACTCGTTTTCCGTCTTCAAGTTCAGGAAAATCCTCTGCCTTGGATATGCGAATATCCTCAAACGTCTTTGATAGGTCATCAATTTCTTCCGATACACCCGCGAATTCAAAAACCGGAGCTTTATTTAGCAAACCTGTCTTGGTTTCCTCAGCCTTGTCGGTTTCCACTCTGTCGATTTCAGTTTCAAACGGATTTGAATTATCCTGTTCATCATTCTTATTCGGCTTTTCTTGCTCATTTGATGTACTCGCATTACCATCATCCACCTTTTCTGATTTTTTTGTTTCTGTAATTTTAGGTTCGTCCGCTTTCGACGGAGCAACCGGTTCTGTTACTGCATTTTCAAAAGGATTATCCGTATCCTCAATCTCTTGAAACGAATCCGATACTCCCTGCATATCAGCAAACGGGTCCGTACCGTTGTTCATATCACCAAACGGATCACTACCGTCGAATCCGCCCAAATCAATATCACCTTGCAATAACTCTTCCATATTCTTTTTGTTTTCTGTGTTCATAATTGTTTCCTCCTTAAATTTTTGTTGTTTATTTACTTACGTTTCATTATCCCGAAATTCAAGCCGCCTCCTTTTCAAACGTGTTTAGACACACATTTTTGTATAGGTTTCTATGTAAAAGCCTTCTCTTTTTTACAGATTGGCTGAATTTCTTACATACGGTTTCGCATACATCCACACTCTCATCTGCGATTACATCGCCAAGTGTCATACCGCTATTGCCGAGCTGATAATCCAAACTAAGTATCTCTACCTTTTCGTCTCTGCGTTTTTTCTTCGCAAAATAGTTGCTTACGGCTGAACGCATAGCATACTCCGCAATCGTAGAAAATTTATACTTCTGCAAATCTTCACGTTCATCATACTGCTGCACCGCTTTTAAAAATCTGAATATCACTACATCATAAAATTCGTCCATAGGCAATCCCCTATAACGCAAAAAATTCTCCAATACATAGTGATTGTCAGCTGCAAACTGTCTTTGCTTTTCCGTTAGTTTCTTGTCCTTCATTTTTTTTCCTCCTTAAATCTTTTTAATTTTGTGTATGAAAAAAACACAATGCAATGCTGAAAAACAGCAATACCATTGTGTTTTGTTTCCTAATATTAAATTATTTTTATTCGTAATACATAGAAGTTACAGACGCACTATCCCTATGGATAGAACTCTCATAACCACTTAACTACAACCATTTTAACTACAACCATTTATGAGTATATTGTATATTGAAAAATTTATCTTTTCAAGACCAAGTGCAAAAAAATAAGTGATATAACGAAATTGTATCATCATATCACTTACTCTATTCAGTTGTTAAATACTTGTTTATAATGTTTATTTAAATAAATCTGCTATATCCCCATCGCTCGTAACGTAACTATTTTTTCCTACAACTTCTTCTCTGGTATCAAAGTTTATCATTTTAAACATTTTTGATATATCATTAGGCACATCCATATCATTATCTCTATCTCCAATATATTTAATAAAATAATTTTCTAAAATAAACAATCCTGCAAGTGAATTCAATACATTTTTCAAATTAGCCATTTTATAATAATCAATTCTTTCATGTTTTACTTTATTATAGGGTTTCCACCAATCAGGAGATTTATAATTAGGTTCATCTTTCCAATTCATGAATGGTTGTAATTCTATATCTCTTATTTTGACTTTTTGCTGTGTAATATTACTCCATTTGCTCAATATAACAGGAGTATATCCTTTAATATTGTCCGCACTCGAATTGCCTAATTCATTGCATATACTTTTCATAACAACATCTATTTCCGAACATATTGTTTGATATTGTTTAATATATTCATTAGAAAATGTCATGCTATTCCCAATATTAGTTGTTTCTCTCTCATCATACAAGTAATTGTCTCCCAAATCAAAACTAATATATCGTTCGGTTTCTAAAAAGTCTTTTTCTAAAACCAAATAATATTCCCAGTGGTACTTACAAAACTCATCTCTATTCACTATATATACTCCTTTTCTTATCCTATAAACTCTATTATAGATAATATCATATTAATTCCTATCAATTAGACAATATATAAGTTATATATCATAATTGAATCATCACATTACTTATTCTATTCAGCTGTTAAATGCTTGTTTATAATATCCATTATTTCATTTAATCGGCTTTCTCCTATACCCTTAACCTTACCGATGTCAGTTCTTAATGCTTCCATATCAACATTTACAGCTTTTACACTTTCTGCACCAACCACATACATTTCGTTTAAAAACGCTTCCATATTTTTGCGGTCCATTGCTTTGATTTTCTTATACAATGCTCTATCCAAAACTTCTTTCTGTGCCACAATATTCACCTCCATCCTTTATTCTTATTGATTGTACTATATTTCATATAAAAATTCAATATACTTGCAACAAAAAATAAGTGATACAACAAATTATATCGTCGTACCACTTATTAACACATTTCAGTTTATTTCATATTTGCTTATTGCTTATTGCTAATTAATATAATCAGCTCCAGTACCACCAAAGTAAATGTGGTCTGAATATCAAAGTCAGCACCATTATATAAAACCATACCGATATGCCTATTTTCAAATACAGACCTATCGGAACGTCATCGCACTGCACTTTATTTTTAGCAATCAGCCATACTCTATACTCGTGTATGTATTTTTTCACATCTAATATAAAATTCATAACCGTCAACAAAAATAATATCTTATAAAACATAATTTTTCCCTCCGTTCTTATCTTCTGTTTTTCATAATATCAACTGCAATATCATCTTTGCAAAGTTCGCTTGTTCTGTAAATTTTCTTTGCAAACTTTTCAAGTGAAAACGACATATTTTCCCCTTCATCAAGAAGAATACCTGTAATACTGAATTTATGCTTAGACTGCATTTCTTTAACATACTTTTCGCATTCATCGGAAAGATTGCATATACCGTCAGTTATAAACACAATATCGGCATTATTCCATTTTTCATCTTGTATCAAGCTTATTGCCTTTTTGATTGGTTTTTCAAAATCAGTCGAACCTTTAAGGAATGTTTCAGATGCCTCCATCATTCGTTTTTGCATATCCGAATCGTCTGCACGAAATATATCCGTTTTTATTTTATCTGAGAAATGTATAAGTGCAAAATTACGCTTATTTTCGTGACATATATGTAAAAGTACCATTGCCACAGCCATTCCCCACGCTTGATTTGCTCCGTAGGTTGAGTTTGATTCATCAAGGCATACAATTATATCACCTTTGCCTTTGCATATAGGCTCACGTCTTCGATACTGTTTAAGTCGCTTATTTTGATACTTACGAATCAAAACAGGTATAAGTTTTTTGTCGGACAATAACGATAATTCCGAAGTCAGCGCCTTTGATATGTTATTACCCGTTGTAATATCATACTTTTCACCACGTCCAAACACATATCCGTTTTTATTTTTACCGCAATATATGTCTTTGTATTTGCCCAGAAATTTAGCAACATACATTAACTTTTCGGATTTGGATACACGTTCAATAAGTTTCTTATTAACCTCGTTTTTAGGCATATTGTCATTGCAATTTCCACAACTTAAAATTACAAACTTTACTGTTTCAGCACTGTCAACAGCTTTTGACAATGCCACCGCAACAGCCTCTTGTATTTTCTTGCGATTCATATTTGCGGCTCTGTCAGCTTGTTTTTCAAAATAAGAATATTGCTCACGCTTACTTTCCAGTTTATTTGCAATACTTACTGTCTTTTTCTCAGATACCGATTGCGATTGCAGTTTCTGTTTCAACTCAGCAAGAAGTTCGGAACATTGTTCTGCCATTTGCTCCATAGTATTTATCCTATCTTCACCGCCGGATAATGATTTCACCATATTTTTAAGATTCGGCATAAGTTCTCTCATGAACACTATCGTTGCCTCTAACGCAGGGATTTCATATCCCTCACATACAGATTTTTTCGCAGCATATTTTTCTTGCGTCATCAGCTTAGTCAATATGACCTTATTTACTTTCTTAGCCGCAGGGCTTAAATCCTTGTCATCAAGCATTTTAGGTGTAATCGTATAAAATGCTTGAAATACGTCGTTTATTAACTGCTTAATTGACGAAAGAATTGGTCTGCCTTCTTCTTCAAACTGCTTTATCTCCGGCGTTTTATTTCTTATATCTCGAAAAATCTCACGTTCCAAACGTGTAGATTTCAACACTCTATCAGAATATCCTATATCTTTGGTTTCTGATAAAATATCCGAATTTAATATATCTCTTATTGATTTAAAACTCATAATTTTTTCTCCCTTACACCAATTCCGATAAATTTACACCGATAAATTTTGCATTTCGTTCACAATCTACGATTTGAGTATAACGCTCTATAAATTTCTGAAATGCTACCGAAAGATTATCCACACGCTCTGCTACATCTTCAATCTGCTTTGTTTCTTCATTCCATCTGCTGCATATATAAATTTCATTACCGTCAGCGTCAGTTTCAATATTCCCGTTCAAATGATAAAATCTATTCAATCCCATTCTTTTGTTCAATTCATCATCATATATCAATCCATATACTACTTTTATTTCTTTTTTCATAATACTTTAATTTCCTTTCATTAAAATTGCAAAAAAGGAGAAGTTTCAACTTCCCCTTTTCTGCTTAATTGTTATTTAAAACGGCCATTCTTGGTCATTACCAAAACCACCAAAGTTATCATCAAATCCTTCGGCATTGTTGAAATCATCATCTGGGAATACATCCGGCATACTTTGTGGCTCATTCTTTGTCGAACGAGGTGCTGTACTGGTCTGTCCGTCCTGCTTTGATACAGAATCGGCAAAGCCGACATCTCGTGCCACAATCTCAAAGCCGTAATGCTTTACTCCGTCTTTTTCCCATTCTGTAGTCTGCAATCTGCCCGATACATACACTTGTTTTCCTTTTCGGAAGTTACGTCCGATAAAATCTGCCGTTCCCCTCCATGCAACAACGGGTATAAAATCTGCCTGCGGTTTGCTATCTCCATACTTCGGTCTGTTTACCGCAAGTATAAATCTAACTACTGAATTCTGATCTTTGCCTACTAATTTAATTTCAGGGTCTTTGGTTAGCCTGCCTATTAATGCAATTTGATTTAACATATTTTCTTCTCCTTTTCATCGTACATCTTTAATATTTTGTTATAAATTTCAACGCTGTTATTGTTCGTTTCTTCAATCAAGCGTAACACTGCCGCACTCTGTTTTTTTCTATATTCATTTCTCAGCACGGCTCGTTGCTCGCAACATTGCTTATACAAATCCAATAACAGCGGAAATACCATTTTACTATCCTGCTTGTCATAATAAGATAAATCCATACTTTCATCTCCAAAACTATATCTGTTGAGCATATGTTTCACTAAGCGGAACAATCGTAAAATTCTTCTTTTCGTACACTTTTTTACTTATACTTTCAAGCTGCGTACAAGCGTCTTCAATCTTATTTCGGTCATCCTCAGATGTACATTCAATATTCTGCAAATCCGCATAAACCCTTATAAGTTCATTACGCACCTTTCCAAACGCACGATTATTCTCACTGTTTGCCATAAAGTCTTCAAATGCCTCATCAGCCATTGCAATCAAATCATCAATACGTTTTTTTATCGGATTATCGCATATTTCTTTCAACACATCGGATATTGTTTCGATTTCAGAAGGTGTTGTCCAAAAATAGTTTTTAAGAATCATTAAATCCTCAACCGATACCGTATCACTTTCTCTGATATATGCTGCCGCCTGAACAATAGGTGTATAATTAAAAAATTTACGGTCTGAAATATGTATATCTTTTCTTCTCAACGCACATAAAATATCATCCATAATTTCATTTATACTGTTAGGCACTTTGACAAGCTTAACTTCATTCTGCATTGCATAAAGTTCATTTAATGTAATCATTGTATTATTACTCTTTAATGCAGATTGTTGTTTTTGTTTCAATATAGATTGACGGTTATCTTTTTCTTTTACATACTCCGTTACAATTTTCAAGTCAAAACGGTCATAAAGAGGTTTTAAAATTTCATTTTCCGGTTCAGAAAAATCGGGAATTTCGTTACTTGCCGCAAAGAATGAGATTGTAGGTATTTTCATCGTCTGACCTTCATTTGTATATACCCTTTCATTTAAGGCTGTAAGCAATGAATTTAAAATACCGTCATTACTCTTGAATATCTCGTCAAGGAAGACTATATGACTATCCGGTATTTTACCTGTTGTAATGACCTTCGGTTCAATCTCTTTAATTGCACAAATAATTTCTTTTATATCTCCAAGTTCTTTAACAAGTCGCTGAGCTTTTTCAAGGCTTTCTGTTTTCCCGTCTATTTCATACTGTGCATACGCTTTCTTAACTTCATTAAGCTTAACACTATATGAAACATCTTTTGAAAGTTCATTCGACGGCATGTTACCCGGAATTATACTTGATAAATCCAATCTGCCGAACAGTTGCTCCTCATCGGTTTGTTTTGACATAATACGTTCAAACTGTTTTGCATCGGTTATATGCTTACGGAAACCATTTATACAGTATGATTTTGCTTGACCTGTGTCACCAAGTATAAAGATGTTTTTACTTGCCAACAATGCAATCGCAATACAATGTATCATCTCGTCACGTTCTGCCGCCTCTGCTGCCACTTCGCTCATTACCGCTTTAATTTTACTGTTATTCATTTATTTTTCCTCCTCTGTTTTTTATGCCGCTTTCTTTGTTTTTTTAGATTTATGTTTTACACTTCGTTTTTTACTGTTTGTAAGCATATATTCACTTACCGGATTGGAAGCATATAAAACTCCTCGCTTTGTCATATAGACATCAACATCTCCTCTGATTAATTTCAACATATCACTGAAATATTTTGCGTTATAGTAAAACTCACCACTAATCATATTTACACTCTCAATCGGAACATTCAGCGTACTTTCAGCTTCCGTACTCTCTATTGATAATTGCAGATTGTTATTTTTAAACTTCAGCAATACCGGAGCAGTATCTTCACTGACGTTAGTAATCATCGAAACAGTTTCAGCCATCGTTTTCATATCATTCGCCTTTATTTTAGCTACCAACATTTTATCAGGCATATTTAAAAGTCTGTCAATATTCATAAACGGTTCTGAAATTATGCGTGTAGAAAACAGCATATCAGATTTTATAAATACGAGCGTGTTAGCGTTCAAACCAAATTCAAGAAGGTCCTTATCTTCCACTGCATTTGCCAAATAAAAAAACGACTGTTTGGGAACTGTAACCGACATTTTACCGCCGCAATTACATTTAATTTCCGTAACAGCCATTCTGAACGCATCGCAGGCAGATGCTCGCACAGTATCAGAATATATTTCAAGATGAATTCCCGTCAGTGACGGTCTTTTTATATCAGTACCTACCGCCGCAGAAGTTTTTGAATACAAACTGCATATTCCTTTGATTTTTAATAAATCATCAGGATATGGGATATTGATTTTCGGATAATTTCTTGCACTGAGTACAGGAACATCAAATCGGCATCTTTCACTTGTTATACCAAGCAATTTTTCGTTATGCTCCAATATAATATCTTCACCGCCAAGGCGGTCTACTATGCCGAGAAACATTCGAGCGGCAACAACAAAGCTTCCGCCCTCCTCAATACTTGCATTAAATTTACGCTGTATTGTAGTTTCAAGATTTGACACCGTTATATACACAACACCTTCATCTTCATTGCATTCAATCATAAATCCCATAAGTTCCATTATGGAATTACTTTGCGGTACAACTCTTACCATAGATTTTAAATAGCTAAGTAAGATTTTTCTGTTCATCCTTGCTCTCATAATTTTATTTTCCTTTCTTCAACTCGCAATCAAATCAAATAATGAAATTTGGTCGGGATTATCATATTCAACCTTTTTGCTTTTTTTGTTACTTGAAAATGCGGCTATGGCACTGATTTCAACCGTTTTGTGTGTCTTAACCACAGGTCTGTCAACAACTGTTTCAGACTTAACATCATCAGCCGTATTTTCTTCTGTTCTTTGATGAATTATCGCCATTTTCTTAAATGCCGCAGACAAATCATCAACCTCTGATTTTATACCCATTGTAAGTTCCTTTGCCAAAAGTGTCGTCATATCTTGACATTCACTCATTGCAGCCAAGCCTTCGTCGGACAAGTTACCCTCAATTATTGTGGCAACAGTCAATTTTGATGCCATCAGCTTTAATGCACGCTCCTGCATAACGCCTTTATAATACAACATATATACATTTACGCGAGGTGCTGTCTGATTTATTCTCCACGAACGACGTGAGCTTTGTCTAAACGTAAACAGATTATATCCGATATTGTAATATATCACATTTGTAAATGCATTCAAATCCAATCCCGTTTCAACCAAAGACGGATTTGTAATAATGACATTTACACCTTCTTTTACTTTATCTTCAACCCACTTTTCACGTTTATCCGGCGGAACATTAACACGCAAAATTTCAGTCCTATATCCTTTTTCTGATAATAACTTCATTAACTTATCCTGCGTATCAATCTTAACCCAATTAGTATATATCAAAACACGTTCATTATTTTTAACTTTCGACTCCACAATGTCAAGCACTGCTAAATCCTTATCGCTTAAATCATCCGGTGTTGCAGTATCTTTCGGTACTATGATAGGCTCAAGTTCTTTACTCAATGGATTTATAATAGGATCATTACCGTATGGTTGGTCGGGATATATTGACGCTAATTGAAGATATTTCGACATAATTTTCCTTGCAACTTTTTTATCATTACGCATGACTTCTATAAGCGTATTTTCTATACGTTTATATTCTTCCATAACTGTAGGATGTAACGATAACTCAATCGGTATTTCCTCATAATCCGGCAATTCCTTACCCATATCATTAAGAGATAAGAATACCGCCGATTCAATAAGAAACCTTGAATAGACAATAGGTGATACTCCCGGCAGCTGCCGTTCTCGAAGTTTACGTTTCTTACATCTGCTATTGTTGTTATACTCACTGTCACTACATTCAAAAATTTCTTCGGTAACTCCATATTCGTCATTAAAAGCTCCCGGATTGTTATATGCCTTATTATCCTCAATCATAAGGTTAGGTGCAATTCGATATAGAAGATAAAAAATACCGCTTGAATATCCGTTTACCAGTGTTGCCGTCATACCGATTACTTTCTTACTGCAACCGACAAGATTAGCCATAGCATTACCTTGACCGCTTTCGCCCTTATACTGATGTAATTCATCACATATTGTGCCGTCAACCTTTATATGACCTGCTATATATTCGCTTAACGAATATCGCCTATATCCACCAATCGCAGTAAATATCATTGTCGGATTATCTATTACAGCCTGTATCTTTTCCGCAATTTTATTTGTTTTGCCGTTTCCTTGATGCTCCAATGCTTTATCACGGTATATATATCCGTAATTACCTATCTTAACCCACTTATTATGATACAACGAATAATCATAAGGATTATATGCTGTCCATAAGTTAGCACCGCAATGTCGGCATTTATGATTTTTGTCTGTTTCTTTCATAAAAAAGAATTGGTCTGCATTCACTAAATATTTTCCGCAATCATCCGATATTTCCATTTCTACTACATTGCCGCAATCTGGACATATATAACCCCTTTTATGTATTGAATATGATACCGCAGGACGTTTCATATACCCATCTCTTGCACGTTCTTTTGACAGAATAGCATATACCGTCATATTGTTTTCTTCGTAATCCTTATATATCGCATTTAATTCAGTGATATTATGGATAACTGTCGCTTTTGTATTGGGTAATGTTTCATAAATTTCACGCACCCATTTTTTTGTAACATGAGATGGTGAAAGTACCACATTAAAGCTCTTTTTTCTGTTCTGATATGCCGCCAATGCTGCCGAGCCGATTTTGGTTTTGCCACTACCGCATTCCGCTATTATCATAGCCACTTTTGCCTTTTCAAGCCGACGTTTGACTGATTCGGCAACTGCAAGTTGCGCCGGATATAATTCATATCCCGTATGACTTTTCAGATACTTATTTATATCTTTCAGCATAGGACATATATCCTCTTTTGTCGGATCATATAACGGCAAAAACGAATCTTTAATACGTTCCGCAATTACTGTACCGTACTCATTCAAATACTGTGATACCGAATTTATGTTCTTAAAATTATTTTTTGATAAATCTGCACTCGGTATTGATATTTTACCTTGAGCAAGACCTTGATTTACAATATCAATAACGTCTTGTTCATCATTTCGCATATATAGCATATACGCATCAAAATTTTGTTCTATTGATAACACCTCAAGCGGTATAAGGATTCTCCTTTCAATAAATGCGTCTATGATAAAATCCTTAAATTCAGGAATAAGCGGCACTGAAATCTTTTGGTCTATTTCATCGAATAGTGCCTGCCTGTCATTTTGTCTGCAAAAAATATATTTCCTTTGTTTTATATTCTCCTTTCCGTTTTGCTCACCTTCTGATACATTGTTCTTTTCGTCATCTAACATAATCATCATTGATTCGGCATAAACACCGTCGTGTGATAATTTTTTTCGATAACGCTTTCTCTCGGAATAAATGACGACTCTGTTCTGCTCAATTTCAGTTTCAACCGAAATTCCACCATTTATTGCGTCACTCATACCTCTCACTTGTTCCGGATAACCTCCAAACCGAACAGCCGTCAAAATACGCTTGTTATTTTCACGCAGATACACTATCGTATCAGCATAACATTTAAGCGATATTCCGTTATCTGCATCACGATAGCTTATCGGTACTAATTGAGGTAGTTTCCTCATTTTTCTTTTCCTCCTTCTTTAAATTTTTGTATGAAAAAAACACAATTCTACGCAAATAGCATATCATTGTGTTTTGTTTCCTAATATTAATTTTTTAATTCGTAGTATATAAAGGTTAAAGACGCACTACCCCTACGGATAGGACTTTCATAACCACTTAACTACAACCATTTTAACTACAACCGTTTATGATTATATTGTATATTGAAGAATCTACCTTTTCAAGACCAAGTGCAAAAAAATAAATTAGTTTATAGTTTTAAATATAATTTATATATTTCCTCAATCACTTAATACGATATTCGCATACTATAAAAATATGCGAATATTATTTTACCACACACTTCACCAATATAGCCAAAGCTATTAATATAATAGGCAAATAAAAAGGCCATAATGTTTTAGTAAACATTATTCTTATTATAGAAGGTTCTTTCTTTGATGTCCCATCTTCATTTAATAACCACATTTCCTTTTTATATGGATTTAGATCATAACAAAAATCCAAGGTTTCTTTCCTTTTTTTTATAACCCAGTCATATTTCCATCTATATAATTTTTCTGTTCTAAGATAAAAAGCATCCAAAATCCAAAATACTCCTGTCAGTCCAATAATTATCATGCAAACAAATTTAATGTCAACGTTTTCAGACAATAGTGCTATAATTGCGATTATCAACGCTATTAACCAACCTTTAACACTAAAAGAATTCTGTCCCATTCTCGTAATGCAATTTTGTATCAAATCTATTTCCTTTTCTAAAATCTTTTCATTATTCATAAAATTTTTCCTCATTCTTCGTAATTCTATATAGAGTATCTAATGCATGTTCTTCTGAATTCTTATTTCTTTTCCAGTCCAAAAATATAGAACTATCAACCTCTCTAAAATTTTCCATTTCTATCTGATGCGTAATTAATACACTTTCATTCAATTTTGATGCATGTTCAAGACTTCGTTTTTCATAACCGTATCTTTCTGGTATTTTTTTTCTCAAAGTATTTGCCATAACAATTTCACTATATATCCATGGAGATATAGTTTGATCTGGCTTTCCTATTTTATCTAGTGGTATTACAGAATTTTCTGTGTTAATAAACCATAAACATTCTGTTTTATCAAGCATATGATTTAATGCGGAATTTAACATCAAATATAAATGACTTGCAAAGTAATTTGCTTTACGATAACCATAAGTTTGATGTTTATACTCGCGTTTAATAATATTATATCTATTGTTAAGCTCATCTAAATATTCTTCTACATAATCCCAAACACAAGAGTCCACAAATACCGTTAATCCCATTTCTTTATATAACCATTCTGAAATCGCAATAGCTAAATTTTTATCTATATGAGAATGGGAAATAAACACATCTGCTTCTATTTCTTTAAACAAAATTTTTTCTAATTTGTTTCCGTCAATATAATTTTTTTGATAGTTTATACAAGAATCCAATTTTTCCTTTATTTTTTTCTTATATTCAGTAAAGTTATTCTCCTGACCACATTCATAATAATTACCAATAATATCTTTATCATCGGTAACATCTACTTTAAATTTCATGTACATAATAATCATTTGTATTATATATAATCATATATATATCAATACTCTCCCTTCCCGAAAAAATCTGTGATATACACAATATAGACCTTTGTAGCAATCTATATCTTTAAATATTCACTTTGTTTTTGTTCTATAGTTAACATAAATAACCGGCGTATAGCCTGCCAGTCTAACCTCCTTCTTCCATTGATCAATTCGATTTTTTAGCATTAACATATCTAGAGAAGTCAAATCCACCTTATCACCATGTATAGTCAAATGTTTCTTTTTTTCTAATATAAACCATAAACCAACACGTGAAATCGGAGGCATATCCGTAATTTCTTTATGTTTATATTTTTTTAGTGCTGTTATAGATTGATCAATTGCATAACATAAATCACCAGAAGATTTACCAATTTTTACAGCAAACATTGTTTTACTTTCTATTTCATACAAATCCATTTTTTCAAAACCGGAACTTGTATCTTTCCTATCATAACATTTGAAATTTCCATCTTCTTCTCTTATTGAATTATAACATCGTTCGGCATAATATTTTTTCTTTAACTTGTCTTTTATGTAATCCTCTGATTTGCCTTCATATTCTTCATCGTTTTTTTCGACTTCATATTTATCATTTATAAAGCGATTATGTATTAAATCATTAAAGTCAAATTTAGCATTATAAATTGCATCAATTTCACTAATAGAATCATTAAGATATGTTAAATAATCGTGATTAAACATATACCATTTTGTTTTTGTATAAATACACTTGTACTCCTCATCTGTGTACTCAATAACATTTTTTAATGGTAATTGGACCACTGAATCTCCATCCTTGTAAAGCCTAATTTTAATTTTGTTTACTTTTTCTATGGAATTTATATTGTTTTCTATACAAAATGATTTTATTACATCCATAGATAAATTATCATATTTTTTAGATGCATTTTTATAATATATTAGTTCAAATTCATTATCATTTCCGTTAAATACTTCTGAAGCTCCTATTATATCTATTTCAGGAACCGACAGCAAATTACATTTACTATCACCTAATACGTTTGATTGTATCGCTTTATTAAGACTTTCATTAAGTTTTTTTATTGATTCTTCGTTTTTAACCTCCTTAAACAACGGAATTTTGTATTTTACATCATTGTCTGAAATTTCTAAAATTTTTTCAACCTTGAATTGTCAAGTCAAATGCAACGATATATCAAAATAAACTTCAAAAGGCGATTTCCAGTTCAAGCA
>OGYY01000127.1_pt1 | contig 77471 bp, 63 predicted proteins | sample 1576671 | NCBI WGS metagenome assembly OGYY01 (sample SAMEA3541593, study PRJEB24748) | human gut metagenome | biome: human gut; feature: human-associated habitat; material: faeces | place: China | collected 2012 | reverse complement strand
TCATCAGCACGGACTGGAGTACGCATGCGAAAATCGCCTGTGACAGCATGAAGCACGGTGCGCACGCCTTTGTGGAAGTCCCGCTGGCCGTCTCCATGGAAGAACTCTGGAACCTGGTAGACACCAGCGAGGCCACCAGGAAGCACTGCATGATGATGGAAAACGTCAACTACGGGCGGGATGAACTCATGTTCCTGAACATGGTCCGGCAGGGCGTCATCGGCGAGCTGCTCCACGGGGAGGCCGCCTACATCCACTGCCTGGTGACGCAGCTGGGGGATACGCGCGGGGAAGGAGCCTGGCGCCCTGAATACCATACCAGAATCAACGCTAACCTGTACCCTACCCATGGCCTGGGCCCGGTGGCACAGTACATGGGCCTGGCCCGCGGGGAAGACCATTTCAGCCGGGTGGCGGCCTTCGCCTCTCCCGCGCTGGGACGCAACGCGTACGCGAAGAAGCACCTCCCCGCAGACCACCGCTGGAACCGCACCCCCTTCATCTGCGGGGACATGAACACGGCCATCGTCAAGACGCAGCTGGGGCGCACCATCGTCGTCCAGTTGGATGAAACCTCCCCCCGGCCCTATTCCCGCGCCAACCTGATCCAGGGCACGGAGGGAACGCTTGCCGGTTTCCCGACCCGCGTGGCTGGTGAAAAGCTGGGCAACGGCAACTACCATGAATGGATTGAAGGCAGGGAAAAGCTGGCCGCCATTTATGAGAAGTACGACCACCCGCTCTGGAAGCGCATCGGGGATCTGGCCCAGAAGATGGGCGGGCACGGCGGCATGGACTTTGTGATGCTTTCCCGCATCGTGGAATGCTTGCAGAATGGCGAACCGATGGACCAGAACGTTTATGAAGGCGCCGCCTGGTCTTCCCTGCTGCCGCTGACGGCCCATTCCATCGCCCAGGGCGGTATGCCCGTGGAATTCCCGGACTTTACCCGCGGAGACTGGAAAACCACGGCGCCCCTGGCCGTGATTTCCTGAATGGATTCCAGGTCTTGATGAAGTGAAAGGCGCGTTTTCAGGGACGCATAGGCAATAATCCAATTAAAATATTGAAATGAAGTGATTTTTTGAAATAAACAATCCTGGACGTTTATTACAGAATAAATGGAAAAAGATAGGATATACTTGTTCCGAACCATACATCCTGTAGGCCAGGGAGGATTTTATACAGAGCGGTTTAAAGAAATTGCAGCTCTCAAAAAGAAATCCTGCAATGTAGTCTATGATTGCGGAAGCGATACTGGAAAAGCCGGAAACGGAATATCCAGGTATGTGCAAAGGGAAATTGATTCTGTCTTTTCCAAGAATGAAAAAATAGATATTGTCTTCATTTCCCATTTGGAAATCGCAGGGATTCAAGAGAAGAGCTGTTAATTACTGAACTTCCGTCCGGTTTCCGTGCTGAAATATCAGGAATGGTAGCGGGAAAATAAGTTATTTAATTCTTCCGCATTCATGTTCATGAGCCATTGTTCCGGGCCTCCGGAGAACAGGTCGTCCGCCATGCGGCGTTTTTCCGACAGCATGGCGTCAATGCGGTCCTCAATGGTGCCGCGGCAGATCAGGCGGTGCACCAGCACGTTCCGGTGCTGGCCGATGCGGTAGGCCCGGTCCGTGGCCTGGTTCTCCACGGCGGGGTTCCACCAGCGGTCCACATGGATGACGTGGGAGGCCTGGGTGAGCGTCAAGCCGGTTCCTGCGGCTTTCAGGGACAGGATGCAGAAGGGAGGCCCGGATTCCTTCTGGAAGGCGTTTACGATGCCCTGCCGTTCAGGAATGGGGGTGCCCCCGTGCAGCGTGAGTCCGGAACGGCCGAAGACGGAGGAGAGCAGGTCATGCAGGTGGGGGATGATGGAGCGGAACTGGGTGAAGAGGATGGCTTTTTCCTGCCGGGCGGCAATGGAGGCGCACAGTTCCTGAAGGCGCAGGAACTTTCCGGAGCGTTCCGGAGCGTAGTCGTCCGTGCCCTGGAACTGGGCGGGATGGTTGCAAATCTGCTTGAGGCGCGCCAGTACGGGAAGAATCAGCATGAGGCGGGTAGCGGGGTCCGGTTCATCCAGCATGGCGTGCAGGGCGTCTATCTGCGTCTGGTACAGGACGGCCTGCTCCGGCGTGAGAGGGCAGTAGGCGGGGATCTCCGTCTTGTCCGGCAGGTCCGGGACCAGGGCTGGGTCCGTCTTCATTCTGCGCAGGATAAAAGGGCGCACCAGGCGGCGCAGCGGGGCATAGCCGCGTTCCAGGGTGCGGGTGAAGGCTTCAAAGCTTTTCCTGTTTCCCAGCAGACCCGGATTCAGGAATTCCATCAGGCTCCATAGCTCGTTCAGGTTGTTTTCCACAGGCGTGCCGGACAGGGCGGCGCGCCGTTCCCCGTGCAGGGCGCGGATGGCGCGGGAGCGTGCGGAGCCGGCGTTTTTAATGGCCTGGGCTTCATCCAGAATGATGGCGGGGAAGTACAGTTCCGCCAGGCTGGGCGTGCGCGCCGCCATGCCGTACGTGGTGATGACGGCGTGGCAGTTTTCCCGGCGCGGGCTTTCTCCCGGCTGCCATGAGTCCGGTGCGGAGGGGTGCATGATGCGCAGCGCGAGTTCCGGAGCGAAGCGTTCCGCTTCTTCCTTCCAGTTGGACAGGAGGGAGGCCGGAGCCACGATCAGTGCCGGGAGGCCGTCCAGCCGTCCTTCCCTGCGCAGGGCATCCAGCCATGCAATGGCCTGGAGGGTTTTTCCTAGCCCCATATCATCCGCCAGGCAGGCGCCGAAGCCGCGTTCCGTGACCCGGTACAGGAAGGAGAAGCCCTCTTTCTGGTAGGGCCGCATCAGTGCGTTCAAATGGGGCGGAAGCGCCGGCACGGATGAGGGAACCTCCCCCGCCAGAATGTCCAGCGCCTGCCGGAGCCCCGTGCCCGGTTCCATCACGCAGTCTTCATCCGGTTCCGGAAGCTGTGCCAGCTGGCCGGAAGGGCCGTTGACAAGCAGTCTCAGCCCCTGCACCAGGGGGATGCCCAGGGAGCTCATCATGCGCGCGGCCTTGTTCCACCGGTCCATCAGGTCCCGGACCTTTTGGGCGTCCACGCGCACCCATTCCCCTTTGAAGCGGATCAGGCCGTCCCCGTTATTAAGCAGTTCTTCCAGTTCCTCCGGGGGCAGGTCCCGGCCTCCCAGCGTGGCGGAGACGGAGAACCTCAGCAGGCTGTGGACGGAAAGGCCGGAGGAGTGGGCCGTTTTTTCTCCGCCGGGAGCATCCGCCGTGACTTTCACCTGCAATTTGGGAGGGGCCTTTTTCCACAAGTTTACCATGCGCACGATGATGCCCGCGCGTTCATACGCCGGAGAGTCCTGAAGGAAGTCCCGCGCCTCCGTGGCGCTCCAGGCCAGCGGGGCATAAATCTTCCCGTTATCCAGCAGGCGCTGGAGCAGGGGGCTTTCCTGCGCCGCTTCCTTCAGCGGCTGGAGCACGGCCAGCAGGGCCGTATGGTTCCCTTCATGAAGTTTCAGGGCGGTGGAGAGGGGAAGATGGCGCGCCTGGTTGTCCGCCGCGCTCTGATGCGCGAAGGTAGCCATGAAGGCAAAGGGGCGGGAACCCGTGGCGTCATCCCGGTTTTCCGCCAGGTGGAAGAATACCTTGCCGATCTGGTTCCAGGGGGCGCCCAGACCGTTCAGCCAGGCGGTGGGCGTGATGCCGCGGACCGTGATTTCCCTGTTCACCAGCCGCCGGAAGTCCTTAAGCCAGCCTGCGATGACGCCGGGAGTCACGTATTCCGCACCCGGTACGGGAGGGAATTGCTCCGCCAGGGCTGCTCTTTCTGCCGGGGTGCCCAGCAGGTGGTCCAGAACGGTAGCCGCCTCATCCGGTCTTTCCGCGGTGGCATGCGCCATGCGGGTGAGCGCCTGGCGCGCCAGATTCTTGATGAAAAAAGCAGCCGGATCCGGCGCGGTTTCCCAGTTGGACACGGCCAGGGCGTACAGCCCGTTTCCTGTTCCTTCTTCAAACAGGCGGTCGAAGGGGGGGATATCCGTCACAAGAGCCCCGGAGGGAAGAATGCGGAATCCGCTGAAGTTCCGCTCCTCTTCCGGCGCTGCGTGATAGGGGTCCGGCTGCATGGCTGGCGGGAGTGTAGCATGCCCGCGCGGCTTGTTCAATCCATCCTGCCGCGCGGGGGCATGCGGTGCCCGTGCCCGTTACAGGGCGAACGTGTTTGTCTTGATGATGGGGAGTTTGGGCGGCGGCGGGTTGAAAAGCTCCTTGATCTGTTTCAGGTAGGTAATCAGGGCATCGCGGACCTTGATTCCGGTCGGTTTGCCATTTCCCCTCTGGGGGAACTTGAAGTTGTTGCACAGGTAGTCCCCCATCGCCACGGTATAGACCACGTTGTTTTTCAGGGTGCTGCTGATGCTTGGCGTAACACCGTCCATGATCTGGTAGGAAAAGCCGGAGCAGTAAATTTCCAGAATGCCGCCCTCATCCTCTGACGGAGACATGAATTTGGTCAGGATCAGCTGTTCAATGTCCGCCTTGCTCATGGAGCAGGTGACGATCTTTTCCCGGAAGGGCTCCATTTCATAAATATCCTTGATCGTAATGGGGCCCTTGCAGAGATGGCTCTTGGCCCGTACGCCGCCGCGGTTGTAAATGGCGATGTCGGAATTGGAGGCCTGCTGGATGGCCTTGCAGAAAATGGTGCCTATGGTGACGTGCGTAAGGTCTTCCCCGGCTACGCCTACCTGCTCCTTGAAGAGCGGGTTTCCGGTGAACTGCTGCACAAGTTTTTCCACTTCCGGGTCGTTGGGTATCTTTTCGTCCAGGCCGACAGCCTTCGTTGATTTGGAGAGGATGGAGACCGGTTTTTCCGTGGAAAAGGTAATTTCCGTAACGCCTGCATGGCTCAGCCTGTGGCCCGTGTGGCTGAGCAGGGTTCCGCTCCTAAGCTGGCCGTTGGGAAGCATGACATGGGTATGACCACCCAGAATGACGTCGATATTCGGGGAATACTTCATCATTTTCATGTCGTGTTCATAGCCCAGGTGGCTCAGGATGACATTGATGGTGTTATGGTGCAGGCGGAACCTGTCCATGATGCCCTTGTAGTCATCTTCATCCGGCAGTTTCCATGAAATGCCTCCCATTCTCCGGACGTCCGTGGTCTGCAAGTCCGCCAGTCCAATGAACCCTACGGAAATGGGAGTGCCCTTGAGAGGTATGCTGGCATAGGGTAAAAAACAATTGGTCAGCGTGGGGGAGGGATTAACGTTGGTAATGACGAACTTGGTGTGCGGCATTCCCTTGATGTGGTCGCGGAGGGCCTCCTGCCCGTAATCCAGGTCATGGTTCCCGACGGTTGCCAGATCAAATCCCAGCTTGTTCATCAGGATGGTGAGGGGTTCGCCGCGTTTTTCCCATTCGTCCACGTAGGGATTGCCCATGAAATAGTCCCCTGAATCAACCAGGAGGACGTGCGGGTATTTGGCGCGGTATTGTTTTACCAGCGTGGCCAGTTTGGGGAATTTGTCCAGATTGCCGTGAATATCGCTGGTGGAAATAATGATCAGCGTTTTATTGGGGTCCGACTTAAGCTTCTGGGCCAGGGAAAACGGGCACAGGCAGGCCAGACCGGCAAGGATGATGCGTGGCGGAATCATGGACGGAAAAGTAGAGCTGCGGAAAGGATGAGAGGGAGATTAGCGGGCGAAAACCTCATAAGGCCCGTCGCCCACGGAAATGACTTCCAGACGGACCTTGGATACGCCGCGGCTGCGCAGGCCGATGCGGCTTGCGGCGGCCGCGGTGAGGTCAATCAGGCGGTTGCTGTGAAAAGGCCCTCAGTTGTTGATGCGGACGATGGCGGATTTGCCGGTTGCCAGGCAGGTGACTTTCACCTTGCACGGCATCGGCAGGGTGGTGTGGGCCGCTGTCATGGAGCTCTGGGGATTAATGTACTCTCCGGATGAAGTCTTCATGCTGCGGCCTTTCCCTCCGTACCATGAGGCATAGCCGGTTTCACTGTATTTCAGGGCATCAGCTACGCTCATGGGTGTATATCTTTTCCCCCGCACCCGGTAGGGAGCATTTTTTACATGCGCCTCTGCCGCTTGTACGGACGGGGCCGTTTTCCGTGCGCACTTCTCCGTGGTGGAGCAGGCCGGCATCAGAAAAAGCAGCAGGACGGGGATGGACCAATTCACGCTTTTTATCTTTAACACATGTTTATAATCTTGTATAACAAAAAAGAAACAGGAATTGAAATTTAAGGGGTAGGGAGGGTAGAAAGGAATCTTTCGCCCGCTGAGGTTTACCAGTTGAGCGGTGTGGAAAAATGCAGTATGCTTGCCCGCATGAATCCTTCCAAGGTAATTGGCCTGGTCGCGCTGGCGGAGAAACCGGGGCTGGCGGAAGCGCTGCGCATCATGCGCCGTGAGCTTGCCCGCCACGGACTGGGCTCCTGCGTCATTGAAACGCCTGATGCCCTGGAACAATGCATCACCCGGTGCAGTCTGCTGGTGACTTTCGGGGGGGACGGCACCATGCTTACCGTCTCCACCCTGGCGGCCATGCACCATGTGCCCCTGGCGGGGGTGAACCTGGGGCGCCTGGGATTCATGACCACCTGTTCCGTGCAGGAGCTGCCTCTGCTGGCGTATGCGCTCCAGGAGGGGTCCTACCTGACGGATGACCGCTCCATGCTGGAGGTGGTCAAGATGGGTGTGGACGGCTCTCCGGGCCCTCTCCGCAAGCTGGCGCTGAATGAAGTTTCCCTCATCCGCGCCCAGTCCGGCAAGATGGTGGACCTGGATGCGGAGATAGACGGGGAACTGCTGAACCGCTACCATGCGGACGGCGTTCTGGTCTCCACCCCCACCGGTTCCACGGCGTATTCCCTTTCCGCGGGGGGCCCCCTGGTATGGCCCATGTCCCGGGTGGTGTGCGTCACTCCCATCTGTCCGCACAGCCTGACCAACCGCTCCGTGGTGCTCCCGGATACCATGACCATCCGCCTGCGTCCCCGTGAGCGCCGCGGCCGCTTTGACTCCATGGTTTATTCCCTGGACGGCCGTTCCGCCTATCCCATTGAAGTGGGGGAAAGCCTCATGATCCGGAAAGCTCCGGAAACCCTCTCCCTGGTTCATCTCCGGAAGCAGAACTTCGGCGCCCTCCTGAGGGCCAAGCTGCGCTGGCAGGGAGCGGAGATTCCCACGGATGATGAGTAAAACGTTACGGAGGCCCGGAAACGGGAGTCCGGCGGCCTGTTCCCATAGCGGCGGCTTTTGCGGGCCGGAGCGCACCTCCATTGGTCGTTCCTCATTGGCGGAGGGGCGGTAAAACGATTTTTTTAGGATGCGGGCTTGACGAAAAGGCCCATCCTATAATACTCTTCCTGCCCTACCACCAAGGGGGTGGTAGATCTTAATCGCATAAACGCGTAAGAAATAGTCATATATGAAGACCCACGTGAAAAAAGGTGATGAAGTAGAAATCATCGCCGGACGTAACCACAAGGGCAAGCGCGGCACCGTTCTCGCCGTAAATGCTTCCAAAGGTACTGTCATCGTAGAAGGCGTCCGCACCCTGAAAAAGGCTGTGCGCCCGACCGAACAGAACCCGGAAGGCGGCATTCAGGAGATTAACGGCCCGATTCACATCTCCAACGTGAAAAAAGTAGGCTAGGCCTCCGGCCTGACCCTGCGCTTAAGCCATACCAATCATTAATAAAGAGCTGACCCGCTAAAACAATGAGTACACCAACACTGCAAACATACTACCGTGAAAAGGTCGTTCCCGGCCTTCAAGCGAAGCATGCATACAAGAACGTGCATCAGATTCCCCGCCTGGAGAAGATTGTTGTCACCTCCTGCATGGGCAAGCACCCGGACCGCAAACAGGCCGTGGAAGATGCCGTTAACGAAATTGCCAAAATCACCGGACAGAAGCCGTCCACTACCTTTGCCCGCAAGAGCGTGGCTAACTTCAAGGTGCGTGAAGGCGAACCTCTGGGAGCCCGCGTAACGCTGCGCGGCACCCGCATGTGGGAATTCCTGGACCGCTTCATCAACGTTACGGCTCCGAACATCCGCGACTTCCGCGGCCTTCCCTACAAGTCCTTTGACGGCAACGGGAACTATGCTATCGGTATCTCTGACCAGTCCATCTTCCCCGAAATCGAACTTGACCAGATCAAGCGTCAGATCGGCTTCGACATCATTTTCGTGACCACCGCTCCTACGGACGATGAAGGCCGCGACCTGCTCCGCGCCCTGGGCGTTCCCATGCGCGAACCGAAGAAGGCCGAAGAAACTCAACCCGCTAACGCCTAACTATTTCTTACCATGGCCGTATTAAGTGACCCCATTTCTGACTTCCTCACCCGCCTGAAAAACGCCAGCCTGGCCGGCAACGAGGAATTTACCGCTCCCTGCTCCAACATCAAGGTGGAAATCGCCCGGATTCTGCAGGAAGAAGGCTACATCTGGAACTATGAAGTGACCGGTGAAGGCACCAAGAAGCAAATCAAGGTGAAGACCAAGTTTACCTCCCAGGGCAAGCCGGTCGTTACCGAAGTGAAGCGCAGCTCCAAGCCGGGCCGCCGTCAGTACGTTTCTTCCGAGGACATTCCCCGCGTTCTCAGTGGGCTTGGCATTGCCATCGTCTCCACCTCCCGTGGTGTGATGACTGGTGCGCAGGCGCGCAAGCAGAGCATCGGTGGCGAACTTCTCGCCCTTGTCTGGTAACCATTAACATTTCCTAAACATATGTCCCGAGTTGGTAAAAAATCCATCACATTGCCGGACAAGGTAACGGTAAAGGTTAACGGCTCTTCCGTTCAGGTGGAAGGCCCCAAAGGCAAGCTTTCCTGGACTCTCCCGGAAGGCATCACCGCCACCGTTGAAGGCAATCAGCTGTCTGTTGACCGCGCTGGCGAAAGCCGCCAGCTTCGCGCCCTGCACGGCACGAACCGTTCCCTGTTGAACAACATGGTCATCGGCGTTTCCGAAGGCTTCGTCAAGAACCTTGAAATCATTGGCGTCGGTTTCCGCGCCGCTGTAAAAGGCAACATCCTGGACCTGAACCTGGGCAAGTCCCATCCGATCAACCAGGTGATTCCCGAAGGCCTCAAGGTGACCGTGACGGAAAACACGAAAGTGACGGTTGAAGGCGTTGACAAGCAGGTCGTAGGCCAGTTTGCCGCTGAAGTCCGCGCGTACTATCCCCCGGAACCCTACAAGGGCAAGGGCGTGCGCTTTGCCGGTGAAGTTATCCGCCGCAAGGAAGGCAAGAGCGTCGGTAAGTAATTCAGGTAATAACTATTACAACATATTTATACACGATGAGTACTATCAATCGCAAAGCCACCCGCGCCAAGGTTCGCCGCCGCATCCGCAGAAAGCTCTCCGGAACGGCTGCCCGTCCCCGCCTGGCTGTCTATTTCTCCAACCGTCACGTCTATGCCCAGATCATCGACGACACGGTGGGCAAGACCATCTGCTCCGCTTCCACGGCCGATGCCTCCATCGCCGATCCTTCCAAGCTTGCCAACTGCGCTACCGCCACCAAGGTGGGTAACCTGATTGGTGAACGTGCGAAGGCCGCCAACGTCACTGAAGTCGTCTTCGACCGCGGTGGTTTCAAGTTCTGCGGCAAGGTAAAGGCCCTGGCCGATGCCGCCCGTGAAACTGGTTTGAAATTCTAATTGAAAGATTCCCTTAAATGAATAACGAAACGGAAAACACTGCTCCTGCTACGGAAGCCGCCGCTCCCGCCCAAGCGCAGCAACCCGCACCGGGCGGCCGCGACTTCCGCGGACCCCGCGGACCCCGCCGTGACGGCCAGAATGGCCGCGGACCCCGTGGTCCCCGCCGTGACGGCCGCCGTGGCCCCCAGGCTGAAGCTCCCGTGGAAGAAGGCCCCCAGCTGGCTGAAAAGGTTGTGTTCATCAACCGTTGCGCCAAGGTCGTCAAAGGCGGCCGCCGCTTCTCCTTCTCCGCCCTCGTCGTGAGCGGCGACATGGAAGGCCGCGTAGGCTTCGGCTTCGGCAAGGCCAATGAAGTGGCAGACGCCATCCGCAAGGCTACGGAATCCGCCAAGCGCCAGCTTCGCCCGGTTTCCATCGCCAACGGCACGATTCCGCATGAAGTCTACTCCGAATTCGGTGGTGGCAAGGTTCTTCTGAAGCCTGCCTCCCCCGGTACCGGCCTCATTGCCGGCAACACCATCCGTGCCGTGCTGGAAGCAGCCGGCGTGCGTGACATCGTTGCCAAATCCCTCGGTTCCTCCAACCATGCCAACGTGGTGAAGGCTACCCTGCAGGCGCTCGCTTCCCTGCGTACGAGCGACCAGGTTCTTGCCGACCGCGGCAAGAAGAAGGAAAAGGCCATCTAATCTGAAAGGAGGCGGCTGCCCGGTGCCGCCGCCTCCACGAAATCCAACCATTGTAAATAACATGTTACAGCTTCATACGATTAAGCCCAATCCCGGAGCCAAGCACCGCAAGAAGCGCCTCGGCAACGGGGAAAGCTCCGGTCTCGGCAAGACCTGCGGCAAAGGCAACAAGGGCCAGAAAGCCCGTTCCGGCGGCACCATCCGTCCGGGGTTTGAAGGCGGCCAGATGCCCCTTCACCGCCGTCTGCCCAAGAAGGGGTTCAACAACACCCGCTTCCAGGACAAAATCCTCATCGTCAACCTCTCCCAGCTCGAACGCGTGTTTGAAGCCGGCGCTACGGTTGATGAAAACACCCTGCGTGCAGCCAAGCTTGTTCAAGGTCCCTGTGACGCCGTGAAACTTCTCGGCAACGGCACCCTGACCAAGAGCCTGAACGTAGTCGTGGACTTCGTGAGCGCCAGCGCCCGCGAAAAGGTGACCCAGGCCGGTGGCACCGTCACCGTGCTCAGCGAAGCCTAATCACATTTGGCGAACCGGGTCATGCAGCTTGACCCGGTTCGCATCATTGTGTTTACTGTTGCGGTTCCCATGGATGCTCCGGGTACAAGCCGCCGACAGGCAAGCCAAGCTGCGCGCCAACTTTTATAATACAGGACTATGATATCCGCATTTGCAAACTCCATGAAAGTACCGGAGCTCAGGCACCGGATTTTGTTCACACTGGCGATGATCGTCGTCGTCCGCCTGGGGGTACAGATCCCCCTGCCGGGCATTGACGTCATGGAGCTGCAGAAAGTGATTGAAGCCTCCGCGAACGCCAGCGGTCCCGGAGCGGGCCTGGCTACCGTGCTCACCATCTTTTCCGGCGGCGGTCTCCAGCAGTGCGGCATCTTTGCCTTGGGCATCATGCCCTACATCTCCGCTTCCATCATGACCCAGCTCCTTTCCGCAGTGGTCCCGCAGTGGGCCAAGATGGTGCGGGAGGAAGGCGGCCGCCAGAAGATGACCAAATGGACGCGCGCCATTGCCATCGTCATCGCCATCGTGCAGGGCTGGTTCCTGGTCGGCACGCTGGAACATCCGGACCGTCTGAAAGCCGTGGGCCTCAACATACCTCCGGACTGCCAGCTTGTCATTGATCCTGGCATGCAGTTTGCCCTGATGACGGTGCTCATCATGGTGGCGGGCACCATGTTCCTGATGTGGATCGGTGACCAGATTACGGAGCGCGGCGTCGGCAACGGCGTGTCCCTCATCATTTCCGTCAACATTATCCATGCTCTTCCGGGTGCGGTGACCCTGGCCTGGAAAACGCTGGTATACAAGGACGGCGCAGTCGTTCCCATGGGCGCCATGCTGCTTGTGGCCCTGATCGCCTTCCTGATTATCGTGGTGGCGCTCGTCGTCACGGTGACGCAGGCCCAGCGGCGCATACCCGTGCAGTACGCCAAACGGGTCATGGGCAACAAAATGTTCAATGGAGCTACGCAATACCTGCCGCTCAAGCTTAACTACTCCGGCGTGATGCCCGTCATTTTCGCCACGGCTATCCTCTCCCTGCCGCAGGTGCTCTTCTCCCAGATCGCCCACTATAACACCACGCTGCAATGGATCGCCACCAAGATGAATGACTGGATGAACCCCGCTTCCTCCGGCTACTACATCATCTCCGGCCTCATGATCTTCTTCTTCTCCTACTTCTGGGTGGCTACCATGTTCCAGCCCTCCCAGATCGCTGAAGACCTGAAGCGCAACGGCGGCTACATTCCCGGCATCCGCCCCGGCCCCCCCACCGCCCTGTTCCTGGACCAGACCATGCAGAGGCTGACCTTTGCCGGTTCCGCGTTCCTGACCCTCATTTACTTCCTGCCCTCTCTGCTGAACATCGGCGGCAGCATCCCCTACCTGGTTACCCAGTTCTTCGGGGGCACCAGCCTTCTGATTCTGGTCGGCGTGCTGCTTGACATGATGCGCCAGGTGGAGACCACTCTTCTCTCCCGCAACTACGACGGCTTCCTGAAGAAAGGCAAGCTTAAGGGCAAATACAGCCACATCCAGGGCACCGGCGCCGCCGCGGGCAGCCGCACGGTCACCGTCATGTGGATCGTCATCGCCCTGCTTGTGCTGGCCGGAGCCATCGCCTACAACGCCATGCAGTAAGGAACTCCATCCCCTTCTTCTGAAAGTAAAGACATGAAGGAACTCAAGCATTTCATTCTGGTTGGGCCTCCCGCATCCGGCAAAGGAACCCAGGGTCGGTTTCTGGCTGATACTTTCAACCTGAACTCCCTGAGCACCGGTTCCCTGCTGCGGCGGGAAGTGGAATCCTGCACGGAGCTGGGCCGGAAGGCCCTGGGCTATATGGACAAAGCCATGCTGGTTCCGGACGAAATCGTCAATGACATGGTGCGCGGCTGGCTCTCGGAAATGGACAATGACGCGTGGCTGCTGGACGGTTATCCCCGGACGGTGGCTCAGGCGGAAGCCCTGGATCACTTTCTGACCCAGCGTGGAACATCCGTGGACGTAGTCGTCTGGATGGACGTATCCAAGGAACTTATTGAAAAACGCATCATGCACCGCCGGGAATGCTCCACATGCGGCTATGTGGTGCAGACGTCGGAAGAAGAATGCTCCAAATGCGGTGGTAAAATGGTCTCCCGCAAGGATGATAACCTGGAAGCCTTCGCGCGCCGCTGGAAAGACTTTGAAGCCATGACGCTGCCCGTAGCCAGGTACTACGAAGCCCGCGGCCTGGTGGTTAAAATGACCGTGACCGAGGAACGGGAACCGGCGGAGGTTTCCCGGGAACTGGCCCGCAAGCTGGAAGAATACCGGCAATAGAAAAAAGAATCCCATGGCTGAACGAATCCACATCAAGTCTCCCGGTGAAGTTGCCAAGATGCAGAAGGCCGGAGCTGTAACGGCGGAAATCTTGATGGAGATCGGAGCCGAGGTCCAGGCGGGCCGCACCACGCGGGAAATAGACGACATAGCGCGTGAAATTTTCAAAAAGCACAAGGTTGGCAACTCCTTTTACCAGTATCGCGGGTTTCCCGGCCAGCTCTGCATTTCCATCAATGAGGAAGTAGTGCACGGCAGCGGCGGTCCGCGCCGCATCCAGAACGGGGACATTGTCAGCCTGGACGTGGGCGCCATTGTGGACGGCTGGCATGGGGACAACGCCATGACCGTTCCGGTTGGCATGGTGGACCCGGAAAAGCTGCGGCTGCTGGCTGTAACGGAGGAATCCCTGTTCCGCGCCATTGAACTGGTGAGGCCCGGGGCCTTGCTGGCGGACGTCTGCGCGGCCGTGGAAGGTTTTGTGCGCCCCCGCGGGTATACCGTGGTCAGGGACTTTGTAGGGCACGGCATAGGCCGCCATCTGCATGAAGAACCCCAAATCCCCAACTACCGTCCGCATTACAAGCTTCCCCGCCTGAAAAAGGGCATGGCGCTGGCTATTGAACCCATGGTGAATGCCGGAAGGCCGTCTGTTAAAATCCTGGATGACGGCTGGACGGTCATCACGGCGGATGGCAAGCCTTCCGCCCACTTTGAGCACACGGTCATCGTAACGGACGGGGAACCGCTGATTACGACGGCGCGTCCGCGCATCGCTCTGCCGGAGCAGCTCGGAATTGCTCCTTTATAACCACCTCCACCCCCCCAAGGGAATGACGCCGCCGGACGCCCATGTTCCCGATCCCGTGATCCTGGAGAAAACGGCCACCCGCCGGATGGTCTGGGTGGATGTAGCCCGGGTGATCGCGTGCATTCTGATCATCGCCAATCACATGGCTTTCTATTCGGCGGAGCTGTACCGGTGGATATGGGCGGAATTCCTGGCTGCGCGCACCCCCTTCTTCCTGCTGGCGGCGGGTTACTTTGTAGGGAGGGGCGCATTTGGGCCGCTGGACGGCAGCCTCTTTCTGTGGAAGCGCAGCTGGTTTCTGTTCCGTCCGTATCTGGTATGGGGCCTGGCGGCGGCCGTCCTGATCGGCTGGTCGCCCCTGCATGAATATTACGCGTCCTACCAGCCCATGTATGCCTGGCTGAAGGGAGAGCCGGGCAGCGGCTTCTGGCCCGCTCTGGCGGCGTTCGGCCGCGCCCTGGGCATTGCCGGGCATCCGGTGGACGCACCCATGTGGTTCCTGCGGGACATCATCATTTATACCGCTGTGGCGCCCCTCCTGCACCGGCTGGGGAACTACCTGCTCTGGGTGGGCATCATCATGCTGTCCCTGAACTACTTTGCTCTGGATCTGGCGGACCATGACTACCCCATCGCCAACAGCCTGGGCTTTTTCCTGCTGGGGATGTACATTTCCCGTTACTCCCTCCCGTTCCTGACGGAATCCGTGCGGCGGTACGCGGTGCCGTTCCTGCTTGCCACGCTCGCGCTCACCTGGTGGCTGGTGGGCCACCGGGAGCAGCATAACTCCATGCTCATTGCGCTGGGGATGCTGGGGCTGATGTCCCTGGCCATCCTGTTCACGGAATGGTTTCCGCGGGCGGCCAAATGGGTGGCGGGACTGGCCCCGGCATGCTTCTTCATCTTCGGCACGCACTACATCGTCATCATCCTGCTGCGTGAAAGCGGGTGGATTACGTGGAGGGGGGAGGCCTGGGACGTCCTGTGGCTCTGCCTGGTGCCTGTCATCTTTGCCCTGCTGGCGGGGCTCTTTTTCTGCATGAAAAGGTTTGCCCCGCGCCTGGTCCCCCTGCTGGGAGCTTACGGAAAATAGCCGCTCTGCAAGGCCGTTCCGCCGGACCGGAAAAGGAGCCGCGCTTATCTCTTGCCGTCAAAAGGCAAATTCCTTATTCTGCCCCTTGCTGGAATGGGCGGGGATGGCGTTTTTGTCACGCTCCCGTTCTTGCCCCGCGGCTGGGAAACAACACATGGTATGGCGATGATTCAAGGCGAACAGGCTCAGGATTCGGAATTAACAACGCAGGCGGTGATCTACCTGGGGCCGAGCTCCATGAGCCTGCTGGTGGCTGAGGTGGTTCAGGACAGGATCCGCATGCTGGACTTCCTCCAGCAGCCCGTGCCCATGGCGCGGGACATTTTCCGTTTCCACCGCATCTCCCGGCACACCATGGACCGCTGCGTGCAGATCATCGGGGACTATCTGGAAATCCTCAAGGAATACGGAACCGGCAGCAAGCTCTCCGTCCGCCTCATGATCTCCAACATCATTTCCGAGGCGGACAATGTGGACGTCTTCGTCAACCGCATGCACGTGGCCCACGGCCTGCGCGGGCGCCGCATTGACGACGGCAAGATGACGCGCCTTATTTACGTGAAAGTGCAGGAGACGCTGGCGCAGTACCCCGGCTTCAACAAGAAAAAAGTGCTTGTGGTCCACACGGGGCCGGGCAATACCCGCGTGCTCCTGTTCCAGAAAGGGCGCATTGTGCGCTATTCCTGCTACCGGCTGGGGACGCACCGCACGGGTGAAGCCGTGGGGGAAATTGAATATGGGGATGATGTGACGGAACTCTCCCTGCTGCGGGAGCACATGCGCGGGCAGGTGGACCAGATCTGCCTGGATTACGGCGGCGTCAAGGGCCTGGCGGGCCTGATTGTCATCGGCCAGGAAATGCAGCAGCTGCGCGATCGCCTGGACCCTACGCCGGAAGGCAAGGTGGCGTGTTCCGCCCTGGTGGCGGAAGCGGAAAGGATGTCCCGCACCACCCTGGAGCAGCGCATGAATGTTTACGGGGCGGACTTTGCCGGGGTGGATTCCCTGCTCCCCGCCGTGCTGATGACGGAAATGATCGCCCGCAGCCTGCACCTGAATGACGTGATCATTCCAGGGAGCGGCTATGACGAGGAATTTTCAAGCAGCCTGATCCAGGCGGAGCAGCACCCGGGAGACCTGGAGGCGGAAGTGCTCCACTTTGCCGGCATTCTGGCGGACAGGTACAAGGCGGACAAGGGCCACCGGGAACATGTGGCTCTCCTGTGCATGGAAATGTTTGACCAGCTCCAGGACCTGCACCGCCTTTCCGAACATGACCGGCTGCTGCTGGAGGTGGCCTCCATCCTGCATGAGGTGGGGTCTTTCATCAGCCAGCAGGACCACCAGCTCCATTCCCAGTACATCATCCTGAACAGTGAAATCTTCGGCCTTTCCCGGGACGACGTAGAAACCATCGCCCTGCTGGCCCGCTACCACCGCCATGAGGTCCCTGCCAATTCCGATCCCATGTACGGGGAGCTGGAGCTGACGGACCGCATGCGCGTGGCCAAGATGGCCTCCATTCTGCGCGTGGCGGACGCCCTGGAACGCGGCCATGCCCAGCGCGTGAACGGCGTCAGGGCGCATATCCGCGGACGGACGCTGGAGCTGGAGCTCCAGGGCGTGCGGGAAACCGCCGTGGAAGACCTGGCCCTGAGGCTGAAGGGTGACCTCTTTGCGGACATCTTCGGTTATGACGTCGTGCTGGTGCCCCAGCGGTAGCTGATTCAACAAACTCCCATCTCTTATTTTCTCCATGTCGAACGAATATATCAACAGAGAGCTCTCCTGGCTGGAATTCAACCAGCGCGTGCTGGACCAGGCCGTGAGGACGGACCTTCCCCTGCTGGAACGCCTGAAGTTCCTGGCTATTACCGCTTCCAACCTGGACGAGTTTTTCATGGTGCGCGTGGGAGGCCTGCAAATGCTCCGGCATTCCGGTTCCCGCGTGAAGGACATCTCCGGGCTGACCCCCACCCGCCAGCTGAAGGACATCCGCACCCGCGTGGGCCGCATGATTGAGGACCAGTACCGCCTGTTTCATGAGGAAATCCTGCCGTGGATGGAAATTAACGGAATCAATCCCCTGGCCCTGGAAGACCTCAGCACGTCCCAGAAGCTGACGCTGGAACAATACTTCAACAACCAGATATTCCCCCTGCTGACGCCGCTGGACATGGATGCGCCGGAAGCTCCCGCGCTCCCGTCCCTCAAGCTGCTCATGGGCGTGGAACTGCGGGACAATGAAACCGGGGAGGTCCGCGCCAGCGTGGTGGCCCTGCCGGACGGCCTGCCGCGGCGCGTGCCCGTTCCCTCCGCGGAAACGGAACGCTACGTGATGCTCGAAGATCTGGTCCGGGAATGCATCGGCACCGTTTTTCCCGGCGAAACCGTTCTCTCCGCGGCGGTATTCCGCGTCACGCGCAATGGGGACATTGCCGTGCAGGAGGAGGACGCCCTGGATCTGGCGGATGAAATGGAGGAAGTGCTGGTGGCCCGCAAATTCTCCGAATGCGTGAGGCTGGAAATCGAATCCTCCGCTCCCGCCCCCCTGCATGACAGGATCATGCAGATCGTGGGCGCGGGGAAGGAGGAAACGTATGACCTCAAGGGCCCCCTGATGCTTTCCGACTTCATGGAAATGGCCTTTGCCCCCGGCAATGACCAATTGAAAGTGGAGCAATGGTCCCCGCAGCCGTCACCTTCCGTGGACCCTGCCGTCAGCATCTTTGAAAACATCGCCAACGGGGACATCCTGCTCAACCATCCCTATGAAAGCTTTGAGCCCGTCCTGCGCCTGGTGGAGGAAGCCGCGGAAGACCCGGATGTGATAGCCATCAAGCAGGTGCTGTACCGCACCGCCAAAAATTCCCGCATCGTGGCCGCCTTGAAAAAGGCGGCGGAAAGCGGCAAGCAGGTGACGGCGCTGGTGGAGCTGAAAGCCCGGTTTGACGAAGCCCGCAACCTGGAAAAGGCGGAGGAACTCCAGCGTTCCGGCGTGCAGGTGGTCTACGGCGTCAAGGGGCTTAAAACCCATGCCAAGATATGCCTGGTGGTGCGCCGGGAACAGGGCATGCTGCGGCGTTACTGCCACTTCGGCACGGGGAATTACAATGAAACCACTGCCAAGATTTACACGGATATTTCCTATCTTACCTGCGACGACCAGCTGGGGGCGGACGCCTCCCAGTTCTTCAACTCCGTGACGGGGCGCACCAAGCTCATGCGTTTCCGCAAGCTGTACCCCTCCCCGGTGCTGATGAAGGCGCGCCTCATTGAACTCATTGAAGGTGAAGCGGAGCGCGCGCGGCAGGGGGAACCCGCCCGCATTTCCGCCAAGATGAACAGCCTTCAGGATGTGGAAATCATTGACGCCCTGTACAGGGCCGCGGACGCCGGGGTAGACATTGAACTGAACGTGCGCGGCATTTGCTGCCTGAAAACGGGCCCCCGGCCCAACGGCAAGGTGATCCGCGTGGTCAGCATTGTGGACCGCTATCTGGAACATGCCCGCATCTTCTTCTTCCATCACGGCGGCAACCACCAGCTCTTCATTGCCAGCGCGGACTGGATGACCCGCAATCTGGACAAGAGGGTGGAGCTCATGGTTCCCGTCACCAACGGGAAGCTGGCGCGCCGCCTCAAATCCGTCCTGGACGCCTGTTTCAAGGACAACGTGCAGGCGTGCAATATTTTGCCGGACGGCACTTCCGAGCACATCGTGCGCAAAAAGGGCCAGAAAGCATTCCGCCTCCAGCAGTACCTGACCAAGGAGGCGCGCCGCCTGGCCAAGGATAAGGAACGGGAGCGCCAGCAGATGCTGGAACCCCACACGCCGCACTAACCCGGTCAGGAGTATTGGGCCGCGTGTGCGGCATCCTCCGGCATACCTTCAACACGTACCGGTCCTGAACGTGTCTTTTCATGAGACATGTTTGCCCGCGTATGCTGTTTTTTCCTGATCGCGCTGGCTGGGTGGCACGGCTCTGCATGGGCGGAAGGTTCGGCATGGCAGGCATCCGGGCCTGCTGGCCCCGGAGCCTCCGTAAGGGCTCCTTCCCATCCGGCGGCGGACGGCCTGTACTCCCGCCTGAAGAAGATGCCCTATCTCTATGATAACAAGGAGGCGGAATTCCTGAACCAGTTCAAGCTGCTGCTGACGGGGCAGTACCAGGGGGCGCAGGTCTCCCCTTCCGGAGCCAACCGGTTCCGCAAGGGCTCGCATGGCAGGGAAAACGAATGGCGGAGGCTCCAGATAGGGTTTGAAGCCGTTTTCTTCAAAAACCGCCTGACGCTGCACAGTTTGACCAACATGGGGGAACTGGACGGCATGTACAAGGTGGAGGATGGCCGCTGGAGAAGGACGAAGACGGACTGGAGCATCTTTGAACTCTACCTGAAATACAAGGTCAATCCCTCCTTCTTTGCGCGCATTGGGAAAATCACCTCCAAGATGACTGCGGAATTCCGGGAGACGGCCAGTGAACTCAAGACCCTGGAACGGTCCGACCTGGTCAACCAGCTCGGGACCATCTCCAGTTGGGGCGTTGTGCTGGAAAACCCGCGGCAGGACGTGCCCGTGGGGTGGGAAGCTTCCGTCTTCCTGAACGACACCAGCGACAGCCTGGCGCATGAAATCAGGTTTAATACGGCGGACAGTGCCTTTGCCAAGGCCTCCGTCCATCTGGACGCCCGCGGCTTTCTGCCGGGGGAGAAAAGCCGCGTGTGGCTGACATATGCCCACAACTTTACCCATTATGCAGGGCGCTCCTTGCCGGAGGATTCCTACTACTCCGGGCTTGGCGCCCGGGATGTAGCGGCGGTGGACTGGGTCATGTCCCGGGGGAAATTTTCCATGGTGACGGAACTCATGTCCGGCTTCCGCGTGGTGGGAACCCCTCTGGGTGAGAATGTTTACGGCCTGGCGGTATTGCCTTCCTACAGGTTTTCCCCGCATCTGGAAGGCGTGTTCCGCTACCAGCTCTCCCATGGGCGGGACGCCGTGAAAATGTACGCCCGCTATGTTCCCGCGGTGACCACCTATCCCAAATGGGTCAGTACGATGAACTCTTTTTACTTCGGCCTGAATTATTACTTTTTCCCGGAAGACCCGGACATGCTGAAATTGATGGCGGGAGGCGAATACACGACGACCGGCGGCGCGCCGGAAGGCGCCAGGTGCTTCAGCGGCTGGACCTGGTTTGCCGCCATCAGGTTCCATTTCTGAACAGGGAAGAGTGGGGCGCTTTTAATTACGGAGCGGCAACACCCTGGCAATGACCATACGGGAGCCGTTTATAACAAATAGTTTGCCACGGCCTTTCTCTTATGCTAGGAAGAAAGGGATTGGAAAAACCTGCTTTTTCCTTTCCCCTCCCAACCCCACCCCCCCCTATGATGAAACTACTGTGTTCCTTCTGCCTGTGCATTCTTGCCTGCTGCGTTTCCGCGGCTCAAACGGCTTCCATGCGTTCTACCGTTCTTCCCCCACCCTTCATGAAAGTGGAGTGCCGCCAGGGGGAGCGGCCCGTCTCCATTTCACGGGCGGAAATCAAATCCCGCGTGATGGATTTTCTGGCGGAAACGGAAGTGACGCTGGTTTTCCATAATCCCAACACCCGCGTCATGGAGGGGGAATTGACGTGCCCTCTTCCCTCCGGAGCCACCGTGCAGGGTTATGCGCTGGACATCAACGGCCGCATGGTGGACGGCGTGCCGGTACCCAGGCAGAAGGCGCGCGTGGCGTTTGAAGAGGAAGTGCGCAAACAGGTTGATCCCGGACTGGTGGAATGGTCCGGCGGCAACATGTTCAGGACGCGTGTGTATCCCATCCCTGCGGGAGGCACGCGCACCGTGCGGCTGCGTTATTCCACGGTTCTTCCCGTGGATGCCGCAGGCGTCCCCTCTCTCCAGCTTCCGATGAATTTCAAGGAAAAGCTGGACTCCCTCAAACTCAGGGTGGAGGTGTTCAGCGGCCGGAAGCCCGTCGTAGTCTCCTCCCCGCTGGACAACGTGGAATTCAAGGACTGGCACAGCGCTTTTCTGGCTGAAAAGGAGTGGAACGGCCTGTCCCTGACGGAAGACCTGTTCATCTCCCTGCCGCGTGCGCAGGGAAAAGAGGCCGTAGAAGCGAGGGTCTTCACGGAATCTTTTGACGGCAGGGATTATGCAGCCGTGATTATTCCCCGGCTTATACAGGCGGACAGGAAGAACGCCGTGGAAGCCGCGCCCGTGATAGAGCTGGTTTGGGACGCTTCCGGTTCCATGAAAGGGGCGGATGTCGGAAAATTCCTGGATTTTCTAAAACGCTACCTTGCTTGCGGCAGAATCCCGGGGCAGCAAATCCACATCAATCTGACTGTCTTCCGGGACCGGATCATGCCTTCAAAAACGTTTGCGGTTACTCCGGATAACATGGACGAGCTGGCCCGCGAACTGCTGGCTCTGGACTATGACGGGGCCACGTGTGACTGGAGCTCTGTCCTGGAAAGGCTGGCCGCCCGTTCCCGTGCGTGGGACTGCCTGGTTGTCAGCGATGGTTTTGTCAATTTCAGCCCTGTGCCGGAAAAGCAGGCGCCCAACTCCGCTAAAACCTTTGCCCTGATGGTGACTCCGCGCAAGGATGCGAATACGTTCGCGCGGATAGGCATTCCCGTGATTGACCTGACCAGCCAAACGGCGGAGCAGGCGATGGAGCGCGTCACCAGGGGGGAAACTGCCATCCGGTACGCTGACGGGGGAAACATGCCCTGGGGAGCGTTTATAAAGTATGAAGCCCCAGGAATGCCGTCGGATTCCATTCTTCTGCTGGCGGAACTGGAACCGGGTTCCTACCGCGGGACGGTGGAGATGGCCGGGGTGGAAATTCCTGTGGAGGTGGAGGCCTCCGGGGCGGCGGCGGGAACGTTGCTGAAAGCCCTGTATGCCCAGGCGCGGCTCCGGGAGCTTCTCTGCCGGGCTCCTTCTGCCGTGAGGGATGAAGCTGTCGGGAAACTGGGAATGGAATACGGAATCGTGACGCCCGGTACCTCCCTGCTGGTGCTGGACTCCCTGGACCAATACCTGAAATACGGCGTGCGCCCTCCTGCTTCCGCTCCTGAACTGCGCGTGGAATATGACCGGAGGATGCTGAAACGCGGACGGAGGGAGGACATGGCTGAAGAGACCGCAAGATTAAACCGCCTGAAGGCCTGCCTTGCTTCCTGGAAAGAAATGCAGAAATGGTACGAAAAGGAATTTTTCAATCCGGAAGAGATGGAAAGCGTCCTGAAAGATGACCGGTTGAAGCAGGCCTTGATTCATACGTGCCGGGGCAATGACCGGGAGGCGCTGGATATTTACCGGAAGGTGTTGAAAGAAGAGGGAAATAACAGGACGGCCTTGAAGGGCGTAGCGGCCATGGAAAAACGCCTTCGGGAAAAGGCGGCGCAGGCTGAAAAAGCGGCTGGGGAAAAAGCGGTCCATGACAGGGAGCTGGCTGAGGCAAGAGCAAACTTGAACAGGGAACTGGACAGGGAGCCTGCGGACATAGCGGGAAGCCTGCGCCTGGCCTACGGCTTTTATGACCTTGGGGATTACGATAAGGCCCTTTCCCTGTTTAACAGGATATTGGAAAAGGCTCCGGAAAATGTTTCGGCAAGAAGGGGTGCGGAGACTGTGGCCCGCAGAAAAACTGCCTATTACTCCGCCGCTTATGATGAAAGCAGGAGCGCCATGCTGGCGGAAGTGGATTCTCTCTGGGAGCGTCCGGTTCAGGGCTCTCCAGAACGTGGAAACCAGGATGAATCCGCTGTTGGTTCCGCTCCAGTACCCCTTGCAGGGCATGGGAACATAGGAGCGGCAAGCTCCGTAAGTTCTTTCTCCTCTGCTTCTCCGGATCTGGTGGGGAATGCAAATCCGGCCCCAACTAGCCGGGGAATAGATGGGTCCCTGTTTTTGGGAGGGGGAGAAACGTTAAATGGATTAAAGGCGCGGGAACGGGATTCCGGTTCCTCTCCCGTGATGAACGTGAAGGCGTGGGATTCCAAGGCTCCGTATCTGGCTGCTCTGGATGCGGCTGACCGGCCTTTTGCGGTTTACATGAAACTTAAGGAGGAGTACGGGGAAAGCCCCGGATTTTACATGGACTGCGCGGATTGGTTTGCCGGGAAAGGGGACAAGGCTCTGGCTGTCCAGATTCTGTCCAACCTGGCGGAGCTGGAACTGGAAAACCGTTCCCTGCTGCGGATGCTGGGCTACAAGCTGCGGTACATGGGAGAACTCCGGCAGGCCAGGTTCATTTTTGAAACCGTAAAAACGCTGTTTCCGGAAGAACCCCAGTCTTACCGGGATCTGGCGCTGGTGCTGGATGAACTGGGAGAAGCCCAGAAGGCGTTCGGCATGTACCGGGAGGTGCTGGAACGCCGGATGTCCAGCCGCTTCACCGGAGTGGATCAAATCGCGCTGGTGGAACTGAACCGGCTCGTTTCCCGGAGCAGGGCGGCAGGAGTGAAGCTTGATACCGGGGGACTGGACCCGGCCTTTCTCCAGCCTGTGGAGGCTGATCTGCGCGTGGTCATCAACTGGGACACGGACGCGTCAGACATGGACCTTTGGGTGACGGACATCACCGGAGAAAAATGCTATTACGGGCATCGGCTGACCACTCATGGCGGTCATTTGTCCCGTGACGTGACGCAGGGCTACGGTCCGGAAGAATACCTGGTGCGCAAGGCTCTTCCCGGCCCCTATCTGGTCCAGACGCATTATTTCGGAACCCGGTCCCAGAAAATGCTGGCTCCCGTGACTCTTTACGCGGAAATATACACGGACTATGCCCGTCCGCAGGAAAAGCGGAAAACGCTGGTGTTCCGCCTGAATGACAGGAAGCAAGTTGTGGATGTGGGGAACGTGGAGTACGGACAGGCCCTGCCGCGCAATAGCGTGCGGGATTACCAGGTGAAAGCCGGGGAAACCCGGGAATCCATTGCCGGGAGCCAATTGAAGGACGGGAAGCGTGCAGGCGAGATCATCCGCCTGAATCCGGCCCTGAAGGACCGGGAGCCGAAAACGGGGGAGATCATTAAACTGCCGGAGTGAGGGAATAAACTATTCATAGTAAGCTTCAATAATCGGCAAAAACCGATCTTCCATTTTTTCTGCACGGATCAATTCCAAGTCCGGAACCAGAACCCCGGAGTTGAAATAATAACGGGGGATTGTGCAGTCCCAAAGGCTGAAAGCTATTCTATTTGGAGGGAGGGATGCCACGCGGGCGGGCTTCCCTTCCTCCCTGTGCCTGGCATTCCGGTAATGTCGGGAATGGTTTGCCTGCCGTTTATTTACCGGCAAGATGGTGGAGGGCTGCATGACGCACCCATGAAGGAAGGATTTTCCATAACTTGAGACAGGCCCGTTTTTTGGAGGAAAGTATGCCCGTTGCGAACGAAGCGGGAAGGAGGGAAAAGCAATGGGCCATAACGATATTTTTTGCAATTCCCTTGAAATTCAAGGAAATATGTCCCCTCAGTTCTTGGGCGCGTGCGAATACCCACGAATTCATGGTCTCTCTTTCTCCGTTTTCATCCAGAATTTCCACCAGTTTCTGAATCATTTGGGCTATTTTAAAGCACTTGTTCAAATCCTTGCCGTCCGTGATGGAGCCGGGCCTGCAGACGTAATAGTAGCAGATATGGGTACTGCAGATGATTTTGTCTGCACGCAGAGCCAATCTCAGGCACCAGGGCCAGTCTTCGTGAAGGTACCCTTCATCAAAAAGAATATTGTTCTCCAGCAGCCAGTCGCGGTGTACCAGCTTGTTCCATCCCGAGATATAGATGTCCAGTATTTGCAGGGCGTGCAGGATTTCCTCTTTACCTTTTAAAACCGTATCTTTGATATGGCATATTTGATGATCAAGGGGGGTATCTTCCTGATCTACTTGGAGAACTCCGCCTATGGTGACGGGAGAATCTTCCGCTTGGGCAAGCCTCAGCAGAGTTTCCAGGGCGTTCGGGGCAATATAATCGTCACTATCCAGAAAATAAATGAATTCCCCCTGGGCGGAAGCAAGTCCCGTATTTCTGGCAGCGGATAAGCCCCGGTTCTGTTCATGGGAAATAATGCGTATGGTTTTATCTCCCGACCAGGTTGACGCTATTTGCTCCATCATGGAAAGGGTGTTGTCCGGTGATGAATCGTTGACCAGGATGATTTCAATATCGCCCAGCGTCTGTCCCAGGACGGAATAAATACAGCGTTCAATGTATTGCTGTGTTTTATAAGCGGGGATAATAACGGAAATCTGCGGCATGGTGGAGTTCCTTTTCCCATCAAAACTGTTTCTGTGTCAAGAAAGATTATTTTAATGTCCTAGCAAGAAAAATTGTTAAGGTAATCCTGGCTTTGATCCCGTGGAAGGGATATCCGGTCATGAAGTTCTGCGTCCTCTCCGGCTGCCGGGGGCGGTTCCTTTGCCTGCGAATGTTTCCATCCGCATATCCTCTCCCGGAGGATTCATGCAGTTACAGGGTCCGGATCTCCGGATTCCGGTTGATAAAAGTAGAGAAGCGATTTTAGAATGAAATATTCCGGCGAATATGTCCAAGCGTCTCCAATATTTTCTTCGCCTGTATCCTCGCTTTGCGCCTCCATGAAGGAACGGGGCAAAGGAGAGAAATTTTCCGGATGAATTCGGCGCGCTGTTCAGCGTACCGCAGCCTTTTTTTGAAATCGGAGAAGCCGGAGGATTTCAGAAAAAGGCGGAACGGGAAATGCAGCCCGGAGGCCAGGCATTCTTCAAGGGAGAAATGGGAGCTGAGAAAACAGCGGATGATTGTATCCAGGCGCGCTCCTTCTTCGGGAGAAAAAGGCATGCCAAGTAACCTGAATTCAAAAGGTTCATGTTCAATGAAACGGATCAGGTGCCCGGATTTCCCTTCCAGGAGATTTTTCCTGCCGCCGTAGAATTTTTCAAGCAGGGAGAGCCACCGGGGAACCATGTCCAGGATTTTGGCCGTTTGACGCCTTATTTGGTGGTGGTTGCCTTGCTGGTGCTGGCGGTAATGATAGACGGCCTCCGGGCAGAAGGCGATTTTGTCCGTCAGGGCTAGCACAAAGTGTGAAAAGAGGCCGTCCTCGCAAGGCTGGATTCCTTCCGGGAATTCAAGCCTGTGCTCCTCCACGACCTCCCGGCGCAGGAACATGCCCCAGGTGGGCAGTGCGGGTATTTTGTCTGGCGGAAACTGGTGGCAGCACCAGCTCCCGACGACTGTCAGGCTACTCTGATTTTCACAGGAGGCGGCAACGAGGCATTCGAGAAAATCAGGAGCAATGGAGTCGTCCGCGTCAATAAAACACAAATACTCTCCGGTGGCCTGCCGCATGCCTGCGTTGCGGGCGGAAGAAACGCCTCCGTTCTCCTGTTCCAAGTATTTGATTCTTGAGTCAATATCCGTAAAACGGCCGGCTATTTCTCCAGATGAGTCGGAAGAGCCGTCGTTCACAAGAATCAGCTCCCAGTCCGTGAAGGTTTGCCTGCATATGCTCCGGACGCATTCTTCAAGGTAGCGTTCCTGGTTGTAAACGGGAACGATGATGGAAACCCGGGGATGTGTCTGCCGGAGAGGGGCCATGGATCAGCTTTTGGAAGTTGGGCCCTGGCTGGTGCGGCAGCCGTCAAGGGCGCGTTCCAGATTGGCCCGGGATTGTTCGTCCATTTGCCTGCCCAGGTTCAGGAGATTCTGCTGCATCGCGGCGTATTCCGCGCTCGTCTGCTTGATGGCGCGGCACATGGCGTTGCTGAGTCCCTCCTTGTCGTAGAGAAGGGCGTTTTGGGCATCGAATCTGTAGAAAGAGGCGAATTTTTCATGGATGAGCGGAATTTTCGCGAATCCATAAATGAGCTGGGCTGATCCTGTGACACCCGTGGAAATGTAGCGTTCGTGTGCCGGATTGGCGGGGTCAAGCAGGGGGAGGAAATAATCCGCCCTTTCCATGACTGCGAACATGGAGGGGAAGTCAAGTTTTCCGGTGATGTTCAGGAAGGGACGTAAATGTTCCGGTATTTCTCCCGTTTCTCCTTCACCCACGATAGTGACGGAAAAGTCCTTGAAGCCTGCATTGTAAAGATCTGTAAGGGCTTCAAGCAGCAGACTGTGGTTTTTCCTTTCCGCAGAAAGTGCGCCTACGGTAATAAATTCGGGTTTCGGGTTACGGATAGTGATGGAGACTTGTCCGAACGAGTGGGGATTGACCATGGTTCCCTGGCGGAAGGCACCCAGCGTCAGAAGCCTGCCTTCCTGCTCAAAAGCTTCTTCTTTCAATCGTTCAATATCGTTCAATTCGTGCTCCACGATCAAAAGGTTGCGGCGGCTTCTTAGGCCCGTTACATCAAGTGCGGAAGGCATCCCCGGCCTTGTATAAAAGAGGGAGGAGGTAAAAATAATGGCTTCATAGCGGTTCAGGATCTCTTCTCTGGAAAGGCATGGCCATAAGGTTTTCATGATGGTAAAAACACGTATTCCTTCCTTCCCGGAGCGGCACAGGGGGAATTGGCAACCCAGAGAATGGTGCATGAGCACATCCACACGGTACCCCATGGAGAGCAAGAGGCTGCAAAAACCGGGAATGACTTCGCCATGACAGTCGTTGGGTTCAACAACAAGCACGGTATGTTCCGCAATCTCGTGCCTGCGCCATGCTTTTTCGCTCCGGCGCGCGTCCTTGTCATAATCGGACACATAATCCTTCAGAAAAGTGCGTAACTTTTTCCGGAGGGAGCGGAAGGGAATCCACATAGTCAGAAAACGGATTAGAAATATTGGGATGTGCATGGCTAATTATATTTCACATCTGGAAGAAGTCACAGGCATCCGGTTTTCCGGATGAGTTCTTTCTTGATGATGGGAAAGGGGGACTGGAGAGTTGGTCCCGAATACTTGATTAATTTCCTGTAGAACGCAATATCAAAAAGTTCCGGAGAAGCCCCGTTTTTAAGACATTTTCCGAAATGCAGGTTTTATTACAGCACGCACGGCAGAGGGCAAGCTTGTGATTTTTCCATTCCCGCCCAAGGCCTGCTTTTCCCATGCAGGAGGTTTCCGGCGCGAAAGGCGCGCATTGTTCCGGATGGGGTGGTAAAGGATGTCTCTGCACGCATTTTATGAATTGCGGTACCGCCTGCCGGCACACGTGACAGGGATTTATCATTGCGATCATAACGATTTTCATTAGAATACAGGGAAGGAACGGCGCGGGATTTTCCGGTTCTTCCGGCGAATATCTGAAAAAACTGGTTTCTTTATGGATGGTACTGTTTCCATTATTGTTCCCTGCTATAACGTGGCCGCGTATGTGGACTCCTGCATGAACAGCCTGGTAAACCAGACGCTAAAGGATATTGAAATTATTTGCGTCAATGACGGATCCACGGATGGAACGTTGGCTGTGCTGCGCGGGTGGGCTGAAAAGGATGCCCGTATTCGGGTGATTGACCAGGGCAACCAGGGAGTCTCTTCCGCACGTAATAAAGGGCTGGCTGTGGCGAGGGGGGAGTATATCGGGTTTGTGGACCCGGATGATTATGTGGATGCCGCCATGTATGCCCGGTTGGTGGAAACTGCGAGGCAATATGATGCAGAGGCAGTGGCCTGCGGTTACGCTTCCTTTTTTGAGGAAGGAGGCGCCGTGACGGAGGAAGCCGGCTACGTTCCGGAAGAGGGATTTGAACTGGATGCCGCAAATGCCCGTTTTAACGGGAACCCGGTCTGGCGCCGGATGGGGGTTGAATTATGGAACAAAGTGTATCAACGTAAATTTCTTCAAGATCATAGGTTGTGCATGAAGCCGGAATTCCCCGCAGGGGAGGATTACATTTTCTGGATGGAATTTCTTCCTTGGGCATCCCGGCTAGCTGTTATTCCGGACCAGTTATATTTTTACCGCAGGAAAAGGACAGGTTCTCTCACTGATATATGGGATAAAGACGGCGCTTTGCGCATGGACAGACTGGAATACATAACGGCCCGCTGGAAGGAAAACGGGCACTGGCAGGCTGCCGCCAGACAGGGTTGGCTGGCATACGCAATGAAAGACGGGTTCCTAGCCTACGTCTCCTCTCCAAAGGAAGTGTTTTTTCAATTGGACTCCGGGAAGAGAGGCGAATTGGTTGGCCGTTACAGGAAATGGCTCCGGGAGGTGGATATCCCCCTGGACAAGTGCAGCCTGGATCAATGGGATTGTGCCTTCTGCCATCTTTTGGGAGAAGATCGTATAAAAGATGGCCCCTGCACCCGTCTTTACCATGTTCTGATGTCATGGGCCCGTGGAAGGAGAGGGCGTTATTCCAGGCTCAGAGTGTTATTGCCTCGCTCTTCATGAACAGGTCCTGTTCATGATATAAAGTAGAACTTTATGCGCTGGCCCGAACGAAAAAGCGGACTGCCTGGATATGGAAGTCATCTCTATGGATGACGGTTCTACGGACGGCGCACCGGACAGGCTGTGCCCACGGGCGGTCCGGGATGAAAGGAATGCCCTTTCGGAATCCTACAAGCCCGTGTAGCACATCTGCTCCTTGAGCTGGGCTACCTGGAGGTCTTCTCCCAGGTATTCCCCGATGGAGTAACCGAAGAGCATGGCGGCTCCGGGGCCATTGGCGGTGAGCATGTTGCCGTCCAGAACCACATTTTCATCCTTGACGATGTGGGCTCCGGCTTCGTTGAGTTCCCGGTAGACGTCCTGGGCCGGGTAGGCCGTGACGTTTTTGTCCTTGAGCAGCCCGGCTTTAGCCAGGACGATGGGGGCGGCGCAGATGGCGGCCACCAGCTTGCCCGCGGCATGCATCTTCTTGACCAGATGAATGACTTCCGGCGTGTCACGGAGCACCCAGGCGCCCGCGCCGCCGGGCAGGATCAGAGCGTCCAGCTTGTCGGCATGGAGCTTGTCCAGCATGGTGTCCGTAGTGACGGTCACGTCATGGGTGCTGACTACCTTGTCAGACTGCACGCCGGCCAGCTGCACGTCAAAGTTCAGGCGGCGCAGGATGTCCAGCGGAGCCATGAGCTCGATTTCTTCAAATCCGGGGGCGGCAAGAATGGCGACTTTTTTCATGGTTAATGAGACAAGGGGAGGGAATGGAACGTTCAAGGAAAAGGGCTCAGCATGCCGGCAGCCTACAGGAGAAGCAGGACCGGATTTTCCAGCAGGGTCTTGAATTCTGCGGCGATTTTGGACGCCTTGCATTCCGGCAGGATGTTGGCGTTCACGTACAGGGTGACAGGCAGGATGAGCTTGGAAACGGGGCGGCCCGCTTCTATGCCCGTCTTGGGCGTGGTGCCGCCGATGCTGATGATGCTGTGGGGCATTTCCGGGAGCACGGTGCGCTGGGCTTCCACGTTCACGCCGCTGTCGCAGAGCAGGATGTTGGGCGTGATGCTGCCTGCGGGGGGCGGTCCTGCGGCAGGGGCGGCCAGCCGTTCCATGGCGATGTTGTAAATCGTCTTGCCGGAGGCGTTTTCAATGAAGACGTATTTTTCCCCCTTGTCCAGCACCATGAGCAGTTCCGCGGCGGCGTCTCCCGCCAGCCATTCCGGCTCGCTGATGCACGCTTTCACCGCGGCGCGCACCACGTAGTCAAAGAGGCTGTAGCGGCCGCCGATGAGTTTTTCACACTGGACGGCGATGGGCGTGCTGATGGCGGCCAGATAGGCCATATTGGCCTCCAGGGAATACAGGTAAAAGTTATCCACGCGTGTGGCGTGGCGTGTGTCCCGGGGAGCCAGCGGGATATGCACCCGGCGGGCCGGGCCGTTTGCGGGGCGTATGGCGGCGCGTACGTCCGCGGCCATGATTTTGCCGTGCGGGCCGGTGCCTTTCAGGGTCCCGGGATTCAGTCCGGCTTCCAAGGCCAGCCTGGCGGCCAGAGGACTGCATTTGACAGGGGGGCACGGCGGGCAGTCACAAGTGGATGCGCCGAATTCCGACTGAAGCAGCGCAATGGGCGCGCCCACGGCGGCGGAACCGCCTTCCGGCACCAGGATTTCCGTCAGGGTTCCGTCCTCGCATGCCTGGAGTTCCACGTGGGCCTTGTCCGTCTCAATGTCGGCCAGATGGTCGCCGACTTCTACGAAGTCTCCTATCTTTTTGACCCATCTCAGGACGATGCCTTCATGCATGGAGTCGGACAGGCGGGGCATTTCAATGGTAATAGCCATGGAGGTGAATGTTGAACGTTGGAATACGGTAAGAGGGGATGGCGCGCCGGAGGGGTTCCGCCCCGTCCGGCGCGCGGGTGCGCGGTTACGCGCTGTATTTTTCCACGCCGTCGATGAACACCCTGGAGGTGTTGAAGTCATCGTCCAGCAGAACCATGTCGGCGGTGAAGCCGGGGGCGATCTTGCCCAGGCCTTCCAGGCCCAGGGACTGCGCCTGGTTCCAGGAGGTGGCCTTCACCAGCTCGCTCAGGGGCTTGCCGGTCAGGCGGTGCACGTTTTTCAGGCCGTGGGCGTATTTGAGGGTGCTGCCGGCCAGGGCGCCGGATTCCTGAAGGCGCGCCACGCCGTCCTTTACGATGATAGGCAGGCCGCCCAGGTCCCCGGGGCCGTCCGGCATCCAGGAGCAGGCCAGGGAGTCCGTAATCATCATCATCTGGTCCGTTTCCTTGTTCTTGAACACGGTCTTGAGCATGTCCGCGCAGAGGTGGATGGTGTCACAGATGATTTCAATCTTGATTTCCCTGTCCAGCAGGCCGGAGCCCACCAGGCCGATTTCACGGTGGTGCAGGGGGGACATCTGGTTGCAGTAGTGGGTCAGGTGCACGAGGCCCGCGGATTTCGCCTTGTTGAAGTCCGCATGGGTGGCGGCGCTGTGGCCCGCGGAGCAGCGGATGCCGTTGGCGGTGGCCTTTTCAATGAATTCCACGGCTCCGGGCATTTCCGGCGCCAGGGAGACCAGGAGAACCCTGGCAATGGAGTTCAGGTTGGCTACTTCATCATAGTCCGGCTGGCGCACAAAGGCGGGGTTCTGGGCGCCGCAGCACTTGGGATTGATGAACGGCCCTTCCAGATGGATGCCGGGCGTCTTGGCGAATTCCTGGTTCTTCATGTATTCCGCCACGGAGGCGCATACGTCTTCCAGCACCTTGGGGGACAGCGTGAGCGTGGTGGGCAGCCAGGAGGTGACGCCTTCCTTCATCTTGCATTCCGCAACGGTGCGGAGGCTTTCCAGCTTGGCGTCACAGGTGTCGCACCCGCCGGCGCCATGGCTGTGGATGTCAATGAAGCCTGGAAGGAGCATCTTTCCTTCCGCGTCCACCACCTTGTCCGCGGCGGGGAGTTCGCTCCCGGCGGGATAGACGGCGGTGATGGTCTTGCCTTCGATTTCCACGGCAGCCCCGGGCAGGTCAATGCCGGGGGAGATGATGCGTGCGTTTTTAATGAGTGTTTTCATAAAATGGATGAATGGTTGACTGATGGAGTCCCTATGGGGATTTGATATGAATGCGGAATTATTTTTAAGCCTGTTTTTTGAAGATGACAAACCATGACCACTTATGGCAATGCGGACAACGTCCGAAGTTCCTTTTCCGTCCCGCCGATTTGCGGAGAATGCCGTATTTGCCAAAGGGTTCTTCCATGTTGCAGTGATTGCAGCGGATGATCCAGCCGGGCGCTCTCTGTTCCCATTTTTGCAGGTTCTCCGGCGTCGCTTCCACTTCTTGCGGAGTGAAAACCTGCTCAAGGAACCGTTTGAGAATATTCATGCGGAGTGCCGATATTGCCAGGTTTATTTGGCGGCGTCCAGCGTCTTGTTCCACTGGGCCACGCGGGCGGCTTCCGCCTTCAGCACGGCGGCCGCGGCGTTTTTGTCCAGAATACGGATGTCCTTGATCTTGTCTCCACGGACGATGGAATTGACGATATTCTGGCCTTTCAGCACCTTGCCGAAGATCGTGTGGCGTCCATCCAGGTGGGGAGTGGCGACGTGGGTGATAAAGAATTGGGAGCCGTTGGTGCCGGGGCCGGCATTTGCCATGGAAAGCACGCCGGGGCCGTCATGCTTGAGGGCCGGGGAAAACTCGTCTTCAAAGCTGTAGCCGGGACCGCCCATGCCCGTGCCGGTGGGGTCGCCGCCCTGGATCATGAAGTCCGGAATCACGCGGTGGAATGTGATTCCCTTGTAGTAGCCCCTGTTAATGAGGTTCAGGAAGTTGGCTACGGTGACGGGCGCCTTGGAAGGGTAAAGGGCCAGTTCAATGTCTCCCTTGGTGGTGGAGATGACGATATTGACGTCCTTGAGGCCGGCAGTGGAGTCCGCAGCCGCGGAGAAGCCTGCCAGAGCGCACAGGGAACACAACAGAAGGGTAAGGTACTTTTTCATGGCTTCTTGTTTCCCCCTATGTTGCCTGAAGAAAAGCGGGTTTGCAAGTAAATCGCGCGCCCTGACGGGAGAATGGCGCGGAGCGGCGGCATCCGGGGAAGAATTTTTCCTGAAGGAAGCCTGCTTAAATATTACTCCCTGATAATCAGAAGATTCTACCTTGATCTATGAATGACGCGGGAAAAGCGGAAGATCAGCCATGCCATGCCCAGGCTCAGGATTCCCATAACAACGAATTGCCAGGAGGGGGGGATTACCAGCATCATGGCGTATTGGAATCCGACGGCCATCAGTCCCAGCACGCAGTCCACCAGGTTGCCCGCGGCAATCATGTCCCCCCGCTTGTCGTTGTCCGCCCGGTCCTGGAAGAAGGCGTTCAATGGCACTAGGAACAGGGCGGCGGAAATGCCCGCCGCCATGAGCAGGGCGTAAAAGGCGTGGGAGGTCATGGAGACCGTGGACAGGGCCACGCAGCTAGCCGCCATCAGCGCGCCCCCGGTCACGGAGACGTTCATCCGGATATGGCGGCGGCAGATCACGGAGGCAATGATGCCGCCCAGCACCGTTCCCCCGCTCATCCAGGCCATCAGCATGGCGCCCACGGAGCTGAAGTCGTCACTGCCTCCGGAGATTTCCTTGGCCATCTGGATGGTCATCAGCATGACCGTGCCGCCAAAGAACCAGAAGTAGCCGATACCCATCTCGCTGACGCGCAGGTTCCGGTTTTTCCACAGCTTGCCCAGCTGGTGGAAGTGCTCGTAAAACAGGGACCAGGAAAACGGCCGGAATCCCTCCGGAGCGTACCGGGGCAGGGTGAAGCTGGAAATGGCCACCGGAATGGCCAGGAGCAGGAACACCAGGCACGGGAAGGAGGCGGCATACCAGCCGTCGTTAAGGCCGGAGGGTTTCAGCCATGCGTCAAACCACTGGAAGAAATCCGTTCCCAGCCAGTGGTGCCAGACGGTGTCCGTGGAAGGCTCCAGCAGGTAGCGGAACCAGACGAATACGCCTATCTGGCCGATGAGCAGGCTGAGGATGGAGGCCATTTCCACAATGCCGCTGGCAAACCCCATGCGGGAGGTGCCCACAATGTCCTTGACGATGCCTTTCTTGGACGGGCTGAAGATGGTGGCCTGTACCGCAAAGACGCAGAACCACAGGATGGCTCCGTGCAGGTTGTGGGTGCGCAGGCTCCAGTACATGCCCGCCAGCACGCATATCTGGAGCAACGCCATGGATTGGATGATGCGCGCCTTGCAGAAGCGGTCCGAGAGCCAGCCGACGAAGGGCGAGAACAGGATGAAGGGCAGCACAATAATGGCCCCCAGCGGGTATTCCAGGTCTCCCTGGGTGCCGTACAGCCATACGCCCAGCGGAATCAGCAGGAATTGCGCCCCTTTTTCATTAAAGGAGTTCTGCGCCTGGATCAGCACGAGCCGCCAGAAGGCTCCCCATGGAACTTTTTTGGCGTGTCCGGGCGTATGGGGGCTATGGTTCATGAAATCACAGGTTGGGTTCTTCCGCTTTCTCCAGTCCGGAGCCGCGGAACAGGCAGAGCACGCCCAGGACGGCCACCAGCAGCACACTGGTGACCAGGGAGGCCTCATAGCTGAACCCGCACATTTCCGGGCTGGAAAACAGGTACTGGAGCACTACCAGGCTCAGGAAAGCGGCGGGAACGGCTGCAGTCCAGTAACAGCGGTTCCTGCTGCGCAGATAAATGGAGACGGCCCAGAGCGTGGCGGCGGCCAGGAGCTGGTTGGCCCAGCCGAAGTACTGCCAGATGATGGCGTAGTCCATGCTGCTCACGGCGATGGCTGCCGCAAAGAGGGGAATGGCGATCATCAGGCGGCGCCCCAGTTGCTCCTGGCTCATCTTGAAGCAGTCCGCGATCATCAGGCGCGTGACCCGCAGGGCGCCGTCCCCCGTGCTGATGGGGAGAATCACTACGCCGATCATCACCAGGATGGACCCGGCGTGCCCCATCCAGGACTCGGAAATCATCTGAATGGCCAGCGCCGGGGCCTTTCCGTTGGCCGTAGCCATTCCCAGGGCTTCCGGAGAGCCGTAGAAGGTCAGCGCGGCGGCGGCCCAGATAAAGGCGATGATTCCTTCCGTAATCATGGCGCCTCCGAAGACGGGCAGCCCTTCCCGCTCCGTCTTCAGGCACCGCGCCATCAGCGGGGACTGCGTGGCATGGAAGCCGCTCACCGCTCCGCAGGCGATGGTGATGAACATCACGGGAAACAGCGGGAAATTCGCCGGGTGGCGGTTATGGAAAAAGTCCAGGTCCGGAAGAACTTCCATACGGGGAAGGTGCATCCAGTACGGCATGAAATCCGCAAAGGGCGCCAGGAGCATTACGCCCAGAATCCCCACGACCATGATGATGAGGGCTACGGAGAAAAGGGGGTATACCTTTCCCATGATGGCCTGGATGGGAAGAATGGTAGCCAGAAAATAGTAGCCGAAGATGATCCACACCCATGCTGAAACGCTCCAGCCCGTCATGGGGGCCAGGATGGCGGCGGGCCCCACGGCGAAGACCACGCCCACCAGCACGCTGAACACGATGCAGACGGCGCGGCTGATCCACTGGGCCTGGCTGCCCAGATAGCGGCCCAGGATTTCCGGCAGGTTCTCCCCCTTGTGGCGCAGGGAGATCATGCCTGAAAAATAATCATGAACCATGCCGCCGAAGATGCAGCCGATGACAATCCACAGGAGTGCGGCCGGGCCGTACAGCACACCCATGACGGCGCCGAAAATAGGGCCCAGCCCCGCAATGTTCAGCAGCTGAATCAGGAACACGCGCCAGCGCGGCATTACCACGTAATCCACGCCGTCCGTGCAGGCCACGGCGGGAGTCTGCCGGGTGGAGTCCGGCCGGAAAATCTTTTCCAGCACCCGTCCGTAGGTGAAATAACCGGCCGCCAGGATCAATATCCCCAGGATGAAATAGCAGTAACCGTTCATGTTGGAAAAAGGTCCAGCCCTCTCATGGACAGGCTGTCCGTTCGGGGAACTTAACTGTTCTCCCCTATTCTGGCAAGCCGTTAGTGAAAAAGAAAAAAATACGGAACGGATTGCCAATCCGAAGTCAACAATAAATGATAAAAACAAGATGTTTAGAAAAATCAACGCCCCGGCCCATCTCCGGAGGGGAGTTCCTTTTTTGGGAATTTTAAATCATCATAAAATTCATAATGCCATATCCCTATGCATAAAAAACCACACTTGATTTCTTTTTCGGATTGGCAATCCGCTAGAGGATAAAAGTTACTTTCATCCAACCTCTCCTAGTTATGAAGAAAACATTGATACTCATTGCTTCCCTGGCTTTTGGAACAGCGATTTCCCAGGCTGCCGTGCTGTGCTCCACTACTTTTAACCGGACCGGCACTTCCCTGGATACCGTCACGGTGAACACGGTGTCGGATGTGGGTCTTACGTCTTCCACCTCGATCAGTTCCGGAGACTTCAGCAAGAGTTCTTCGGGCAATGACCTGCTGGCCTCGGGGTCCATTCCGTCCTCCGTGTTTTCTCCCAATGCCAATGTGGGGGGTACGGGAAACAACACGTGGAGCGTTTCCTTCACGTTCACCAATACCGGTTCCCAGGATATGATGATTTCTTCCATTGACCTGTCCATGATCGGGTTCACAGGTGCGGGCGCTGCCCAGAATGGCGGCAACGGCGTGGCCAATAATGATTATGTGGGCGGATACGAAGGGAATTTCAACAAGCCTGTCGATATGACTCTTTCCATTGACGGGCAGACGGACCAGACCCTGACCTATAACGGCTCTACGGCTGCCAGCGGCACCACTGGCGCATGGACCGGCATTCATACGGGAAGCTTCAATTATAACGACTTTCTGCTGAAAGCCGGGGAATCCCTGACCATTACCATTACTGCTTCCAATAACAGCGCCTATAACAAGGGCTGCTTTGCCGGACTCACCGGAATCCAGATTAACGGTGAATTGCTGGTTCCTGAACCCGCCACGGCTTCCCTGGGTCTTCTTGGACTGGCTGTTCTGATGATGCGGCGGCGCAGAGCCTGAAGACTTATTGACGGGAAACGGTTGCGGAGAAATACTGCAACCGTTTGGTTTTTAAATCAAGCAAGAGAAGCCGGAGAGAAGAGGCGAATTAGAAATCCGGGGAAGCCTTTCTTTGAGTTATAATCAATAAATTATGTTTATAATCAGCAAATTATGCAATTCTCAACAGAATCTGCGAACTTGGCCGCCCTCTCTTCCGGACACTGGCGCATGCTTCCAAAATTCCTGATCTTCAACTTTTTTCATTGACTCCGGATTTCTAATTCGTTACCCATAAACGGATGTCTCCCAATGTGGATTTGACACTTTTTATTAAAGAATAAACCAATACTTGCTTTGAAGATGAAAACGGCCTTTTGTATTTTTGCGTCGCTGGCGGTAGGAACTTTTTCCGCACAGGCAGCTACCTTGTGGACAACCACCTTTGGGAATGCAGCCCAGTCAGATCCCTCCAGGGTAACTCTTACCAACTCCGGAGGGGAAATAAGCGGTATTACGGGGAGCGTTCATTCACTGCAAAAGACGACCTACAGCAACGGACAGACGGAGGATCTGACGCTGATGACAAGCGGCGGAGTGTGTTCAGATGCTTCTTTGTTTACTCCCGGCGTCAATGTGCAATCAAGCGGATCATGGACGGCAGGAATGACTTTTACCAATGGCAGTGACCAGGGCTGCACCATCAGCGCCGTTAAGATGACGGTAGTTTCCTTCAATTCCGCAGGGGCTGCACAGACTAACGAGAGGACGTTTTCACTGACGGTAACCATCGGGGGCCAGGAAGTGACGGCAACCGTTACCCTTGCAGCCGATAGCGGGAAGAACGGCACGGCGGCTACGCTGACTTTTGACACCCCGGTTGAACTGAAGGCCGGACAATCCCTGGATTTTTCCGTTCTTGCCAGTAAGACGAATCAGACGGACGGTTCTTTCTTCGGCATAAAATCCATGGAATTCCAGGGAGAATTGCTGGTGCCCGAACCTGCCACTGCTTCCCTGGGCCTTCTGGGGCTGGCCGCCTTGATGATGTACCGCCGCAGAGCCTGATTCCCCATGCTTCCTCTGTTGTCCAATACCAAGCCGCCCCGTGTAATTAGCACCAAGGGCGGTTTTTTTCATCCCAAAATATCCTTGTTTCCCCTTATAAACGGAAATATCCCGGGCCTGGATTTTTAACCGGATAATTCTTGAACCAACCCATTTTCAACTATCATTATTATGTCGCTGCCACGCCTGCTCTCTATTCTGGTTCCGTCCCTGATGTTTTTATCTCCGGCACAGGCCGCAGATGCGGACTATGTCTGGAAAGGTTCCGTGTCTCCATGGTCAAACGTATCCAATTGGAGCCTGAACGGGGGTGCGCCGTCGGCTGCTCCCGGGCAGTCCTCCTCCGCCTATACGCATTGGATGGTCACGAACGGGACCGATTCGGCAGGGATGACCAATATAGGCGGCTTGGGAGCCGGAGGACGGTATTTGAAAGGCATCCGTGTGGCCGGGATTAACAACCAGCCCGGAGGAAAGGTTCAGCTTTTCGTGTTGAATTCCTCTTCCGGCGTGTATTTGCGCGTGGAGGCGGGCGGCATCACCGTGGAAAATACGAGCACGGGCGGGTACAATGCAGATTTCGGGATTGCGCAATTGCGCATAGCCGCCGATCAGGAGTGGAACGTGGCGGAAGGCCGCTGTTTTTATGTGGGTCTGGATGAGGCCGCCCCCTCCGGCGGATTGTATTCCCTGAGCTCGGAGAATGATGCTCCCCGGCGTGTAACGCTGACGGGTTCCGGTGCGGTCCGCATGGGGGAAGGGTTGTTGCTGAACAATATTTCCGGCCTCATCGGCTTTGTGATGAATGCCGGGAAGGGAACGCCCACGCTGGATCTGGCGGACCGGGGCATGAGCAATACGGTTACGGTGGAGGACGCCGCGCGGCTGGAAGGCATGTCTCTGTACCAGGGGGCCCTGGTGACGCGGGAAAAGGCCGCCGTGACTTTTTCCGGCACCACGGCCAAGGCTTCCGCCCAATGGAACATTGGTGCGGATACGGCGTTTGCCCTGGAAGACTCCACGCTGGACCTGACGGAAGCGGGAGTGGACGGGAACGTGACGCTTTCCGGAACCTCCGGCATTGCCGGTGAAAACGGAGCGTTGAAACAGACGATTCTGGACGACGCCCAGGTGACCTATACGGACAGGCATGTCAGGGCAGGAGAAATCCAGAGTGTAGGCAGCAATGTAACGATCACGCTGAATAACTCCTCCCTCCACTTTGACGGGGAAATTCCGGCGGTGAACCTGGTGGTGCAGGGCAACTGCACCCTGGGCGGCAGCGGCGCTTTCTCTGGAACCATCACCTATGCGCCGGGAGGTTCCCTGGCTGTGGACGGGGATATATCGCTCCCCAGTTCCTCCCTGACGCTGGGGCGGCTTCATGTATCCCTGCTGGACGGCGTGCCGCAGAGCACGGCCGTACAGCCGGAAAATCCTTCCCGGCAGGCGCAGGAATACGTTGTTTTATTTGATTCCTCCTTTGAAGACCTGATTGCCGCATGGCCGGGCAGGCACACGCTGGGCGTGCAGTTCAAGCCGGAGATGACCGCTGCCGTTACCGTAAAGGAACTGCCGAAGGGGGCGGTCTCCTGGAATTATGACGCCGCCGCCAAACTGCTGACCCTTGAAACGGACGTGGCGGTGAAGCCGGACATGCCGGCGCATGTTTCCGGCTCCAGGCCCAACATTATCTTTGTCCTGGTGGATGACATGGGCTGGGGAGACCTGAGCGTTAACTGGACGCAGCAGGATAAAAACGGGCGCCAGGTGACGCGCAGGAATGAATTCAAGACTCCGACTCTGGACACGATGGCTGCGGAAGGCATGCAGCTCCGTCGCCATTACAGCGCCGCTCCGGTGTGCGCTCCGGCACGCGCCTCACTGCTTCTCGGGGTGCACCAGGGCCACTCCCGTGTGGTGCGCAACAACACATTCGACTATCCCATTGAGAACTCCCACACCCTGGGAACGCTGCTGAAGGGCGCCGGGTACCACACGGCGGCCATCGGAAAATGGGGCGTGGGAGGCGGAGGGCAAAGCGGCAAGGCGCTGACCGGGGCGCCCCATATGCGCGGGTTTGACTACTTTTACGGAATTATCAAGCATTTGGCGGGCCATTTCCACTATTTGACGCAGGGTTCCCAGGACATTTACGAATATGATGACCGGGCCGCGGCTCCGGCGTGGACGAGCGTCAGTTCCAGGGTGCCCGCCACCGCTTATGATACTGACCTCTTCGGCGCCCGGGCCAAGCAGTGGATTATGGAGCATCATGAAAAAGCTCCTTCGCAGCCTTTCTTCCTGTACCTGGCTTTCCCGGCTCCCCACGGCTGCCTGTCTGCTCCTGCCTGTGCCTATCCGGAAGGACTGGGAAAAACCGGCGGCCTGCAATGGGAGAAGAAGGACGGCTATGAAGCCTGCAATACCGCCGCGGACGGCTGGACTGGCGTGCAGGGGGATTTTGGCCCGGATACGTACATTTATCCGGAACACGCGGTTTTCGGCAAGACGGAATCCCGCCACGCTACGATGATCCGCCGCGTGGACGATGTTCTGAAGGATATGATCCAGTTGCTCAAGGAGCTGAATCTTGACGACAATACGATGATCGTGTTCACCTCTGACAACGGCCCTCACAATGAAGGAGGTTCCGGCAATTACGGCAACGGAGCGCAGGATCCACAGTATTTCATGAGTTATGGAATGATGGACGGCATCAAGCGGGACTGCTGGGAGGGCGGCATGCGCGTGCCTGCGGTGGTGCGCTGGCCCGGAGTGGTTTCCCGAGGAATCAGCCTGGGCGCCAGCCAGTTTCATGACTGGATGGCCACCTTTGCAGATGTGGCGGGTGTACCCGTCCCGTCCCGCTGTGACGGCGTTTCCCTGCTGCCTACGCTGGTAGGCGTGCCGGAACGCCAGAGAACCGGCGTTATTTACACGGAATATGCCTACGGCGGAAGTACTCCGGGTTACGGTGACTTCCTCCAGGCCCACAGGAACCGCGGCAGGCAGCAGCAGCAGATTGTGTTTGCGGACGGCTTCAAGGGCGTGCGGATGGGCAACGCAGCTCCCGCCACGGACTTTGAGATTTATGATACGGAAAAGGATCCTCAGGAGGCCAGCAACCTGGCTTCCTCCCGTCCGGACCTTCAGGAGAAAATGAAGGCGCAGGCGTTGCGCATGCGCCGTTCCTCCCCCGTCACCGCCACGAACTTTGACGCCGGTTATATTGCTCCCGTCACCGCGCCCGCCGGTCTGCGGCAGGGCAGGCTGCACTGGCGCGCATGGAACCGCGCCTTTGACTGGGTGCCGGATTTCCGGCAACTGGAGGAGGCCCCCTCCGCCACAGGCGCGACGGATGCCCTTGACGTGCTCAATGTCAAGGCGGGTTCTTCCGGCCAGAAGGGCGTGGAACTTGCGGGCTACCTCACGGTGCCTGCCACCGGGGAATATAAATTTTACCTCCGGACGGACTCCAATGAGGGGAGCAAGGCCTTTGTGCACCTGCACGATATGCAGCTCATTGATGCGGACTATGCCTATACGCCCGGAACGGAGGCCTCCTCCAATGCACGGGAAGGCGTTTCCAGCGATGTGCAGCCCAACGCCGTCCAGACGGTGAAGCTTACGGCGGGGGTGCACCCCATCCGGATCGGCTACGTGGGGAACGGGGCGGCTCCGTCTCTCTCCCTGCAATGGGAAGGGCCGGAAACCAACGGCAGGGAAGCCATCCCCGCCAGTGCGTTCTCCTATGAGTACGTGAATCCCTTCAATCTGGACAAGACGGAAGAGGCTGTGGGCGCCGCTGCCGTTCATACGGCGCTGACCGTGCAGACGCAAATGCCCTGGACGGCCTCCTGTGACCAGCCCTGGGTCTCAGTCAATCCTTCTTCCGGTTCCGGAACTGCTGTACTGGATATTGCGGTGGAGGCAAACGGAAAGCAAACGGAACGGACGGCTGTCGTCACCGTTGTATGTGACGGGGAACAGAGGACGTTTACGCTGAACCAGTCAGGGAAACCGGCCCCCACGGGCTATGATAAATGGAAGCAGGACAACTTCCCGGATGGAACGCCGGACGGCCAGATGACCCCGGATGCGTGCCCCGCCGGAGACGGCGTTACAAACCTGATGAAGTACGCGACTGGGCTGGATCCCAACAAACCGTGCGGGAGCGTGACGGAGCTGACTATCCGGGAAGATGCCGGTAAAAAATACCTCGTGCTTTCCTGGCCGGTGAATACGGAAGCGACGGATGTGACTTTCAGTGTGGAAAGCTCTGCCGATCTGAAGGCATGGGCTGAGGAAGGAACGGTTGTTCCGACCGGCGCGCGCAGTGAATTCAGGGATACGGTGGCGGTGGAGGAAAGCGCCCCGGTCCGTCGGTTCCTGAGGCTGAAAGTGGTGAGGTAAGGGAATCACTGCCATGTTCCGTTCATACCGTGGAAGTATGGTCCTTCCACGGTATTCTCTGACGGCCGCGGCGCCGGGAGCAGGGATGTGAGCCGTTTTCAAGCTTCATTCCGTCCAACTGCAAGGCTGTTTTGTAGCCTTGTAAGGCTCTTCCCATGTTTTCAGCGGGTGTCCGGAATGAAGGCCAAAAGGGTTCTTCCGACTGTCAGGCTGCAAATAGGCTTTCAGGAGAGAAATCTCCCTGTCCGCCGTTCTTCCTTAACCATAAGGAACTCCCCGCGGGAAATCCTTATTCCTCTTCCTCTCCGGGTTCAGCCGCCGGAGCCTTGGGAAGGTTTTTGTCAATGTCTTCCAGGAGATTGACCAGATCCACGCCGCGCTGGGCGGAGTTGTCCAGCCTGAATGTCAGGCGGGGCGTGTTGCGCAGCACCACGCGCTTGGCTACGGCGGACTGGATGAGCCCATGGCGGGAGTTCAGTTTTTCCAGCACTTGCGCGGGGGTCATTTTTCCTACCACGCCCACCCATACTTTCCCTTCCTTCAGATCATCCGTCACTTCCACTTCAATGACGGTGACAATTGTACCGGGGAATTCAAAGTCCCGCTGGATGGTGGTGCCTATTTCCCTGCGGAGGAGTTCATTTACCTTGTCAGTGCGTCTGCTCATATGAAGAGATAGAGTGGTGGATGGACCGATTGGTTCAATCGGAGAGAGAAGAATGAAGGAGAAAGGACAGGGATGGAGCTTCTTTGAACGCCCGGAGGGGCGTGCAAGGGGCGTCCATCCCTGTTGATTTTGTTCCGGTTTAAGGTTACAGCGTCTGCTGGATTTTTTCCAGCGTGTAGCATTCGATGATGTCGCCTGCCTCGTATTCGTTAAAGTCGCCCAGGCGGATACCGCATTCCAGGCCGGCCTTGACTTCATCCACTTCATCCTGGAAGCGGCGGAGGGTGGACATCTTGCCGTCAAAGACGGGGGTCTTGTCACGGATGACGCGCGCTTCACAGCTGCGGAGGATTTTTCCGTCCTCCACCATGCAGCCTGCTGCGCGGCCCTTGTTGAGCTTGAAGACCTGGAGCACTTTGGCGTGGCCGATGATGGTTTCACGCGTTTCCGGTTCCAGCAGGCCCAGCATGGCGTCCCTCACCTGGTCGATGAGTTCATAGACAATGGAGTACAGCTTCACCTGCACGCCTTCCCTCTTGAGCAGTTTCACGGCGTTGGCTTCCACCTTGACGTTGAAGCCCAGGATGACGGCGTCCGAGGAGGAGGCCAGAAGCACGTCCGATTCCGAGATGGGACCGGCGGAGGAGCTCAGGAAGATGCATTCCACCTTGTCGGACTGGATGTCCAGAATGGCTTTCTTGATGGCTTCCACGGAGCCCTGCACGTCCCCCTTCAGGAGGATCTTGAGCTGGGCTTTCTGGGTGCCGTCTCCCATCATGGCGAGCAATTCTTCCATGCGGGCCTTGCGGGGCTGGGCCAGGCGCTGCTTGCGCAGTTCCTCCTGGCGTTCTTCACCCAGTTTTTTGGCGGCGCGTTCGTTTTCCATTTCCACGAGCTCGTCGCCCACATTCGGGGTTTCGGAAAAGCCGGTGATTTCCACGGGCATGCCGGGGCCCACCTTTTTGACGCGTTCGCCGTGGTCGTTGACCAGGGCGCGCACCTTGCCGGCGTACGGGCCGCAGATGAAGGGCATGCCTACGCGGATGGTGCCGCTTTCCACGATGGCCGTGGCGGAGCTGCCCGTGCCGGGTTCCACGCGGGCCTCAATGATGGAGGCGCGGCAGTTGGCCTTGGGGTTTGCCTGGAGTTCAAGCACTTCAGACTGAAGGACAAGCAGGCCCAGAAGGTCGTCAATGCCGTCGCCGGTCAGGGCGGAGACTTCCACGCATTCCACGTTGCCGCCGAAGTCCGTGGGGACCAGGCCTTCTTCCATCAGGCCGGTCTTGGTCTTGACGGGGTCTGCGGCCGGGAGGTCGCATTTGTTGATGGCTACGATGATGGTCTTGCCGGCCGCCTTGGAGTGGGCGATGGCTTCCCGCGTCTGGGGCATGATGCCGTCATTGGCGGCTACCACCAGCACCACGATGTCCGTTACATCCGCGCCGCGGGCGCGCATTTCCGTGAAGATGGCGTGGCCCGGAGTATCCAGGAAGGTGAGGGTGCTGCCGTTGTAGTCAACCGTGTACGCGCCGATGTGCTGGGTGATGCCGCCGGCTTCCCCCTTGGCTACGCGCGCCTTGCGGATGTAGTCCAGCAGGGAGGTTTTTCCGTGGTCCACGTGGCCCATGACAGTGACGATGGGCGTGCGCAGGATGAGGGTGGCCTTGGGCTCTTCCACCACCGGCACGGGTTCCGGTTCCTTGACCGGTTCCTGCTGCGCCTTCACGCCGCCGCCCTTTTCCCGTTTTTCACGGGCGAAGGTGTAGCCGTGCAGGTCGCAGATGGCGCTGACGGCGTCTGCGTCCAGCGGCGTGTTCGGGTTGGCGAAGATGCCCATGCCCATCAGATCCTTGATGATCTGGAAGGGTTTGGCCTGGAGCATGCCCGCCAGCTCGGAGACGGAGACGGGCGGCTTGAGGTTGATGATTTTACCGTCCGCGGCTTCTTCTTCCCGGGATGCAGGCGCAGCAGGTTCTGCGGCGGAAGCGGCCTGGACAGGAGCGGGAGCCGGTTCGGAGGGAGCGGGCTTGGGCGCTTTTTTCTTGGGGCCGGAAAGCAAGTCGAGAGCTTCTTTCTTGACCGGGGCAGGGCGGGAGGGCGCCGGTGCGGGTTCCGGCTGGGGTGCGCGTTTCTTCTTGGGAGATCCGCCGATCAGATCCAACACTTCCTTTTTGGGTTCGTTCTCTTCTTGTTTATTAGGCATCTTGATTTAAGTTTGTTAGGTATTGAGCGCCGCGCTCAATGTTATTGGGAGATGAGGTCCCTGGCCTTGTCCAGAATCTGGGCGGCTTCCTCTGCGGGAATGCCCATGCTTTCCGCGATGTCGGAAGCTTCAAATCCGGTGAGGGCCGTCAGGTCCGTTCCGCCCATGGTTACCAGGCCCATGGCGGTTTCTTCCGGGATTTCCAGTTGTTCGCTGAGGGTCTTGGCGGCGGCCTGGCATTGGCGCATCACTTCCTCGGCGGCGGCCTGGTTCTGGCGTTTTTCCTCTTCCTGGACGTCAAAGACGCGCACCTGGACGTCCCAGTTCATCAGGCGGGAGGTGAGGCGGGCGTTCTGGCCCCTGCGACCGATGGCCTTGGAGAGGTCCTTGTCGTCCTGGACGATGACGAAGATTTTCTTGGCTTCCTCATCCACGGTGATTTCCCGCGGCTCCACGGGGCTGAGGGCTTCCCGGACAAAGACGACGGGGTCTTCCGTCCATTCCAGGATGTCCACTTTTTCATTGTTGAGCTCCCGGACGATGTTCTTGACGCGGGCTCCGCGCATGCCTACGCATGCCCCTACCGGGTCCACCTTGTCGTCATGGCTGATGACGGCCACCTTGGTGCGGTAGCCGGCTTCACGGGCAATGCCGTGGATTTCCACAGTCTGGTCGCCTATTTCCACCACTTCGGATTCAAAGAGGCGCCGCACCAGGTTCGGATGGCTGCGGGAAAGGATGACTTCCGGACCGCGGGCTTCCGTGCGCACTTCCACCACGTAGAAACGCATGCGGTCGCCGACGCTGTAGTCCTCGTTCGGGACGCGTTCGCGGGAGGTCATGACGCCTTCAAATTTGCCGAGGTCCACAAAGATGTCCCCCTTTTCAAAACGGCGGATGGTGCCCGTCACCAGATCACCGGCGCGGTCCTTGAACTCGTCGTAAAGCATTTCCTTTTCCGCATCCAGCAGCTTCTGGAGCATGGTCTGGCGTGCGGTCTGCACGGCGATGCGGCCAAAGCCCTTGGGCGTGATGTTGGTGGGCAGCAGGTCGTGCAGCACGGCGTTCTGGTCCAGCTTGACAGCCAGGGAAAGGGGAATTTGGTTGAACTTGTCGGAATATTCTTCATCCGGCACCACTTCCAGATCGGCAAAGATGCGCACCTTTCCCTTGTCCACATTGATTTCAGCCCTCAGGTAGTTGATGCTGCCGGAGCCGGGAACCATTTTGCGGTAGGCGGAGAGAAAGGCGGATTCCAGAGCGAGAAGAATTTTTTCACGGGAGAGTCCTTTTTCCCTCTCGTAGTAGTCAATCAAAGCTTTAATATCGTTTGTCATGAGTGTGGAGGAGTGTGATGGATAGACAAAAAAGAGCGGGTCGACAGACCCACTCTCGAGTGTCTCTCGGGGTGTTTGCCTATCTAAGTAAGCATGGGGGGGCGGCCTTGGCAAGAAAAAACACGTGTTCTATGCGGCATGCAAAAGACTGGGGATGATTCCGGAAGAAGGATTTTCAGCAGGGTGCGGGGAGGGTGCTCCGCAGGGTGGTTTGAGGGCTTGACGGAACCGCCAAAAACGGGAAGTATGCATCCATGAAACTCGTCTCATGGAACGTGAACGGATTGCGGGCGATTCTCGGCAAGGGCATGGGGGAGGCCATGGACGCGCTGGGGCCGGACATCCTCTGCCTTCAGGAGATCAAGGCGCGTCCGGAGCAGGTGGATGACCTGTGGCTTTCCTCCTGGCCGTACCAGCTTTGGAATCCGGCGGAAAAACCCGGTTATTCCGGGGTGCTTACCTTGAGCCGGGTAAAACCCGTCTCCACGTCCACGGGCATGGGCTGGCCGGAGCATGACCGGGAGGGGCGCGTGTGCACGATGGAGTTTGAAGGATTTTACCTGGTCAATTGTTACACCCCCAATTCCCAGGGGGAGCTGGCGCGCCTCCCGTACCGGGAGCAGTGGGACGCAGCGTTCCGCAGGTACGTGGCGGGATTGGCGGAAACCAAGCCGGTCATTTTCTGCGGGGATTTGAATGTGGCCCATCAGGAGATAGACATAACGGAGCCGGAAAAAAACCGTTTTTGCGCCGGGTTCAGCGACCAGGAGCGCGCCGGCTTCACCATGCTGCTTGAGGCCGGGTTTACGGATACGTTCCGCGCGCTGCATCCGGGGGAGGAAAAGTGGTTCAGCTGGTGGCCGTACTGGGGAAAGGCCCGCGTCCGGAACGCCGGGTGGCGCATTGATTATTTCTGCGTTTCCAATTCCTTGGTTCCCAAGGTGGAAGACGCGGCCATCCATCCGGCCATGATGGGGTCGGACCACTGTCCCGTCAGTGTGGAGATCGACTGCTGAACGCCGTGTCTCCCGTTATTAACCATATGGAAAATTCATGATGATGGAACACGCATTGCCGCTGCTGGTGGTTGCTACGCGCAACGCCCACAAGACCGGGGAAATCCGCGCCATGCTGGCCGGAAGGTGGGAGGTGAGGGACCTTTCCGACTATCCCCAGGCCCCGCCCGTGGATGAAACGGGAGTCACGTTTACGGAAAACGCCACGCTGAAGGCGCTTTCCGCCTCCAGGTGCATTCCCGGCATTCTGCTGGCGGATGATTCCGGGCTGGAGGTGGATGTGCTGGACGGCCGTCCCGGCGTCTGGTCCTCCTCCTTTGGCGGGGAAGAGGGAAACCACGCGCGGAATAACCTCCGCATGATGGAGGAGCTCCGGCGCGCCGGAGTCAGGCCGGGGGACAAGCCGTCCGCCCGGTTCCGCTGTGTGATGGTGCTTGCGGGAAACGGCCACGTGCTGGCGGAGTTTTCCGGCTCCGTGGAAGGCCATATGCTGACGGAACCCGCCGGGGAAGGGGGCTTCGGCTATGATCCGCTGTTTGTTCCGGAAGGCCATGACCGGAGTTTTGCGCAGCTTCCCATGGAGGTGAAGAACTCCATGTCCCACCGCTCCCGCGCCCTGGCGCAGGTGGTGGAGTGGATGAGGGCGCACCGGAACTGAACATTCCGCGCGGGCGCCCGGTTACGAGGAATTTTTCCTCCCTGCCGCCGCAATCAGCTTACTGCCTCCCCTGGCGGGCCGGGAGGGGCTGAAGGGAGATGCCGGGACAGGCGGGGCACGCCTCCGCTTCCGTCCGGTAAACACCCAGGCACCGGGGACAGTACCGCGTGCAGCCGTCGCTTTCTTCCCATTCCGGTTCTTCTTCCGGCGGAAGCAGCCCGTACCTGTCCAGATAGGAATGGAGGGCTTCGTATTCTTCCCGGCAGGCTTTCCGGAACCGCTCCGCTGCATCTGGTGAAATTGCACCCCTTGAAACGGGATGGCGCCCTTCCCGGAGAAGGCGGGCCAGGAAGGAACACCGGTCCCGTTCCGGGAGCAGGGCGCAGGCCCATGCCGCCGGATGGTAGCGGCTGCCCAGCGGGAGGGAAAGCGCGTGCGCCGCTCCAATGGTGCCGGGCGGATACAGCAGGAAGTGGAACAGTTTGCCCCACCGTTCTCCGCGGCGTTCCGGATACAGCTTCCGGTGAATGCGGAAGAATAATCCGGAGATGCACCATCCCGTCAGGAAAATCAGGGCGGCGGAGAGCAGGAAGGCCGCGCCTGGCGCCAGCAGGTGGAAAAGCACCGGAGGCATTGCAAACATGACCGGAAGCTGCACCGTTCCCAGTAGGTGGAGGGGAAGGGTGCGCCGTTTCATCCGTTGAACAGCTCTTTTCACGCTTCCGGGTTGCCCGCGGAAGGCAGGGAAGGCGCGGATGGCGGCCGGCCGCGTTTCAGGCGTTGCGCAGAGCAGGGCCTTCACCCGGTTCATGGCCTCCGCTGCCCCGTAATCATCATGGAACCGGACAAAGGGAGCGCCGTTGATATAAAGTTGCGCGTTTTCCGCGGAAAGGGAGCCTATCTCCTCCCACCGTATTTCCCGGCCCGTCTCACGGTGGATGATTCCGGAAGGATCGAAAAGCAGGGGAGGCGGAGAGCTGAGCACCACCGTGCGCCATGGCGTCAGGGGCGGCAGTACGGCCAGAACCCCGTGCCGGACGGCCAATCCTTTTCCAGCCGCCTGCACCTGCCAGAAACGCCCGAACGGCCGGGGAAGGAACAGAAAGGAATCCCTCCCGGCAATCAGGCAGCACTCCACCAGGTAAAGGACGGCCAGGAGGAGATAGGTGGTTTGTTCGTCACTCATCCGCGGCGGCCGTCAGGACTGCTTCTTCCTGAAGAATTTTTTGATGAAGGCTCCCGCCGCGGCCAGTCCGGCCACGATGAGCTTCCAGAATGACTTGAAGAAGCCGCCTTTGGCGAGCGCGGCCGCGCCGCCTCCCGCAACCAGGGCCATCAGGCCGTATTCCGCCACCTTGTCTCCGGAGCGGTACTCTCCGTACTTCTGCCCGGCCCGGAAGTCAAAACCCTTCAGCCATTCCCGGTAAACCGGCAGGTCCTGGGCAATTGTTTCCGGGGAGGTGACGAGGGTCACGGTCATGACTCCCCTGCGGCCCAGAATGCGGGTGTTGACGTTCAGGTTCTCCACGCCCTCACTCTCTCCGGTGATGATCCATTCCAGATTGTGAGTCGCTTCATCGTAATAGGGCTTCCTGTACCATCCCTTGATGTGCATGGGAGCGGCCCCCATCTTGGCGCGTTCCTTGTTGGCTTCTTTCGTGCCTTCCCTGATGCTGTCCAGCAATTCGTCCGGGTCCAGTTCATCCTTTTCATCGTCCTTCACATAGCCCACCTGGTCGAATTCAAAGATGGCAATGCAGGAATCTCCCGCCACGCTGCCCAGCTCCCCTCCTTCCGACGGGTTGCCCAGCCGCTTCATCAATCTGGACGTGTCCGTACCGTTCAGGTAAATGCATTCCCCAGGAAGCTTCACTTCCGCGACGTTCCCCAGGCGTAATGTTCCGGGCCCCTGCCGGACATTCAGTCCTTCAAACGGGTTCTGGTCTTCCTCCGGCTCCTGGGCGGAGGCGGAACACGCCGCCAGCACGGAGAGCATGCAGGCGGCCACGGCAAAGCTGCGGCGGATATGCTGGATAGTCATGCGGGCTACCCTACTCCGCCGTGATTTGAAATCAAGAGGATTGTGACGGAACCGGGAATTGTTCCGCGGTGCGGTGCGGAGGGTCAGTCCAGCCTGAAGGCGCAGAGCTGGAAAGGCGCCGGGGAGCCGGTATTCAGCAGCTGGTATTTCCCGGTGCGCCAGGAATGGTGCGGCAGGCGGGAAAGGAAGGCCTCCACGGCTTCCGCCTCCGCGGCCCCCCCTTCATGGCCCGGATAGCACATGACGCTGAGAAGGCCGTTGGGGGCAATCAGGGCGGCGGCCTGTTCCAGGGCGGCCAGGGTGGAATCTGTCCGGGTGACCGTCTTTTTATCCCCGCCCGGCAGGTAGCCCAGGTTGAAGACAATAACCTTCACGGGGCCGCTGACCAGTTCCGCCAGGCGGTCGTGGCTGGAGAGATGGAGATGGACGTTGGGCGTGAGGAGTCCGGCTTCCTCCATCCGCTCCCTGGTGGACCGGATGGCTTCCTCCTGTACGTCAAAGGCGTGCACGTGTCCGGCGGGACCGGCCAGGCGGGCCAGAAAAACCGTGTCGTGCCCATTGCCTGCCGTGGCGTCCACCACGGTATCCCCGGGGAGCACGGCGCTGCTGATCCAGCCGTGCGCGCAGGTCATGGGGCGGCTGAGCAGGGAACATTTCATGACCGCGTTGTATAGGAGCCGCAGCTGTATGACAATTAGTTTGTAAAATTCCCGTGCAGAAGGGATGACAGATTGTCTTTCCACAGGGCGTATGTTAGGAAAAGGCATAAAACCTTCCGCGTGCTTCCGCAGGCAGAGGCAAACCATTGACTTCGCAAAGAAAATGACTGACAGACGTACTTTTTTAAAGGGAACTGCCGCCGTAGGGGCGCTCGCAGCCATCTCGGACATGGATTCCCTGTTCGCCCAGGAGGCCGGAGCTCCGGCAGCTTCCGGCATTCCGGACCTGGTGGCCGTCCGCAACGGCACCCGTGCGGAAATGGTCAGGAAGGCCGTGGATACGCTGGGGGGCATGCAGGCCTTCGTCAAGCCGGGCCAGACCGTCGTGATCAAGCCGAACATCGGCTGGAACAAGGGGCCGGAATTCGGCTCCAACACCCATCCTGAAACCGTCGCCACGCTGGTGGAGCTGTGCAAGCAGGCGGGGGCGAAGGAAGTCAGGGTGTTTGACCACTGCTGCCACAACGGCGCCTATGAAGGCAGCGGCGTGAAGGAAGCCGTGGAAAAAGCCGGGGGCGTGATGGTGGACGGCGGCAACGAAGGGCAGTATGTGCAGACGGAAAACCCGAAGGCCAAAAAGTTTACCTCCGCCAAGGTGCACAAGGCCGTGCTGGAAGCGGATGTCTACATCACCTGCCCCCCGCTCAAGCACCACAGCGGTTCCGAGATGACCGCCTGCATGAAGAACGTGATGGGTACCGTCTGGGACCGTGGAGCCATGCATAAGAACGACCTGCACCAGTGCATCGCGGACGCCGTGTACTTCCGCAAGCCTGACCTGTGCGTGCTGGACGCCTACATGCCCATGGTGCGCAACGGCCCCGTGGGGAAGGACGCCAATGACCTGGTGGAGCGCAAAACCCTTCTGGCTTCCCGTGACATCGTGGCCATTGACGCCGCAGGCGCAGCCCTGCTGAACAAGGCCGGAAAAATCCGCCATGTGCAGTTGGGAGAGGAAATGGGGCTGGGCACGGCTGACCTATCCAAGCTCAACATCCGCCGCATCAGCATGGCCTGAGGCGGCGCCCTCCCGCCGCGGATGACGCGGAGCGGGACCAACTTTCCGCCTCCGGCGGTTTTATTACTGATATGTCAGTCATCAAAGCCTTTTTCGTCAGTCCGCTGAAGTGGCTCCGCGTGACGGTGGCCCTCATCTTCTTCATCGGGATTGCGTATGCCTTCCTGCACCATATCCCCGCGTGGAACGTTCCGAACATGACGGGAGGAGGGGAAGGCATGGAAAACTCCTTCTCGCTGGCGCAGTGGCAGTTCATCCCATCCGTGCTGGGGGCCCTGGACGGTGTTTCCGTTTCCATGGGGATTCTGGCGGTTCTGCTGCTGCTCACGCTGCTGTTCGGGCGCGTCTATTGCTCCTTCCTCTGTCCGCTGGGTATTCTCCAGGACATCGTTTTCAGAATCCGCCGCTGGATGGCTCCGAAGCGGTTCTTGAAATTTTCCACTCCCGTGCCATGGGTGCGGTATGTGGTGCTGGGGGCGCTGGCCGTCTGCTGCGTGACCGGGCTTGCCGGACTGTCCCTGAACTGGCTGGACCCGTACAGCATCTTCGGGCGCATCATGTATGTGCTGGCGTGGCCTGCCGCCATCTGGAGCAACAATCTGCTGGCGGGGGACAGCGCTTCCGCAGACCTGGTCCGCATGGACTATTTCTCCGTGGCTTTTCCGGCCCTGCTGGCTTCCGCGGGCATGCTCGGCCTGGTGGTCGTCATGAGCGCCTGGAAAGGGCGCCTGTACTGTAATACGGTGTGCCCCGTGGGTACGCTGCTGGGGCTGCTCTCCCGCGTCTCCCTCTTCCGGCTGGGCTTTGACCCCGGCTCCTGCAAGAAATGCGGCAAATGCATCAAATCATGCAAGGCCCAGTGCCTGAACCTGAAGGAATACAGGATAGATACCTCCCGCTGCGTGGCGTGCTACGACTGCGTGCGTTCCTGCTCCGAGGGGGGGATACGCTACCGCTGGTTCACCAAAACCCGCAGCCTGATTCCCGCCAAAAAGAAAAAAGCCGCCCCGGCTCCCGCCCCCGCTTCTTCTGCTGCGGTTCCCGCCGTCGCCGGGAGTTCCCGCCGCCAGTTCCTGGGGGCCACCGCGGCCGGGCTGGCTACGGCGGCTCTTTCCGGCTGCCGGGGTGACGCCGCGCAGAGGCTGGACCCCACCCAGTGTGTCCTTCCTCCCGGCGCCGGGTCCCTGGAACGTTTTCTGGACAGGTGCACCGGCTGCCAGATGTGCATCGCCAACTGCCCCACCCATGTGCTCCAGCCGGCCTATTTGCAGCTGGGGCTGAAAGGGTTCATGAAGCCCCGGATGGATTTTTCCACCAAATACTGCCTCTATGACTGCCACCGCTGTGCGGAAGTCTGCCCCACGGGTGCCATCCGCAAGCTCCCCATTACGGCGGAGAGGGATACTGCGGGCGTGACGAAGGATACCACGCGCATTGCCGTGGCCCAGTTCTACGTCTGCCGCTGCCTGGTCGCCCGGGAGGACATGGACTGCGGCGCCTGTACGGAGCACTGCCCCACCAAGGCCCTTTATACGGTGCCCTACACGGGGCGTGACGGGCAGGAACACCGCCTGCCCAGGCTGGACCCCTCCCTGTGCATCGGCTGCGGCGCGTGCGAACACGCGTGCCCCGTCACCACGGAACGGCCGGAGGAACGCGCGCGCCTGAATACCTGCAACCTGTGCGAGGAAAAGTGCGAGTTCAAAAAGCGCCGGGAAATGCCTACCCGCGCCCTCATTGTCCGCGCCGTGAACCCCCAGCAGAAAGCCGTGAAGAAATTTGAGGAGAAGGCCGTGGACCCGGTGGGAGATGCGGACTTCCCGTTCTGATATGGTCCGTGAAGGCCGGGATACCTGTTTTATTCACGCCATGGGCGGATCCTTTCCCTGTGTTGCCTGATGGCCGTGCTGCCGGGAACAGGGCCACCCGGCCCTTGAAAAAACCTTTCCTCATGAAAAACTCCGACCGTTCTTTACTTGCATGTGCAGGTAACTCCTGTATGGTTAACTGACGGTAAAAAGTTAGGGCTATGTGGGAATGGATAAAAAGTGAAATTCTTGAATTCGTGATGGACAGGCTGGCGGATGCCTTCAGCCTATCGCCCCTTTATCCGGAGGAATGGAGCCTGATGCGGTTCATCAACGCTTTTCTACTGGCGTGCGCCGTGGCGTTCCTGCTGGCTGCGGGGGCGCTGGGATGGCCTCCTTTCCTGATTGCGGCGGCTCTTCTGCTGACAGGCGCCATCACCCGGCTGGCGGTGTGCAAGCTGATGAAATGAGGGCTTCCGGCGGACTCACGCCTTCTTTTCCAGAAATACCGTGGTCATCCCTCCGGCCTCCTTCCGGTACAGTTCCGCATAGCCCAGTTTGCGGTACAGATGCAGGGTTTCCGGAGTATCCGCCGAAGTGAATAGAAGGTAGGCGGCAACCTGTCCGCGGAAGTGTTCTTCCAGGGCCAGCATGAGCTTCCTCCCGAGTCCCCTGTTCCGGCAGGACGGGTCCACAATCAGCTTGCCCACATGGCAGGCGTTCCTGCCGTCCAGGCATCCCCTGACGGAGCCTACGATGCGGCCGTTTTCCGTATATTTGAGGAAGACGCTGTTCCGCGCTTCTTCCTGCAACTGCTCCAGGGTCTGTTCCAGAGGCGGAATAGTGCTGAGCCCCAGCCGCTCCGCCACTTCTCCGAAGGCGAGGAATTGAAGCTTCAGGATTGCCGGAAAATCTTCCCGGGACGCTTGCCGGATCATGGCTCCATCATGGTTCCGCAGAAGGGGGGAATCCATGAAAAAAAGCGGAATGTCATTTTTCCGGAGGGGCCGGGACGATGCCGCCCAGCCCGATGCGCATGTTCAGGGGATGGCGGATAACGGTTGGGTTGACGATGTATTTTACACAGCAGCTTAAAGTACCGGGGGGCTGCGGAAAGGAATAGGTGATGAGATGTGCGGTTTCATCCTCCGGGTCTTTATTGGACATGACCTGCATGCCCCCTTCCACATGAAAGCCGCTGAAATGCGGTTTTCCGTGGTGCCCCTGCAGTTTGAAGGTAACCCGGGATTCCTTTGCTGACGGCGTAATGCTGAGAAGGGTGGCCTGAAGCCGGAAGGGCGGACAGCCTTCGGATGCTCCCGGAACGTCGAAGAGCCATTTTTTACCCGGTTCCGCCGGAATCGTCCGGGCCGGAGTTGTGTGAACCTCTCCGACCGGCACGCGGAGCTCCCCGGTCAGCAGCCATCCCTCGTTGCCGGGAGGCAGCGAACGGGGAAGAGGAAAAAAGAGCATGTTATAGGTGGAAGTACCCCATGTGGGGGGATGAACCCGGCAGCGGACGGCTGTTTTTCCGCCGGGGCTGGAAAGGTTGATATAGCTGGCGCCCTGCTGTTCCATATCATTCATCAGGGCGTGGTTTTTATCCGTATGAATGTGAATGCCGAGGAAGACGGGTTCCTGCGCGTCTCTATAGAAAAACCAATTGTACAATTTTACCTGAAGGGCTGCCGGCGGCTGTGCGGAAAGGCCGGATTCAGGGTTATTCACCGGTTTCCGGGGAGGGGAAGGCGGTGAAAGGGAGGGGTTTACAGTCAGGTCAATAGGAACGTCCAGTGAATGTTTGCGGGGAAGGTAAACGACGCCGATCTTCAATTCACGGGGAAGGGAGGGGGTGGGCTTTTCCGCTCCTTCCTCCATTTCGTACAGGCAGGAAATGCTGGTTTTGCCGTCTTTTGGTTCTTCGATTTCCGGCGTGTGGGCGCGCCGCAGGCCGGATATGGGGCGTCCGGTGGAATCCAGAATGGCAAAGCCTTGAATGGAAGCGGAAGAAGGGAATTCCGCCTCGCAGGAGAGGGTGGTTCGATCTTCGTTGGTTTTCAGTTGAATGGAAGCTGTGTTGCTGGCGGAGTCAGCCTGGACGATGTCACTGTCTTCCCGGACGTTTGGCTCCGGAAGGTCCAGATAGAATGTCTGGGGCTCTTCCGATGGTTTGACTGTTTGTTTCAGCATCAGCCGTTGCGGGTCCGGGCAAAACTGAACGGTCCAGGTTCCGCGGATACGCAGCCATTCCGATTGAGGAGCCGGAAGTTCCTTGAAACCGCAGGAAAAATGCAGGATCTTGTAAGGTGAGCCGGGAGAGGACGGGGATTTGGATCCAATGACATGGGAAGGATTGAGCTCGCCGGGCATTCCCCATGGCTGGTAGGGGTCGCAGGGCGTTTCTTTTCCGGTGGAATCCTGCATGACCAGGCGCGTGAGCTGCCCTTCCCCGGAAGAAGGAATGACAAAAGTTCCTTTCCCCTGGAGCGTGATGGAGATGCCGAGACCAACTTTCCCGGGGCCGTTCATATAGGAAATGCTCCAATCATCCAGAGCGACGGTAAAACGGGGCTGCTCCGCGGCCGGAGGCGGGGCGGCGGATGCCAGGGGAGCCAGAAGGGCGGCCAACGCGAGGGAGCGGGTAAAAATCATTTAATTTTAATTGGGGAAATGCCTTGCAGGGGAAGTTTTTGAATAACATATTCTTCGTTTACGGCAAGATAAAACCCTCATGCCCGATTTTCCTTGATGATGCAGGAATTGATACGTTAGGATAAAAGAACCATGTTGCAGGCGGACGGCATTACGTATGAAATAGAAACACCGGATGGTCCTTTGAAATTATTGGACAATGTCAGCTTTAATGTGCCCAGAGGGCATTTTATGGCTATTGTGGGACCTTCCGGTTGCGGAAAGACCACCTTGTTAAAGGCGATTGCGGGCATGATTGCGGAAACGGACGGCCGTTTTTTCTGGAACGGCCATGATCTGGCGGAGGAAGACTTTGAACCGTCGGAAATCGGGTTCGTTCCCCAGTTCAGCATTGCCTATGACCAGTTGAGCGTGGATGAGAATGTGGAGAGCGCCGCCAGGCTCCGTTGCCGGTTCGATTCCGTGGATGATTTGGACGACAGCATTGACAATGCGCTGGAGGTGACGGGGATGGAGGGGATTGCGGACCGCGATGTGAAGATTCTTTCCGGCGGCCAGAAGCGGCGCCTGGCGCTGGCCATGGAGCTGGTGTCCAATCCGCGCCTGCTGATTTGCGATGAGGTGACGTCCGGCCTGGACCCGAGGTCCGAGCACGATATCGTGGACCTTCTCCATGAAATCTCCCGTTCGGAAGGCCGCATCGTCATTTCCGTCACGCACAGCCTTTCCCACCTGGACATGTATGATTCCATCCTGGTCATGCACCAGGGCTGCGTGGCCTACCACGGTTCTCCTAAGACGATGCTGCATTACTTCGGCGTTTCTTCGCTGGAGGAGATTTATCCCAAGCTTCAGGACCGTGAAGGCCCCTCCTGGTGCCGGTCCTGGGGCAAGCACCGGGATTCCTATTATTCCCGCATGGAGAAGGAGAGGGAACAGAAGATACTTTCCGGGGAGCTTCCGGACCCGGATGCCGTACGCAAGGCTGTGAAGGCAGGTGAAGCGGAGGAGCCGGAAGCGGAGGAAGAAGGGGCAGAAGCCGTGCGGAGCGATTCCACGGAAGCTCCCGCCGTGGAAGGGCAGGGAGATGCTCCTGAAGATTCCATTCCGGAATTACCGGGCTTTTTTACACAGTTTTTCTGCCTGCTGGGGCGTCGCTGGCGCATCTTTTTCCGTGACCGCTCCCAATTGATTCTGCAATTGGTGATGATTCTGCTGTTTCCGGTTCTGGTAGCCATGTTCACGGACAAGGGAACCGGGCAGATCGTGGGGCTTTCCGCCACGCAGGACGTGCAGACCCTCCAGAAGGATATGGAGGCCCAGCAGTTGAATATGAAGACAGGTTCAGCCGTTTCCGGCATCATCATGTTTGAGGTGATTCTGCTGGGCCTGATGGGTTCCAATAACGCCGCCCGGGAGGTAGCCGGGGAACGGGCCATCATGGAGAAGGAGAAGTACGCGGGCATGAGGCCTTCCGCCTATCTGGGGAGCAAGCTGGCCTATCTGAGCGTTCTGGTGCTGGTGCAGTCCGTCTGGATGTTCGCCTTTGTGGATTTCTTCTGGGACCGGGGCGGCGGCCTGACGCACCTGCTGTTCCTGATTCTGGCGGACGCCGCCATGACCTTTGTGTGCCTGGGCATTTCCTCCCTGGCCCGGAGCGCGGACCAGGCCTCCCTGCTGAGCATTTGCCTGGTGGGCTTCCAGCTTCCCCTTTCCGGAGCGGTGCTGGCTCTTCCGGAACAGGTGGAGGGTTTCATACGGCCTTTCATTTCCGCCTACTGGGCCTGGTCCGGCAGCATCTCCGCCCTGAAGTCCGACGTGTATAATGCCGTCAAGAATGTGCTGGATACGGACCTGACCCCGGCTCTGCTTTGCTACGTTGTCCTGGGCGTGCACGTGGCATGCGGCATTGCCGCCTCCTACGCGGGCATCCGCCGCTCGCGCTGGGAGCTGTAATTTAATGCGTGCACTTGCAGGGAGTTCGTTATATAATTTTTCCATCAAAAGTTATGGCGAGACGACGTGCAGCAAAAAAGAAGAGTTCCTCATCATCCACGCTGATGCTGATGGTCGGCGCGGTAGTGCTTGTGCTGGCCGTCATCGTGGGTTTTGCCGTGTTCCGCGCCAAGGAGAAGCCGCAGGCGGGTTCCGATATTCCCCTGGATATCCTGGCGGCGAACGCCTCCCAGCTTTCCAATAACAATTACGCGCTGGACGGAACGGTAATCGACCGTTTTCCGCGCGGCGAATCCGAGCTGATTTCCTTTTTGTACAAGGACGCTTCCGGGCGTGAGTACATTATTCCCATTTCTGTTTCCGCGGCGGCCAGGAACGGCCTGAACATCAACCGCGACCAGCAGTACAGAATAGAGTTCCGCGTGGAAGACATTACTCCGAAGGTGCGCGGCGTATGCGTAGCCACATCCATTCAGCCTAAATGAACAACCTTCCCCGACCCATGAAATGCTGCCTTTTCCTGACCCTGGCCTGCGCTATTCCCGCGCTGGGGCAGATGATGTATAATCCGCCCGCTTCCGGGGGGGGCTCCCCCGCCGCGCCCCCTGCCTCCCCGGCTGCGGCGCAGCCGAATGCCTACCAGCCTTCCCGGCAGGGGGATGCCAAATCCCTGTACGGCAATGAACTGCCTTTCCTGAATCCTCAGGACGGCACCGTGACCATCAACGGCTCTACGCTGAACATGGGCAGCTTCCGGGAGATTGAGGCGCGGTTCAACAAGTACCTGAGCCAGCCGGAGGAGAGTACGGAGGATGCCAAGGAGTACCAGAAGATTTTTCAAAAGCTTCATGAGACGCTTTCCATGCGCAAGGAGAAGCTGATGGCGGATAATGTGGTGCGGCAGGTGGTGGACTTGCTGACCGCCGCTTCCAGCAATCCGCTGGACGGAGGCGTGTCCGATGCCCTCTGCCAGGCTATTTATACCGCGTGGCAGGCCAAGACCAACGGAAAGAACAAGGGGAAGATGCTTGAGGCGATGGAGAGGGAGATACGCAGCAATGCCCAGAAAATGAGCCTGATGGAGAGCGGCGTGACCACAAGTTCCGGCTCTCCCTCCAGCCAGAAGGGGGGCAAGAAAGGCACCTCTACCAATAATCCGGCCAAGAACAACCCCCGTTACAAGTACCTGGAAAAACGCATGGTGGAAATGGAGGCCCGCAAGCTGAAGCTGGAGAGCGAGCAGGTGCTGACGGTGACGGAAGCGAAGATTGTGTTCCAGTCCACGCTGGTGCAGTTGTTCGCCCAGCGGCGTTTTGACCATGTTTCCATAGGCTGCGGCATTTACAGCCGCCTGTTCAATGACGGAGACACCAAGTTGCGGCTGGACAAGAATTCGGACGCCGCCAAGATGTTCAGCGGCACGCTGGGGGCTCCTCCCACCGTAGCCATTCTGGACAACCTCTCCCGGGAGCTGGCGCGTGATTCGGACCGCCACATGAAGGCCGTGAACAACCTGGTGGATTCCAGCCATTACGTGGACGCGCTGGAACGGCTGAACGAGGCTCTCCTGATCGGGGAGTTCATGCCCGCCGTGAATACGTTCCCGTATGAGAAAAAGCAGAAGCTGTATGCCTTCAAGCGGGATGTGGAGAAGCTGTTTGAGCTGATGAACGGCAAGGATTACGAGGAAGCCCTTACTCTGGTGGAGGCCCTTAAGAAGACCTCGCGGGATTTCAGTACGGGCCGTGCCGAATCCGCCATCAGCGCCGCCGTGTTCGCCAGTGACGCCTATATCGCCCAGGGGCAGGAAGCCCTCGCCAGGGGGGATCGCCCTAAGCTGGAGGAATGCCTGAAAAGCGCCATTGAAATCTGGCCCAAGAATCCGCGCCTTCTTCCGCTGCGGAACGCCATGATGGCCGCCGGGCAGCAGTCCCACGCGCTGGAGGATTTCAAGCGCTTCCACAAGAATAAGAATTTCCGCCGCATTTTTGACAACCAGCATGAATTTGCCGTGCTGGTGAAGGATGATCCGGAGCTCCAGAAGCAGTTTGTAGAGGACCTGGGCAAGATGGCCGTCATTGAACGCGCCCTGGGCGCGGCGCGCCAGCGTGAGGCCATGCAGGACGTATACGGAGCCTGGGAGGAATTGCAGCAGTTGCGTTCCAGGGACCAGGAGCTGTTCATCAATGACCAGGAACTGAATGCCCAGTACCTGGACCTGACTACCAAGGCAAGCACCCTGGTGAACCTGCTGAATGATGCGGAAAAGTGCAGGAACGCGGGAGAAGTGGGTTCCGCCCTGGGCAAGTACATGGAGGCCAAGAAGCTGTATCTTTATTCCCGCTTTGCCAAGGAGGGGATTGAATCCCTGCTGAATGAGGTTCTTCCGTTGAACTAGGGAGGGGGTGCTTCCGGTCCGCGGCGTGCCTGCGGAGACGGAGTATTTGCTTTTCTTCCGGAGCGCCGCCGCTATGCTACCGCCCATGAAGGCAGTGTACCTGTGTTTGTGCATGCTGGCGGCGTTCTGTATTTCGGCCGCGGCGCTTCCCGCGGATTGCCGCCAGGTGATTGTGGGGTCCGCGGAGGGCTGGAACAGTTCCCATGTGCAGTTAAGCCTTTTGGAAAAGGGGCCGCGCGGCTGGGTGATGGTGAAAGGGCCTTTTCCGGCGCGTTTGGGAAAATCCGGCCTGGTCTGGGGCAGGGGCGTCAGCCTCCCGCCTTCCGGCGGTCCGGTGAAAAAGGAGGGGGACTTGCGTTCTCCCGCCGGAATTTTTGAACTGGGAGGGGCGTATGGCACGGTTCCCGTACCGCAGAAGAAGCGTTCCATGCCGTACCGCCGCATTACGCCGCGTGACATGTGGGTGGATGACCCCGCTTCCCCGCTGTACAACCAGCACTTCGTGCTGAAGCATGATCCTTCCACTCCGTGGGAGTTCAAGCAGCAGATGAAACTGAACGATTACGCCCACAGCCTGAAACTGTTCATCAGGCATAACGCCGCGGCCGGACGGGAGAAGCCCGTACCCGGCGGCGGTTCCTCCATCTTCTTCCATATCTGGCGCAGGGACGGAGGGGCTCCTACGGCCGGGTGCACCGCCATGAGCGAGGAGAACCTGAGGGCCATGATCGCCTGGCTGGACCCCTCCAAACATCCCCTCTACATCCTGCTGCCCGCCAGGGAATATCTGCGCCTGCGCGGAGCCTGGGGGCTGCCGTAATGGCCCGGCCTTTCCATGCCCTCCCTGTTTCCGCATTTTTACGGAGGGGAGGAGGAATAGGAGAGGCTCCATGCGCCCCGGCCTGTGCCGCACATGCGGGCGTTTCTGCTTCTGCGAATAAGGGGGCGCGGAACGGAAACGGAGAAAGCTTCTCCCTCCCTTAAACGCAAGAAGCCGGCCTTTTCCAAAGGCCGGCTTCTGCATGATAAAACGGTTACTGTTCCTGAGTCTGGGAAACGGGAGCTTCCGGCTGAACCAGGGGAGTGGAGGTTTCCTTCACTTCTTCCATGGCAGCCTGTTCTTCCCGGGGGGCGCGGGCTTCCCGGGGCTGTTCCTGGCGTTCGTTGGCGCCGCTGACCAGCAGGTTACGCCCCATGAAGGGCTGGTTGTGGAGGATGTCCACGGAACGGACGGCATCTTCCATCTTCTTCATTTCCACGAACGCGTAGCCCTTGGACTTGTGGGTGCGGGGGTTGTAGATGATTTCCACGGAGCTGACTTCGCCGATGCCCTTGAATACGTCTTCAAGGTCGCTTTCCGTGGCTTCATAGGAAAGGTTGCCCACGTAAAGCCTGCGGTTGGAGACGGGCTGCTTGGGGGCGGAAACGCGTTCCTGCCTGTTGTTGCGGGCCACGCGGGTGTTGGTTTTGGCGGGAGCTGCCTTATCCCTGGGGGCAGGCTTGTTGTTTTTGGCCGGACGAATGCCGAAGAGTCCCAGGAAACGCTGCCACAGGGAGAGCTTGGCAGGTGCTTCTTTCTTGTACTTGGGACGGTAGCCGCTGGAATCCCGGCGGTCGTTGCCATAGGAGCGTCCGCTCTTGTTGTAGCGGCGGCGGGCTCCCTGGCCCTGCCTTCCCTGTGTGTTGTGTTGTGACATACTTATATTCTAAGTTGGTGATTATGTTGGTGTCATGCCGGAGTTGACGCTGTATGCAGTAGGTTCCGGCCGGAGCATCGCCGGGACGTTCCGCTACCATGAGAAAAGCCAGGAGTAAGGATGCCCCGTGCCCCGATCAACGGTCCATGCATGGTCTGATAGGGGGGCGATCCGGCTAGGTGCGGTACCAGTCCGGTCGATTGACGCGTATACCAATGCACAGGGAGCCGGTTTCTTGCAAGCCGGTTTCCCGTCATTTTGGGCTTTCCGGCCGTTCACAGGGCACAAGACCGTTAAATGCGGCGTTCCGGGAGCCACAGGCGGGGGAAGGTGAGCTAGCAACTTGACAAAAAGACTAAGGCGGGGCACTTTAACTTCAACTAACTTCCACACTCTCTCGATGCTTATTCAAAATGCAGACCGTACTACCTACGGGATTAATAAGATTGTTTTTTCCATTCTTGCATTCGTCATTTTCTTTATTGTCGGTTTTGTTTCATGGCAATGGATGGGAGTGTCTCCGGAGCCGTGGCGGCTGCGTGTGCTGGTGCTGACGCCGCTGACGATGTCCCTGCTGCTGTACGTCTGCTGTGACCAGCTCGGCGTTTACTACCGGTGCATGACGCTGGGGATGAGCATCCGGCGGTTTGTGGTGGCGTATGCCTGTTTTGTCGTGGTCAGCATGATCACCTGGAAATACCTTGTACCCTTTTTCGTGGACATTGCCGTCCAGACGCTGGCCTATGCGCTGACTTTCCTGTGCGGCCTGTGGCTGCGCGTCAACCGGTTCAGGGCGGAGAAGCGCCTGGTGGAGGAGGCTCCCACGCTCGTGGTGGGCGCTCCGGAGCAAGTGGAGGAATTCCGGAAACTGCTGGAAAGCGACCATGTGGATTTCAAGGATGAACTGATGGTGATGGCTCCTGGGGAAGTGGACCGTGTGAAGGTCAGGAGTTTGCTGGTACGCCGGTGCATCAGCAAGGTGGTGTTCCTCCCTGAGGAGGTGGATTCCTCCGTGGCAAGGTGCCTGGTGGAGCTGTGCGGAAAGATGGGGGTTGATTTTTATGCGAGCATGGTGGTGGACATGCCCGATGTGCACAAAACCTATTTCGGGGTGCTGGGAGGGGCCAGAATGCTGGTGTACAAGTCCACCCCCATTCCCTACACTACCTCCTGGCAGTTGAAAAAGATGCTGGACTGGGTGGGGGCTCTCCTTCTCCTGGTCTTCACGTCTCCGCTGTGGCTGCTGGCCGCCATAGGTATCCGGCTTTCCGACCGCGGCCCCGTCTTTTACCGCCAGAAGCGTTCCGGCCTGTATGGGAGGGAGTTCGGCATGTGGAAATTCCGCACCATGTACCGGGATGCGGACAAGAGGCTGGATGAAGTGAAAGCCAGGTACGGCAATGACATGAGCGGCCCCATCTTCAAGCTGGAGCATGACCCGCGCATTTTTGCCTTCGGGCGCTTCCTGAGGAAATTCAGCATTGACGAGCTTCCGCAGCTTATCAACGTGCTGAAAGGTGAAATGAGCCTGGTGGGCCCGCGCCCCCTGCCCGTGTATGAAACGGAGGCTTTTACCAGTGACGCGCACCGCCGCAGGCTGAGCGTGCTCCCCGGCGTTACGGGGTACTGGCAGATCGCAGGCCGCAGCAACATCCGTGAATTTGAAAGACTGGTGGAGCTGGACATGCATTACATTGACAACTGGTCCCTGTGGCTGGATGTCAAGCTGCTGTTGAAGACCGTCCCGGCGGTGTTGTTCGCGCGCGGCGCCAAGTGACGCTTCTCCTTCCTTTGCGTTCCTGGAACACAGGGTTGCGGCAGCGTTTCCGGGGCCTTTCCAGGCATGTGGCCCGGCCGCCGGAAGGCCGTTTTTACAGGGAATGCGGGCGGTTGCCGGCACCTGTTTGGATTATTGGCGGAAAATAAAGAAATTTGTAGCCGGGCGGAGACTTTAACCTTGAGGTGCGGAAATGGATAAGGCAAAATCTCCACACTATGGATTTAGTTCAGCGAGAAATCTCAAAAGAAACGGTGACTCCGTATTTCATCGAGTATTTCGGTCAGGCGCCAACTCATGTGGCAGCGGCACCGGGGCGTGTGAATCTCATTGGCGAACACACGGATTATAATAATGGTTTTGTAATGCCTATGGCCCTTGATAACCATTGCGTGGTGGCTGTGGCTCCCTCTCCTGTGGGCAAGCACCGCTTCTGCGGCTCCCTGGGCGACCAGATCCATGAAATTGCGGTAGAAGACGCCCTGGTTCCCGGCGATCCGTTCTGGTCCAACTACGTCCGCGGCGTCCTGGCCAACCTGCACAGGCGCGGCATAGAAATAGGCCCGGTAGACATGCTGATTGACAGCAATGTTCCGCGCGGCGGGGGCCTCTCCTCCAGCGCGGCCCTTGAAGTTTCCGTCTGCACGGCGCTTGCGGCCTTTGCCGGGGTGGAGATTGACCCCAAGGAGGTGGCCCTGATCGGCCAGGCCGTGGAGCATGAATTTGTAAACGTTCCCTGCGGCATCATGGACCAGTTCATTTCCGCCAACGGGAAAAAGGGCATGGCCCTCAAGCTGGACTGCGCCACCCTGGAATATGAACTGGTGCCGATGAATAATGAATCCGTCTCCGTGCTGGTGCTGGACAGCGCCGTGAAGCATTCCCTGGCGGACGGGGCCTACGGGCAGCGCCGCAAGCAGTGTGAGGAAGCCTCCGCCATCATGGGCGTGCCCTCCCTGCGTGAAGCCACGCTGGAACTGCTGGAATCCTTCAAGGAACAGCTTGGCGACGTGCGCTACCGCCGCGCCCGCCACGTCATTGGGGAAAATGCCCGTGTGCAGGCTTTTGCGAACGCCCTTGCCCGCGGTGACTGGGATGAAGCCGGCGTAGCCATGCGCGGCAGCCACGCCTCCCTGCGTGATGACTATGAAGTTTCCTGTGCGGAAGTAGACACCCTGGTGTCCCTCTGTGACCGTATCCCTTCCGCCTCCTCCATTTACGGCGCCCGCATGACGGGCGGCGGCTTCGGCGGCTGTATCGTCGCCCTGGTGAAGACGGAAGACGTGGACAAGGTGGCCCGCGAGCTTCTGGACGGCTACTGCCAGGAAACGGGGATTGAAACCACTTACCTCGTCACGCGCGCCGGGGAAGGCGCCCGTGTCCTCTACCAAGCTTAATCCATACTGATTATGAGAAAACTAGCAACCATATTCGGGGCCCTGGCCCTGATGACGTGGGGCGTTTCCGCCCAGGAGGGCTCCGCGCCCGCAACGGTGATTGATGCGCAGCCTGCCGCGGCCGCCCCGGCCATGGCTCCGGCAGCGGAAGCGCTGCCGGTCGCAGATCTTGAGCCGGCGGTTCCCGTCGCCGCCTCCCAGGAAGCCCCGGAAGCCTCCGCGGAACCTAAAACGGCTCCCCTTTCCGCGGTGGAAGTCGTCCTGTTCTGCGTGGTCGTGGTGGGCGTCATTGCCCTGGGTATCTGGAAGAGCCGTGATCCTGAAGAAACGGCGGAAGAAAAGAAGACCAAAGGCGCTTCAGACTACTTCCTGGCCGGGCGCGGCCTGACCTGGTGGCTGGTGGGTTTCTCCCTGATCGCCGCCAATATTTCCACGGAACAATTTGTGGGGATGTCCGGCAAGGCCGCCAACTGGGTGGGCATGGCTATTGCCGGGTATGAATGGCTGGCCGCCATCACGCTGGTGGTCGTGGCCTTCTGCTTCCTTCCCAAGCTGCTGAAAGGCGGCGTGTACACCATTCCCGAATTCCTGGAATACCGCTATAACACGCTGGCCCGCTCCCTGATGGCCATCGCCACGCTGCTGATTCTGGTGGGCGTGCCGACCGCGGGCGTCATTTACGCAGGCGCCAAGGTCATTTCCGTATTCTTTACGGGGTACACCGCCATGGGGATTGACTTCGGCAACATCACCGTAGGCTGTATCATCATCGCCTTCTGCGCCACTGTGTACGTGTTCGTGGGCGGCTTGAAAGCCTGCGCGTGGACGGACCTCTTCTGGGGCGCCGCCCTGATTGTGGGCGGCGGCGTGGTGGCGTACTTCGCCCTGATGGCGCTGAGCGGCGCGGACCCGAACCATCTGGTGCAGTCTGCCGCGGCCAATTCCGGCGCCACGGTTGCCTCCCTGGGGAACCCCTCGGACAGCCTGTGGCACGGGGTGACGCGCTTCTTTGAACTTAACTCGGGGGATGCGGCCAGCGGCGTGAATACCGTGGGCGGCAAGCTTCACATGATCCGCCCGGCGGACGACGCGGAAATTCCGTGGACGGCCCTCTGCCTGGGCCTGTGGATTCCCAACTTCTTCTACTGGGGCCTCAACCAGTACATCATGCAGCGCACGCTGGCCTCCAAGTCCCTGGCGGAAGGCCAGATGGGCATCGTGTTCGCCGCGTTCCTCAAGCTCATCATTCCGTTTGTGGTGGTAGTGCCGGGCATTCTGGCCTACAACCTGTACCGCAATGACCTGAAGGAGCAGGCGGAAGTGAAGTACGCGGCGGAAATCCGCAAGGCGGAAGACCCCGCCAAGGTCCAGGGCCGTCCCGTCATCTACAAGCTTACGGACAGCTTCCTGGTGGAAAACGTGGAAGAAGGCTGTGCCCACGCCCTGCATAACGCGGAGGTGATGAAGGTTGGCGGCGAGGTCATGGCTGATTTGAAACAGGCCTGCGCCGATCTGAAGGCGGACGCCGCCGATGACCAGACCACCCTGGCGGAACGCGCCCCCTTCGTGGAAAAGATTGCCACGCTTAACAACAAGATCATCAAGCCCGCCGTAGACAATTCGGACGGCTACTACCTGACGGATACCCTGGTGGGCTTTGACTATGACTCCGCCTTCGGCACGCTGATCAGGAAGCTGCTGCCCGGCACGGGGTGGACGTGGTTTGTGCTTGCGGCCCTCTTTGGCGCGGTGGTGTCTTCCCTGGCGTCCATGCTGAACTCCGCTTCCACCATCTTCACGATGGACATTTACAACAAGCTGCGCAGGAATGCGAAACCGCCGGAACTCGTGACCGTCGGCAAGATCGGCCTGCTGGCGTGCGCCGTGATCGCGCTGTGCATTGCTCCGTTCCTGGACAGTCCGGCCTTTGGCGGCATCTTCAACTTCATTCAGGAATTCCAGGGCTTCCTCAGCCCGGGCGCCCTGTGCGTGTTCCTCTTCGGCTTCTTTGTGCCCAAGTGCCCGCGCATCTTCGGCTGGCTGGGCATTGTCATTAATGCCCTCCTGTACGGAGCCCTGAAGTTATGGCAGCCGGAAATGGCCTTCCTGAACCGCATGGCCATCTGCTTCATCACCGTCATGGTCATCGGCCTTATCTTCACGCTGGTGAACGCCGCCCGCGGCGGGCAGTCCATCGTGCTCCCGGACCGGGGCGTGGTGGCCCTGCAATCCTCCTCCCGCGCCAAGATCTTCGGCTGGTTTGTGATTGCCGCTACGGTAGTCCTGTACATCATCTTCTGGTAATGCAGAGAGGGCTTTAAGCCTGTGTTTTTCATCCTCCCGGCTCCAGGGCCGGGAGGATTTTTTTGCGCCTGGGAGGAGGGTTGTTTTTTCATGGAACCGCTTGAAATGAAGAATGGATGTCAAAGCGAATGACACATTGCTTTTTGTTGTCCCTGAATGCATTGCGTGGAAAATTGGAAAAATGGGATTTTTTTTTCATCTGTTGCGTGAACCCGGAGGGTGCGTTCGAGTCAAATTACTTGTTGACGTCACTCAAATAAAAAACGCCGACAAGGAAATAAACAAAAGGAAAAACTCTATATCTGCTAATGATATGAAAATGCGTTTATGTGTAATGTCGCTCCTTGCTCTCCTGTGCTCCGCACCGGGGTGGGGGAAGACAACAATGGTTTCGTTCGGCGAAAGTTCGAACACTTATTCCGCTCCGTGGAATTTGGCAAGCGGTACAATGACAAATGGCAACCGCACCACCGGCACTTCCATGAAAGCTACGGACGGTACGGCGTCCGCGATCCAGGTTACCTATAACATCTCCGGCGGTCTCCTCGGAGGAGTACAGGCTACCAACAGCAACATGTACGGGACGCACACGATCGGAAGTGGCGGCCTGAACATGTGGAAACAGGCTTACGGCTATGATCTGGATGCCGCCAAGACCACCCGCGGATGGAATGAGACCCTCGTTCTTGGAGTGGGCGGCCTTGTCGCTCCCGGCGATGTTAGCGTTACCGGGTTCCAGGCCAACAGTGGCTATACGATGTCTTCTGTGTTCACCATAAGCGGCTTGGCCAATGTGGCCACGTGGGGGACAAACAGCCCTGTAACCCTCAATGGTACCGGCATCAACGTCAAGAATATCTACCTGGCCGGCTCCAACGGACAGGTAGTGGACCTGCTCCACATCAGCGGCGGGAGTTTGGCTACCCTGCTTTCCAGCGGTACGTTCATGTTGACTTGGCAGTTTGAAACCACTTCTTCTTTCAATCCCAATTCTTCGCTCACCATGGAATTTTCCGACAGCTTGCTTAGCGTGGCAGGCGAGTATGGAATGTCCGCCTTGGCGGTGAGGGACGGAATGCCCAACCTGACGGTGCCGGAACCGGCTACGGCTTCACTGAGCCTTCTTGGACTGGCTGCCCTGCTGATGCGCCGCCGCCGCACCCACTGAACCTGTTTCAGTAAACAATAACTCATGGTCTGAAGGCAGCCGGTGAAACACCCGGCTGCCTTTTAATCGTCCTCCAGAAGCATGCTGCGCAGGGAGTCGAAAAAGTTCCCGGATTCCTCCTCCGTGGCTTCCGCATTCATCAGGTCGTCCCACTTGGCATACTCCATCAGGTGGGGCGGAATCTCGCTCAGGAAGGAGGAGCGCTGGCAGGGCATGCGGTCCCCGTAGCGCAGGCGCGTGGAACAATAAGTCAGCATGAGTTTTTCCTGCGCGCGCGTGATGCCCACGTAAAGCAGGCGGCGTTCCTCGTCACAGTTGCCGTCTTCCAGGGAACGCTTGTGGGGCAGGATGCCTTCTTCCAGCCCCACGAGGTACACCACCGGAAATTCCAGCCCTTTGGCGGCATGCATGGTGATCAGGCATACGCCGGGCTTGTTCTCCACGTCGTCGTCATTATCCTCCTTGTCCAGGGTGACCTGGGCCAGGTAATCCCGGAGGGTTTTTCCGGGCTGCCAGAAGTTGCGGAGGGAGGCCTTCACGTCCCCGATGGAGACGAGGCGCTTCTGGATTTCAGCTTCCGTCTTGCACAGGCGCGTTACATAATCGCTGAACCCGGTTTCCTCAATGAGCTGCTCCATGGCGTCCCCGAAGTCCGTCTCCTTGTCCTGGAAAATGTCAATGTACCTGGCGATCAGCTCATTGAACTCCTGCACGCTGTTGCGGGCGCGGGTGGAAAGGGCCGCCAGGAATTCCTCGTCCTGCAGGGCGGCCCAGACGCTGTTGCCGTGTTCCCGGCTCCAGTCAATGGCCAGGTGGCTGGTCAGCTCGCTGATGCCGCGCGGGGGCGTATTCAGGATGCGCAGCAGGTATTCGTCCGCCTGCGGGTTTTCAATCGTCGCCAGGTAGGAAATGAGGTCCTTCACCTCCTTGCGGTCAAAGAAGCTCTGCGCGCCCACCATGCGGTAGGGAATTTTGTGCTCCCGGAGCGTCTGTTCAATGATGCGGCTCTGGGTGTTCGCCCGGAACAGGATGGCGAAGTCCTCCCAGGGGCGTTCCTCCTGCCTGCGGACGTTTTCAATGTCCGTGATGATGAACTCCGCCTCCTCCGCGTCTCCGGGCATGGAAATCAGACGGACGGCTTCCCCGCCTCCCTTGTGGGCGCGCAGCGTCTTGTCCCTGCGGCCCAGGTTGTGGCGGATCAGGGCATTGGCCGCGTCCAGGATGGGGGCGGTGCAGCGGTAATTCTCCTCCAGCTTGATGACGGTGGGATTCGGGAAAAAGCGTTCGAACTCCAGGATGTTGCTGATCTGGGCGCCGCGCCAGCCGTAAATGGACTGGTCGTCGTCCCCCACCACGCAGACGTTGTGCGCGGGACCTACCAGATGGCCCAGCAGGCTCATCTGGAGGCTGTTGGTATCCTGGAATTCATCCACCGTAATATAGCGGAAGCGCTGCTGCCAGGCTTCCCGCACGTCCGGATGCTCCTTCAGCAGCTTGTCCGCCAGGATCAGCAGGTCGTCAAAGTCCACGGAATTTTGCGCCTGGAGCTCCCGCTGGTAGGAGGCGGCGATGTTGGCCGTCAGGTTGTCTTCAATGGAGTCCAGGCCCAGGCCGCTGTTCTTCATCCGGCTCATGGCGGAAAGGACGTCCTTGGGACCGATTTTTTCCGTGATGCCTCCGTGGCGGACGATCAGGCGCCGGATCAGGCCGCTCTGCTCGGAACCGCTGTAAATGGTGAAATTGGTCTTGTACCCCAGGCGCCCGATGTCTTCCCGCAGGATGCGCACGCAGAGGGAATGGAAGGTGCTCACCATGATCTGGCGCGCCGCCTTCCGCTCCACCATCTGGCCCACGCGTTCCCGCATTTCCAGGGCGGCCTTGTTCGTGAACGTGACGGCCAGAATGCTCTTGGGGCTGATGCCGCGGTCCACCATGTGGGCGATGCGGCAGGTGACGGTGCGCGTCTTGCCCGTTCCGGCCCCGGCCAGAATGAGCACAGGCCCCTGAAGGGTCTGCACGGCCTTCCTCTGGGCCGTGTTCAGGCTGTCCATGGAAAAGGATTTTCCCATTTACACGTCGAAGTGGATGTCTTTCAAATTCGGGTGCCCGGCAATCAACTGGGAAATGCTCATGCGCGTGCTGCCTTCCAGCTGGACGTCCGTCACCAGCAGGCCGCCGCTTCCGCAGGCGATTAGCAGCCCCTGCTCCCCGGCGGAAAGCACCTGGCCCGGTTTCCCTTCCGCCTCCGGAACGATGGTGAAGCCGGGGAAAATTTTCATGTTGCGGATGCGGTTCTTGCGGTTCCAGTAATTGGTGAAGGTGCCGGGCCACGGGTCATACGCCCGGATCATGCGGCCTATTTCCTCTGCGGGGCGCGTCCAGTCAATCCTGCCGTCCGCCCGCAGGAGCTTGGGAGCGTACGTCGCCAGGAACTCCTGCTGGGGAACGCGGGTAGCGGTCCCTTTCTCAATGGAATGGATGGCCGGGAGCAGAACGTCCGGCGTCATCTGCGCCAGCTTGTCGTGCAGGGTTCCTCCGGTTTCCGTTCCTTCCAGCGGGGTACTGATCTGGGCGATGATGTCCCCCGCGTCCAGTTTTTTGACAATGTGCATGATCGTGATTCCCGTGTGGGAATCTCCGGACTTGATGGCGGACTGGATGCAGGCTGCCCCGCGGTGGCGCGGCAGCAGGGAGGCGTGCGCGTTAATGCAGCCCATGGGAGCCAGGTCAATTACTTCCTGGCTTAAAATCTGCCCGTATGCCATGACTGCGATCAGGTCCGGGTTCAATCTTCTGAGGTTGACCAGCGCGTCCGCCGTCCGCAGGGAATGCGGCTGGAGCACGGGGATGCCCGCTTCCCTGGCAAGGTTCTTGATGGCGGGAGCCGTAAGCACCTGGTGCCTGCCCACGGGGCGGTCAGGCTGCGTAACTAGGCCTACCAGGTCCGTGTTACGGATCAGGCTGCGGAAGGCGGGAATGGCAATGTCGCCTGTGCCCATGAAGACGATGCGCATGGCTGAAAGCTTGCCCTGACGGCCTGCGCAGGTCAATGTTAAATCCGGACCCGGAAGGGGAATATTGGCGCCGGAAGGCCGTTTTTACGGTTCCCTTCCGTCCTGCGGCGGCCGGGAAAAGGGCGGGCGAATGCCCCGCATGGCCGTTTCCCTGCAAGAAGTTCTTTCCGACCGGGCCGGATATGGTATATCCTTGCTCCATGGAGAAAGGAAGGCTGCCGCGCATTCTGATTCTGACTGCAGGGTACGGGGAAGGGCATCATTCCGCGGCCGGAGGCGTGCGGGATGCACTGGCGGGGCGTGCGGAGGTCCGCGTGACGGACCTGTGCGCGGAGGCCATGCCCGGCATGTTCCGCGTGACCCGCGCCGCCTATCTTTGGATCATTTCCCGCACTCCGCGCCTCTGGAAACTGATGTATGAGGTGAGCGACAGGCGCAACCTGGCGGAAAAGCCCGTCAAGGGGCTGGGCCCGGTGGAACATCTGCTGGAACGCCTGCTGCGGGAGTGGAAGCCGGACGCCGTGGTCTCCACGTACATGGTGTACCCCTACATGCTGGATTCCCTGGCGGCCCGTACCGGGAAGGCCGTGCCGTACCTGACCGTCGTGACGGACTCCTGCGTGATCAACAAGTCCTGGCTGTGTTCGGAATCCCCGCTGTGGGCCGTAACGGATCCCTGGACGCGGGAAATCATGATGGAAAAGGGCCTTCCTCCGGACAGGCTGCGCGTGACGGGTTTTCCCGTGAATCCCCGCCTGGGCGCGCTGGCGCGGGAGCATCCCGTTTCCTGGAGGGAGGGGGAACCGTTCCGCGTCCTTTACTTCGCCCAGCGTTCCGCGCGGCATGCCCGTGCGGAGCTGGAGGCCATGCTGGAGGCGGACCCCGCCATCAGCGTGACTTGTATCCTGGGGCGCCGGTTCAGGCGCATTTATCCCCGCATACGGGATTTGCGCGCCAGGTACGGGCGCAGGCTGACGGTGCGCGGCTGGACGCGCCGCGTGCCCCACTATCTTTCAGCCAGCCATGTGGTGGTGGGGAAGGCCGGGGGGGCTACCGTGCATGAGGTGCTGGCGGCCGCGCGGCCCATGCTGGTCAACTTCCTTCTTCCGGGCCAGGAAGAGGGCAACGCGCACCTGCTGGAGAAGCTGGGCGGCGGCTGCCACGTTCCGGATGCCTGTGCCCTGGCCTCCGCGCTGGCGGGGATGATGGCGGACGGCGGCGCGCAGTGGCGGCGCATGCATGAAAATCTGCTGAAGGCGGATATGACCGGAGGAAGCGGGCGGATAGCGGATTTGGTCTTGAAACTGGCGCAGGAACATACTAACTGATTCCCGTGACCTATCTGCTGATTGACAATTCCAACACGCGCACCAAGTTCGTGCTCTCCACGCCGGACGCCCTGCTGCCGGAACGGTACATGATCCCCACCCGGGAGGTGAGCGAGGAACGGCTGGATGAAGTGCTGTCCGGCGTCCGTTATGACGCCGCCGTGGTATGCTCCGTGGTGCCGCGCGTGGCGGAAGTGCTGAAAAACTGGATGGCCAGGCCGTTCCACTTCCTCTCCTGTGATTCCCGGCTGAACGTGGGCATTGACTATCCGCACCCGCGCCAGATAGGCGCCGACAGGCTGGCGAATGCCGTAGGCGCCGTGGCGTATTACGGATATCCGTGCGTCGTGGTGGACTTCGGCACCGCCGTGACCTTTGACGTGATCGGCCCTGAATGCACGTATAAGGGCGGCGTGATCGCTCCGGGGCTTGCCAGCATGGGGGATTACCTGGCGCGCAATACCGCTCTTCTTCCCGCCATTGACCCCCAGGAGCCCTCCCGCGTCATCGGCACCAGCACGGTGGAGGCCATGCAGTCCGGCGCCGTGTACGGCTACCGGGGGCTGGTGAAGGAAATCCTGGCCCGGCTGGAGGAGGAGCTGGGCGCCCGTCCCGCCGTGGTGGCTACGGGAGGGGATGCCGCGCTGATCGCCAGGGGCGTGGAGCGCATTGACCACGTGGACCCGGATATCACGCTGAACGGGTTGCGCATGGCGGCCCCCCTGAATCTTTGAAAAACGGGCAATGGACTGGGCAGGAATCCATTACTTCCGGAAAAACGGCCGGATGACACGTAAAAACTCACAAATAGGTGTTGCAAATTGCGTATACCCCATGTAGTATTCATGAACCTTAACAATAAATATCATGTCTGACAACAGCATCGAAGAAAAAGTAAGAAGTATCATCGTTGACCAACTTGGCGTTGAATCCGATAAAGTGACTGCTGATGCGAAATTCATCGAGGATCTCGGTGCTGATTCGCTGGATACCGTTGAACTCGTGATGGCTTTCGAAGAAAACTTTGACATTGAAGTGCCCGACGAAGAAGCTGAAAAGCTCCAGTCCGTTGCCGACGTGGTTGCCTACATCGAAAAGGTTCAGGGTTAAGTTGAACTGCTAAAATCCTTTATTACAGAAGCGGCTTCCCTGTCCAAGGCAAGGAAGCCGCTTTTTTATGGAAAGCCCCCAGCTTTCTTCTCTTATGAATGACCTGCCCGCCTTCTCCCGTGACGACATCCGCTATGCGGCGGAGATGACCCGGGTGATTTATGAACCGGACCGCCGTATTGACACCTTTGGGGATACCAGGTTCAATTTCCTTCTTATCAGCGAGCTGATGGATGAAGCGGGCGTGGTGCGCGTGCGCAGCGGCTGGGTGGAGGCGGAGAAGCCCAAAATCATCAAGCCTTCCATTTACAATGAAGTCAGTACGGAGGGTTTTTCCGGTGAAGCCAAACGCTTCTTTGACTGGCTTGCCAAAAATGGGCCGGGCTTCATGACGCTGCTGGAATACGGTTTCAGCTTCAAAAGGTCGGAGGTGAGGGAGGAAATTCTGCACGAACCCATTGAGTCCGTGCGCGGGCGCCTGCTGGACCAGGTGCGCAACGGGGAGGATACGTTCATGGCCCTCATTGAGGGGGTGGATGACGCATGGGAGGTCTCCCTCTTGAAATTCACCGTGGAAATGATACAAAAATCCCATGAGATCAATATCTTTGACTTCAAGCGCAAGGGTCTTCTTTAGCCTGCTGGCGGCGGCCTTCTGCGCCCAGGGAGTTTTGGCGGACGGAGAGAACTATTCCCTCTGGCCGCGCCGCCCGGAAGCCCTGGCCGAGGCGCGCCGCCTGATGGACCGCGGCACGCTGCCCCAGGCCCTGGAATTGCTCCAGCCCCTGGCGGAGCAGGGCGGCGTGGTAGGGCGCGAGGCAAAGGATCTCATCGGCAGCCTTCGCATCCGCCAGTTGCTGGACCCCAACGGTCCGGACGTGAAGAAATACACCGTCCGGAGGGGGGATTCCTGGATACGCATGGTCAGGAAGCTGGAATGTTCCCAGGCCATGCTGATGCATCTCAACGGCCTGATGGATATTCCCATCCTGCATGCAGGGGACGTGTTCAAGTACCGTCCCCTGAATTTCCATGTGGTAGTCAACGTGCCGGAAAAAGAGGTCTGCCTTTACGACGGTAAGAATTTTGTGAAAGGGTACCCCATTCTGGCCATGAGGGATGGCGGGAAAAAGAATGTGGAAACCGCCGTCAAGGAGGACCAGGCCTCCGTTTCCATTTACAGCAAGCAGTTTCCCTCCGCGGATAAGACGCTGCTGCTGGCGGCGGGCGGGTATGTCATTGACGCCTCCCGCGGCGCGCCCCGTTCACCGGGCTTTTATTTAAGCCGTCAGGACTGCAATGAACTGGCCATGCTGACCCGCGCGGGCACCAGGGTGACCATTCTCAGGGAGAAGGGAGCGGAGCAGTGAGACTGGTCATTCAGCGCGTTACGGAGGCTGCCGTGCACATCGGCGGCGTGTGTGCCGGAAGAACGGGGCCGGGCCTGCTGATCCTGGCGGGCATAGAAGAGGCGGATACGGAAGAGGACGTGTGCTGGCTTGCCAGGAAGGCGGCGGACATGCGCATTTTTTCCGATGCGGAGGGGAAGATGAACCTTTCTGCCAGGGAGATGGGGGGAAGCGCGCTGGTGGTGAGCCAGTTTACCCTGTATGGCAGCTGCAAAAAGGGCCGCCGTCCGGATTTCTTCGGTGCAGCGGCGCCAGAGAAGGCCGAGGCACTATATGAGCGGTTTTTGCAGCAGTGCGAGACACTGGGCTATCCGCCGCAGCATGGCATGTTTGGCGCGCATATGATGGTGGAGTCGGTGAATGACGGGCCGGTGACGCTGATTGTGGATTCGAAGGAGCTGTAACAGCGTTTTCGAAGAAAATATACAACGAATCTCCCCATGAAAGGAGCAATTCCAATGAAAATAGAAGTACAGCAGGTGGGCCAGCTGATGACCAACTGCTACATCGTCTGGGACGAGAACACGAAAAACGCCGCGGTCATTGATCCCGGCGACGACGGCGCGTATCTTTCGGATCGTCTCCGGAAGAACGGCCTGACCCTTCAATTTATTCTCCTGACCCACGGGCATTTTGACCACATCACCGGTGTGCCGGAGCTGATGGAAACCTGCGGCACGGAGCCGAAGGTCTATATGTCTCACAAGGATCTGGAGCTGGAGGCCGTGTTCCATGAGAACGTGGCCCTGGATCCGGAGATGGTGACCGACTGGAAG
>OGYY01000124.1_pt1 | contig 78048 bp, 59 predicted proteins | sample 1576671 | NCBI WGS metagenome assembly OGYY01 (sample SAMEA3541593, study PRJEB24748) | human gut metagenome | biome: human gut; feature: human-associated habitat; material: faeces | place: China | collected 2012 | reverse complement strand
TACGCGCACTTGGGACTTTCACCCATTAGAATACGCCCATGCTGGGCAAACAAAAACAGCAGGCCAGGAGTGTTTCTCCCCCGCCCGCTGTCTGTTTTGATTTACTGTCTCTGGTCGTACTCGGCAAGATATTTCTTTACATAATCCACATCAGAAGGACAGTCCACATACTCACTGCCATACTTCTGTCTCGTCTCTTTTCCTTTTCCTGTAATAAGAAGAAGGGTTTTTCCTTCCGCGCTTTCAATGGCAGAGCGGATCGCTTCTCCCCTGTCCTCGATCATCTCATACGGACAGTTCTGGGCCTCCACATACTGCGCGATATCTTTCGATATATCCTCCACCGGCTCATATCCCGGATCCTCTGCTGTCAGGTATACCTTCCGGGCATACTGTCCGGCTACCGTTCCCAGATCTCTCCTCCGGATATAGGCTTTCTTTCCGGGGCATCCGAAAATAGACACGATCCCGTAATCTGGATATTCTTCCTTCATGGAAGAAAAAAGCTTTTCAAAACTCAGCTTATTGTGAGCATAATCCACAATGGCAATGACATTCTTATCCTTGCTTGCATACAGCTCCATTCTTCCACTGGATCTTGCCCGCTTCAGCCCGCTGTGGATATATTCTCTTGGAATCTGAAGAGCCGATGCCGCCGCGATCACTCCAAGGGCGTTTTCCACATTGAAAAGTCCCGGCATGGTAAGGACAAATTCCTCATCAAAGTCTTTACTCTTTACGGAAAAGGTTGTCTCATGTCCGTCTTTTCTGATGTTGTAGCCGTAATAATCAGCCTCCGGATTCTTCAGGCTGAAAGTCACACACGCTTTCGCTGCTTTGGCTTCCTCCAGTATACGTTCTATATGATCTGCATCCAGGTTCACTACCGCTGTGTCTGTCTGTGCAAACATCAGCATTTTAGATGAGAAATAATCTTCAAAATCTTCATGTTCAATGGGGCTGATATGGTCTTCTGATATATTCAGAAAGATTCCCACATCAAAACGCATGCCATCTACACGGTGATATTTCAGCGCCTGTGAGGATACCTCCATTTCCGCATAGGTAATCTGGCTGTCCAGCGCATTTCTCAAATGCTGCTGAAGCTCCATAGCCTCCGGCGTTGTAATATGGGATTCTACTTTTGTCACCCCGTCGTAAATATCAATGGAAGAGATAACGGCACTTTCCTTTTTCCCTTGTGCCTCCATATAATCATCCACGACAGCCTTCATATAATATGCTGATGTAGATTTTCCTTTTGTTCCTCCGATCCCGGTGACAACCAGTTCTTTCCATGGCTCCTGGTAAAAGAAATTTGCCAGAATCGCCATTGCCTTCCGAATGTCTGTTACAAGAATATAGGGAATATCTTTCTCAAGCTCAAAAGCCTTTTCACTGATATAGCATACCGCCCCTTTTTCCACTGCTTCCCGCAGGTAAGCCGGCTTGAAAGCCGCGCCCTTACAGATGAACAGCGTATCTTCCCCTGCTTCTTTGGAATTGTAAGTCAGGATACGGATAACCTGGTCAGAGCTCCCTTCTGTCTTTGTCTCAAAGAGCAGCCCGCTTTTTCTCAGCAGCTCCTGATATTCCCCTATTGTATGATACTGCATTTTTGCCATGATTTATCTCCCTTAGTGTTCGCTTTTCTACTGGTACTGGGCGCCTGATCGTATAATGGATTCTCTCACCAGCACATCCATCGCATCCAGACAGAGTGTGGGAATCTCATGCTTTCCCTTAAAGACAGACAGTTCTGTACAGGCCAGTATGACTGCGTCACATCCCTTTCTCATAAATTCGCTTAATACACGGTCAAATTTGGCGCGGTCCCCTTTTTTTCCGCTCTTGATATCGTCATAAATAAGAGACATCACATCCCTCTGACGCTCAGGAGAGGGTTTTACCGGAGTAATACCAAGCTTCCTGCATTCTTTATGGTAAATCCGGGAATTAATAGTTCCATCCGTCGCCATAATACCGATTCTCTTTACATCAGCTATCTTTTCCACTGCATAAGCCACGCTCTCACGCACCATGTTGATCACCGGAACAGACACCGCTTTTTGGATCTGCTCATAATAATAATGGGACGTATTGCAGGGGATAGCAATATTTGCCGCCCCCAGCTTTTCCAGTGTGCGGGCGTCCTCTGTCAGGATCCGGATCAGATGGGCGCTGTCGCCGGATATAATGGATTCCGTACGGTCAGGAATGGACGCATGGCTTAAGATCACCATGTTAATATGATCCTGATCCTTTTCCGCCCTGGTGTGAGCAATCACATTTTCATAATAATAACTGGTCGCCTCAGGTCCCATGCCTCCAATTACGCCCAGGATTTTTCTTTCTTTTCTTTCTTCCATAAATTCTTTCCTTATTTGTAATATTTATTAAAATAGGAATACTGTTTCAAATGGGTCTTGAGCATCCGAAGGAAGCGCATCGGACGAAGGTCCCCTCTCATAAAGACCGGATTTACCATCCTGCCTTCTTTTACCAGCTTTTTCATTCTGGCGATCATTGCAGGGTCTTTGATGTGTTTATAAGCCACGCCCTTTGGAACGGTCATCCATAAATGTTCCTCTGTGGCCTCCTCATATGGAAGATCCCGGTGATAAATATAATCCTCCACAAAATATTTCGCCACATTAAACCCGGAGCCTGTCACATAATAATTGCTCCTGCCCTGCCTTGTGTTGATCTCAAAGAAACGATATGTGCCGTCGCGCATATCATATTTAATATCAAAATTGGAAAATCCTACATAGTGCAGATCTTCCAGAAGATTCTTTACTCTTCCCATCAGCTCTTTGTTCGGTTCTGTAATAATGACAGCATGGTTTCCAAGACCGTGAGGAGTGTGCTCCTCTAAAAGTACATGGCCTAAGCACATCATCTTTACTTTTCCGTTCCGGTCAGAATAGGAAGTGAGAACTCTCATATATTCATCGTTTCCGGGTATGGTATCCTGGATGATCAGCGCATCGTCATACCCTGCTTCATAGATCTGACGGATCACATCTTCCATCTCTTTTCTGGAATCCAGCTTATAGATCTTATTCTGCGTCGGAAACGGATGTTCCCAATAAGCAATACTGTTGGATGGCTTTACAATAACCGGGTAGGAAAAATCACATGGGAAATCAAGCCCCATATCCGGCCTGTAAATGATGGTCTTCGGATAGTCTACTCCATGTTTCTCACAGAGCTGATAGAAACGTTCTTTCTGCTGCAGGCTGTCCATCAGGTCAAAGTCAATATAAGGCGCGGTCACATTGGAAGCCAGTTCTTTCTTATGTCTGCTGGCCAGCGCCACATAGCTGTCTCCGCAGCCGATCAGCAGGATCTTTTTGTCTTTATGCTCATTTGCAAACCGGTTGATACGCTCCAGGAAATAATCATCCGTATCAATTTTCGGATTTCCCTCGTACACTGTGATCTGGCTGTGATAGCTGGGACCGGTCTGATATTTTCCAAATACATAAGATTTTACCTGGTACTGCTCATAAAATGCTCTTGCAACACTGTAGGTATTAATATCTCCTCCCAGAAGAACGGGAATAAACTCTCTTTCTTTGCATTCCATAACTGTCTGAAATTCTCCTTATATACATTTGTTCATACTGCCGGGACAAAAGGAATTTTGTCCCAACTGATTATAACGCTTAAGTACCCCGGCTTGTCAAGTAATGCCCCTTTATTCTTTGGGCGCTCCCGTCCAGGGCACAAAATGTTCATAGGAAATTCCAAACTGCAGAAGGATTTTTCCTATAATATGGTGGATCTGATCCTCCAGTGTGCGGGGATTATTATAAAATGTCAGAACCGGGGGCACGATGACGCACCCCAGATCCGACGCTTTCTTCAGGTTTTCTATATGGATTTTTCCAAAAGGCATTTCCCTTGGTACAAGAACAACCTTCCTGCCTTCTTTCAGGCAGACGTCAGCCGCCCTTATAAGGAGATTCTCCGCATACCCCACTGAAATGCCTGCCAGCGTTTTCATACTGCAAGGCAGGATCACCATACCGTCCGTGACAAAGGAACCGCTGGATACAGCGGCAGCCAGATCCTTTTCATCATAAATGAAATCCGCAAGCGCTGTCAGCTCTTCCAGAGGCACACTGCTTTCCAGATCCCATGTCACCTTTGCGCCTTCGCTCAAAATCAAATGTATTTCACAGTTTCCCATATCCTTAAGCGCCCGCACCAGATAATAGCTCATCTCCACTCCTGTGGCGCCGGATACTCCTACGATCATTCTCATATCAGAACCCATATTCTTTCCATTCATCCATCACTTTTTTCTGCAGTTCTTCCGGATATCCGCGGAAGGACGCCTCCACCGGTCTTGTCTCCTCTGGCCAGCTGTGGAACGGCGTCAGACAGTTATAGATCACCCTTGTGGAGACGGCATCCGCCTTCTCCTTAGCACTTAAATATGCCACCAGAGGGAAAATATACTGATTCGGGATCGTCACCCGGGTATCCGGATGGTGACGGGTGGCAATGGCCCATACAAGCTGTGACAGATTGCTGGGATCGATATCGTCATCCACAACAATTACCTTTGGAACATAGGAGCCGCCTTTGGATGCAAATACCGCTTTTCCAATATTCTCTGCCAGTTTCTGGTCATCTTTTGTATCCCGGTTTTTATCTACACTGACAACAAACCAGTGTGCCGCCGACTCCATCGGAATGAAGCATTCCCGGATTGGGAAATCCTGTTTGGACAGCACATTCTGAATGCTCGCCGCGATACTGATCCCCCAGTTTGTATGATTTTCCTCTGTGGGTACGCCTGCCACACAAAGGGGCATGATGGGATCATCACGGTATGTCATTGCTGTCACTTTAAAACATGGAACCTCTTTTCCCCGTCCGGTCCAGACATATCCGCCGTATTCTCCCATGGGGCCTTCCGGAACCAGCTCATCCAGGGACGCAAATCCTTCAATGACAATCTCTGTAGAGGCCGGCACAAGAAGGTCGTTTGTCTCACATTTCACCACGTCAACCGGCTCGCCGTACCAGCCGCCCATCATCTCTCCTTCGCTCATTCCGGAAGGAAGAGGATAGCCTGCGATCATGGCAATGGCAGGATCTACGCCAAGACAGAGAGCGAAAGGCATTTCCTCTCCGATTTCTTTCCACTGAGCATAAATTTTTCCAAAATCCTGTGTCGGGATCACAACGCCTGCTATCGTCTGTGGGCCGTCCAGCATTGCACGGGAAATTGCCCAGTTTACCCAGGAGCCGTCCGGCGTTCTTGCAATAAAAATACCATATGTATTAATATAGCGTCCTCCGTCCCCATAATGAATCCAGGGGATCGGAAGCCTGGTAAGGTCAATCTCTTCCCCAAATAATTTATTCTGCTTACAGGGGCCGTCCTCCACTGTGCGGGGCGGGATCGGAGTTACATCCGGAACTTTTGACCATTCCTCCACAAGTTTTGGCGCCGGTGTATCTACAGGCAGCCCAAGAGAGAGGGCCACTCTTTTAAATGGATGTTCTTTATCCGGGCTTAACCCAACAGGCGCCCCAAGCACCCGGAAACCTTTCTGACATCCTTTTACATTCTCGAACAGCGGCGCCGGAGCCGGAAGATCATAGGCTCTTCTTGTAATTGCCCCCATTTCCAGATTCCAGTCTACTTCCTTTGAAATCTTTACGATTTCACCGCTTTCCTCCAGCTTTTCCACATACTCGCGAAAACTTTTGATCGGTTTCATTTTTCTTCCTCCTTAAACAAACCAAACACTTCTTTTTATTCTAACACATATCGCTGTATATGAAAACCTAGGGCTGCTGTTCATTTTCTTTAAATCCTTCTCCCACTACTTCATTGGATTCCATAATAATGGTAAACGCCTCCGGATCCACCTGGCCGACGATCCGCTTAATGGTATACATTTCCTTGTTGTTGCAGGCGCACATGACAACATCCTTTTCCCTGCTGGAGTAACTTCCTGTTCCTTTTAGAATAGTAGACCCTCTGCCGGAATACTGATCGATCTTCTGAGCAACCTCTCTTCCTTTTTCTGTGACGATCAGAGTCATTTTTCCCTCATCAATTCCATACATAATGCGGTCCATCACACTTGCCATCAGATAGGTCACTATCACACCGTAAATAAATCCATCCACTTCTTTAAACACGATCAGGCTTCCCAGAAGAATGGTGATCATATCCAAAACAAAGGTAATAATACCCAAGGTCATGTGGGGACGCGCTTTGCGGATAGCCACGGTGATGAAGTCCTGCCCTCCCGTGGAAGATCCCCGCATAAAGATCAGAGCATAGCCGATGCCGGTCAGAACGCCCATACAAAGTGCCGCCAGAAGCCTGCTGCCTTCATAGACCGGAAGAAGCGGCGCCACATAGTCCATAAGCAGCGAAGAAATGATCATCGATTTGGCTGATTTCAGGAAAAAGATACGCCCCAGATATTTGTAACAGAAAATAGCTACCGGGACATTCAGAAGGATCGTTCCGGCTCCTACAGGAATCCCGAAAACATGATACAAAATGATCGCCACTCCGGAAAATCCCGCCACCGGAAAGTTGGCATTGAGGGCAAAATTGTAAATTCCTATGGCAAGAGCCATTCCTGCCGCCAGGTCAACCAGTATATCCGTGCCGATTTCTTTCCATTTAATCTTCTCTGTCTTCATGCTCTCCATTTCTTTTTCCTTCCCTGTTATTTTTTAGAAAACTGCCTCTTGTCACTGCATTTTCTCCATACTTTCCCCGGATCTCATCCAGAGCTTTGGCAAGTTTTTCCTGTTTTATGGACTGCTGCGCGGCGAAAGCAACCTTTTCTTTTTCTTTCTGCACTTTTTGCAGAGGTTTTTCCGGTATCTGAATATCAAAAATACTCAGCTGCTGCGGTTCATCCTCTCCCACAAGTTTGGAACTTCTTATTCCCAGCAGCCGGATGGGCTGACCGTTCCACAATTCATCAAAAAGCTGCACAGCCTCCTGGTAAATTTCTGTATCACTGCTGGTAACACGGAAAAGCTGCCTTTGATGGGAGCAGGTGGCAAATGTGGAATACTTGATCTCCACGCTTAACATTCCCGCCTTCTGTCCGGCTTTGCGAAGCCTTCCCCCTACACTTTCCGCAAGCTTCAGGAGCACCTGCTTCGCCTCCTCTCTGGTGACGGCATCTTTGGGAAGCGTCACGGAATTGCCGATCCCCTTTGCCTCCACCTTCTCTGATACCACAGGCGTGTCGTCCCGTCCATTGGCAAAATTCCACAGCATTCTTCCGTGGCTTTTCAGATGAAGCTCCAGGATCGCCGGATCAGCGCATGCCAGTTCCCCAATGGTATGGATACCGAGTTTTTTCAAAGTCTCCACGCTGGAACCTCCGGCCATGTATAGCTCTCTGACAGGCAAAGGCCACATTTTTACACAGATCTCTTCCGGGAACAGCGTATGCACCTTGCCCGGTTTTTCAAAATCCGACGCCATTTTAGCCAGAACTTTATTAGAAGAAATGCCGATGTTTACGGTAAATCCGAATTTCTTATATATTTTCTCTTTGATTTCCAGAGCTGCAGATACGGGAGAATAGAACTGATAGGCAATGCCTGTGTAGTCGAGGTAACATTCATCCACACTGACCTGTTCAATATCCGGCGTATAGGTATGAAGAAAATCCATCAGCTTTCTGCTGTAGGCCCGGTAAAGCTCATGATCCGGCGGCTCTATATGGATATCCGGGCATTTCCTTAAGGCGTTTGCCACAGGCTCACCGGTCCGGATTCCATATTTCTTGGCCGGAATCGATTTCGCCAGCACCACACCATGTCTGGATTCCTGATTCCCGCCGATAATAGCCGGAATAGTCCTGATATCCGTCTTTGCTCCATTCTTCAACTGTTCCACTGCCGTCCAGCTAAGATAGGCGGAATTTACATCAATATGGAAAATTGTCCGTGGCATGCTCCTTCTCCTTTCTGCCAATACTGACCAAGAATATGTCTATTGTAACATATCAGCGCCGGTGCACAAGGGGTAACTACGCTGCTGACTGCGTAATCCTCCCTGCACACCGGCGCTGTTTTCTTCTGAAATCTTCCTAAGATTTTCTAAGAAACTATTTTTATATTTTCTTTTACCATGGCTTTCAGCCTGCCGTCCGACTCGTCGATAAGAATGGTATCACCGCTTCCTACATTTCCTTCCAACATAAGCCTTGCAGCCGTTGTCTCTACATTTTTCTGGAGATATCTCTTCATAGGTCTTGCCCCGTACATCGGTTCATAGCCTCCCTGAATGATATGTTCCTTCGCCGCCTCTGTCAGCTCAATGCCGATCTCCCTGTCAGCCAGCCGCTTATTCAGGTCTGCCACCAGCAGATCTATGATCTGTCCGATATCTGTTCTCGTCAGCGGCTTAAACATGATCGTCTCATCCAGACGGTTCAAAAACTCCGGGCGGAAATGAGCACGAAGCTCATTCATGACTGCCTGCTGGCTCTCCTCTTTGATATTTCCCTGATCGTCAATACCCTCCAGCAGATAGCCGGATCCGATGTTTGAAGTCATGATCAGGATCGTATTCTTAAAGTCAACGGTCCGTCCCTGGGAATCAGTGATCCGCCCGTCATCCAGTACCTGAAGAAGTACATTGAATACGTCAGGATGGGCCTTCTCGATCTCATCAAAGAGAACAACAGAATAAGGCTTTCTTCTTACCGCCTCTGTCAGCTGTCCTCCCTCGTCATATCCTACATATCCCGGAGGCGCTCCAATCAGTCTTGACACGGAATACTTCTCCATATACTCACTCATGTCAATACGGACCATATTGTTCTCATCGTCAAAAAGACTTTGTGCAAGAGCCTTGGCAAGCTCAGTTTTTCCTACACCGGTAGGACCCAGGAAAAGGAAGGAACCGATAGGCTTTGTCGGATCCTTGATCCCTGCTTTGGAACGGATAATTGCTTCTGTCACCAGTTCCACTCCTTCGTCCTGACCGATGACTCTTTTGTGAAGTTCATCCGCCAGATGGAGGGTCTTGCTCCGCTCGCTTTCATTCAGTTTTGCCACAGGGATTCCTGTCCATCTGGATACGATCTTGGCAATCTCATCTTCATTGACGCTCTCATGCACCAGATCCAGATCTTCCTCTTTAATCCTTGCTTCCTCTGCTTCCAGCTGTTTTTTCAAGCCCGGCAGCCTTCCGTACTGAAGTTCCGCTGCCTTTTCCAGATCATAGGACTGCTGTGCCTTCTGGATTTCTTTTCCGATCTGCTCGATCTCCTCGCGCAGCTTCTGTACCCGCTCCACGCTGCCTTTCTCATTGTCCCACTGTGCCTTGCGGGTCGCAAATTCTTCTCTTTGCTGGGCCAGTTCTTCCTGAATATGCTCCAGCCTTTCTTTGCTTAACCGGTCTTCCTCCTTTTTCAGAGCCGCCTCTTCTATCTCAAGCTGCATGATCTTTCTTTGAAGTTCATCCAGCTCTGCAGGCATGGAATCCAGTTCTGTCTTGATCATGGCACAGGCTTCGTCTACCAGGTCAATGGCTTTATCCGGAAGGAAACGGTCGGAAATATAGCGGTTAGACAAGGTTGCTGCCGCCACAAGAGCTCCGTCCGCGATCTTCACTCCATGGAACACCTCGTACCGTTCCTTCAGTCCTCTTAAAATAGAAATGGTGTCTTCTACAGTAGGTTCATCCACCGTAACCGGCTGGAACCTTCTCTCCAATGCTGCATCCTTCTCAATGTACTGCCGGTATTCATCCAGGGTAGTCGCTCCGATACAGTGCAGCTCGCCCCGTGCCAACATAGGCTTCAGCATATTTCCGGCGTCCATGGCTCCGTCTGTTTTTCCTGCTCCCACAATGGTATGAAGCTCATCAATAAACAGAATGATCTTTCCGTCACTGTTCTTCACCTCTTCCAGAACAGCTTTCAGACGTTCCTCAAATTCGCCCCTGTACTTTGCTCCCGCTACAAGAGCGCCCATGTCAAGGGAAAATATCGTCTTGTCTTTCAACGTCTCCGGCACATCTCCGCGGACGATCCTCTGTGCCAGGCCTTCCACTACCGCGGTCTTACCGACGCCGGGTTCTCCGATCAACACCGGATTATTTTTGGTTTTTCGGGAAAGGATACGGATCACATTTCGTATTTCACTGTCACGGCCGATCACCGGATCCAGCTTCTGATCCCTGGCTCTCTCCACAAGATCTGTCCCGTATTTTGTCAGGGTATCATACGTTGCCTCCGGATTATCGCTGGTAACTTTCTGATTGCCTCTCACGGTAGAAAGGGCCTGCAGGAAACCTTCCTTTGAAATTCCCATCTCACGAAACAGTTCCTTCATCTCCCGGCTGGGGTATTTTAAAAGAGCAAGAAACAGATGTTCCACAGAGACGTACTCATCACCCATCTGTTTCATCTCGTCCTCCGCGTGGATCAGAACCTTATTCAGATCCTGTCCTACAAAGGCCTGCCCGCCCTGGACTTTAGGCCGCTTTGCAACTGCCTGCTCCGCCCGGTTGGCAACATAGTTTTTGTCAAGTCCCATCTTTTCCATCATTTTCAGGATCAGGCCATCTTCCTGTGTCAGAAGCGCATAGAAAAGATGCTCCTGACAAATTTCCTGATTTCCATACTCCATGGCGATCTTTTCGCAGTCCTGAACGGCCTGCAGGGACTTTTGTGTAAATCTATTGATATTCATAAATAAAACTCCCTCCTAACTGCTATTGAAAGGGCGCCTTTTGGCACCCTGGTTTTCTTGTTCTATCAGAACTATAACACAGTTTTATTAGCACTGTCAAGATGTGAGTGCTAATTCATTTAAATTGCCTTAATCATTTTTTTGGGAAAACCTCAAAAAAGCTTGATTTTACGGGCTTTTTCGGGCTTTCCAATTTTTTGATTTTTTCAAAAAATGGCTTACTACACCATTTCTACACCAATTTCAGAATCGGGGACCTCCAAAATCCCCTGTAAATTCAAGGAAATCTGAGTTAATTTACTACACCATCAAAAGCAGAAAAATCCGATTTTTTTCATGTTTTTCACCATCATGCCCCTAAAAACTCCATTGCCGGGACAGAAGTTTCCATCACATAATCTGAACCAAATCCATCTTTGCGATCTCTCTTTCAATCTTGGACCGGTCTGTGATATGATTATAAACTTCCATCGTGACACTGATGTTCGCATGTCCCATCACATACTGAACGACCTTCATATCCAGATCCGTCTCTGCCATTCGGGTGCAGGCTGTATGTCTGAGAATGTGGGCGGAAATATGAGGCAGCTCTTCCGGCTTTCTCCTCTCCCGCTTTGCCCGCTCATTTTCTTCCTCATTATACGCCTTCACAATATCCCGGAGAATAAAGTTCACGGTAGTCGGCATCATAGGGCGTCCACTCCTGCTCATGAATACGAAATTCGAAAGCCCTTCGATTTTCACATCCCTGGGAATCCCCATCTGAAAATTCAGCCGTCTCTGGGTCTCAAAGGCTTTTGCCACCATTTTGCTCATGGGTATCTCCCGGATCCCGGCTTCTGTCTTCGGCATGGTCACATGAAAATCACACCCGTCTCCATAGTTCTTATAGATCAGCTGATGATTCACGTATACGGTCCTGGTCTTCAGATCCACGTCCTTCCAGGTAAGACCGATCAGTTCTCCACAGCGAAGCCCGGTTCCGATCATCACCTGCAAAAGCGGCAGATAGATATGAAATACCTCGCTGTTCTTTACATAGTTCAGCAGATTTTTCTGTTGATCAAAGGACAGGGCGGTGCGTTTCTTTTCCGGTTCCCCATAATCTCCCAGCGTTCTCTTGGCCGGATTCTTCCGGATGATATCATCATCTACAGCCACCTCAAAGCTCGGTAAGATCATATTGTGAATGTATTTGATCGTATTATGGGCATACTTCTGTTTGCTCAACTTCGAGTAAAACAGACGGACGTGGGACGGCCTTACCTGAACCGCTTTCATCTGCCCCAGATCATCTTTCACAAGGCTGTCCCACATCCGGCAGTAATTCTTTTTTGTACTCTCTGCCAGTTTAGTGGTATCCAGATGAACCTGAAACAGATCGTTGAGGGTCATACTCCTGAACTCGGTATCCGTCAGCAGTCCCTCGTCCAGATCTTTATTGATCTCCTTTTCCTTTTTCCGAAGCTCCGCCAGATCCGGGGAATAGACAGCCAGACGCCTTCCAGTCCGTTCATCCTTGTACCGGTACATATAGAGTCCGTCTTTCCGTTGGGACTCCCCGGTCCTTAGGTTTCTTCCTCTATTATCTTTTCTAGCCACAAAACCATCCCTTTCTGTACGTTTACTTCCACCTCCGTCTGTTCCGAGAATGGTCTTGTCCTGTCTATCCAAAGTATATCATAAAACCACTCTCACGCACACAATCTCCGCTTATTCCGCGATCGCTTCCAGATACTTTTCCACCTTCTGTACCGAATACAGCACCCGGCGTCCGATGACGATTCTTGCCCCTGCGTCTTCACCGATCTTTCTTGCCGTCATCTGACCACAGGACAGCAGGGCGGCCAGACCGTCAATATCCACTGCCAGCCGGAGATTACTCTCTCTTTCTTTTGTCTGTCTCAATTCACATCACCTCCCCCTTCATCTGTTCTTTCAGCCGCTTCAGTTTTTCCTGCGCAGTCAAGCGCCGGTGGCTCTCCCCGGAAAATTTTACCGGGACACACAGTTCCTTCAGCCGGTCATAAATTCGTGCATGAGCCGTATCCTGAGGATGATTCAGCTCGTTCAGCGTCAGATTGGTAGTCACAATCAGCGGTCTACCGCTCCGATACCTGCCGTCGATTACTGCATAGATCTGTTCCAAGCCATATTCTGTGCCGCGTTCCATTCCGAAATCATCCAAAATCAGCAAGGGGAACCGACACAAGGATTTTATGTATTCATTCTTTTCTGTAAAATTAGAGGTCAGGTCATTTAGGACTTCCGCGAAATTCGTCATGCGGACCGGGATTTCCTCTTCCAGCAGCACATTGGCAATGCATCCTACAAGAAAACTTTTCCCTGTTCCGACCGCTCCCCAGAAAAGAAGGCCGATATTATCACGCTTCATTTTCTCCCAGTGCTTCACATAGAATCGGGCAGTCTCCGTATTCTTTGAATCCTCGTGATTTTTATTAAAGTTCCACTCCCGCATGGCTTTCTCGGAGAAACATTGTTCCTTTAAGTCCCTTACAGTTTCTTCATGCCGTGACTGCTCCCGGAGCGCTTCCGCCTGTTCCCGCGCTTTCCTCTGGCAGTCACATTCCTTCGGATGGGTTTTCATCCCGAACCTTTGCGCCAGCTCTTGATCAAAATAAGCTTCCTTCGGCATATGACATTTCCCGCAGTAAAGCAGACCATCTTCCCCGATATAATCTTCCTCTGTTTTCTCTGCAGATGTTGCCAGTTTCTTTAATGTTTCTTCTACAATTTCTTTCACAGACTTTCCTCCTCACTGCATGTATAATCCGGAATCCTTCCTGCAGGAGCAGAACGTTCCGCCCACCTTCGCAGAGTAGCAGCATGGTCGGCATAGGATTTTCCCGTAGATTTCATATACCCGGACAATTCCTCGATCAGCCGATCCACTCCCGGTATCTCCTGTTGAAGCTCCCTGTATTCGGATTCCGATAAATATACGTTTTGATATTTTCCATAAACAGAGCGTGGCTTCCTCTCTCCATTTATCTGACTCTGTATCTTTTGACTATCATTCCTTTGATTAGAGGGCATATTTCTTACCCTCTGACCGACACTTTTCTTCCCATCTGAGCGACAGAATTCCGACTCTCCGGATGGCTCCTTTTCTTTCTCCCCGGACAGGCAGGTTTTCTCCTCCTGCGGGATTTTGACGTAATGGATATTCGGCATACAGAATCCCTGCCGCTTCTTTTCCACCAGTCCGGCGTCCTCCAGTTCCCGCATAGCTTTCTTGATGGTCGTCTGACTTTTTCCCAAATTCTTAGCCATATTGAATATAGGATAAAACAGATAAATCTGCCCTTTCTCATCCTTCCATCCATTCCTCCGGGAGAGCTTCGCCCGATCCAGCAGCATGGCATATAGGACTCTGGCGGTATTCGTCAGCTCTATCTTCAACAGGAATCGCGGATAAGGGAGAAAGGCCGGAATCCGGGTCTGATCCGTCATGTACTCTGTCATCATCCTATTCATCTTGTTCATTCTTCTGCTGCTGTCTGATCTTCCGCCGATAGCTTCCCTTGGACACATAACGCGGACAGCAAAGCACATCTGCCCGGAAACTCTGCTTACATTCCCCGATACATTTCCGGCAGGTCTCATTGTGTGTGACCCGTCCTCTTTCATTGAGAAAAAAGGCCAGTTCCTGTTTTCTCTTCTTGCTCATTCTCGGCACAGACATTCCTCCCTTCTGCCGTCCCGCCGGTGCCGGATACAGGACAGCAAAATATGGTCGCGTTTCGGTATCAATTTTCGCATTTTTTGCCCGTTTAGATGAGCCTTTTTGACTACAAATATTCTTGGACAGGGATTATCCTGCCTGCAGTCAAAAAACGCTGTTTGGTCGTATTTCGGTATCATTTTGGAACAATTTGTCCGGACTACTCTTAGGTCCGGCAGAATATGAATAGTTCGGAGCCCGTTCCAGTCTCTTTCTCCTCATGAATCCTCCTTTCATTTTTCCTCTTACGCAGTAACACCACAAATGGGGAAGCCGGCAATTCTGCCAGAATCTCCTTTTGTGCTGCGTCTCACTTTCCAGTGGACGCCAATATCTGACAAAATGGCAGATCATCGAGGGTATGGGGAATCGAAATCCCAAGCAAGAGCACTACTCTGGAATACACGATTGTGTATTACGGAGTGGATCTTGCTCTTAGAAATCCCCATCAAGATCACGACCCAAAAGGGAAGGGCAAATCCATAACATGGATTTCGGTATTACCGGGGTGGATCTTGCTCTAGAGAAAAATACTTCTCTCTGCTTCACCAAAGAATCCATATGATTTTCACAAGGAAATAATAAAAAAATTTATTTTCCTGAGAAATTACAAAATGTTACTTCTTCAGGTGATATAAGGTTGTGCCTATCTAAAAATCCCCTCACTTCTCCAAATCGGGAGCGGGCATTTTACGGCTTTCGAACAAAAAATATATTTTGCTCCTTACTATCTGAATAAGATAATTTATTTCCCCACTCACTAATAGAAACGAAATCAGGGGTTTTTACAGTGTGCAAGGAAATTATTTTAAAAAAAGAACATAAAAAAGTCACCAGCATAAATAAACTGATGACTCCAAAAATATCCTCTTCTCTAATATTTCCCGTCGATATTCTTCTTTATTTCCTGCATCAACGAAATTCCTATCTGCAACCCTATTTCCATATATACACTGGCAGTTTCACTTGTAAGTTCATTGCACAGATCCAACAATTCCGAGTTTGGATTTGAATCATATTTTGCAACTGCCGTCTCAAACCTTTGATAAATCTCATCCATCCGGTCTTCATAATCCCGATCATCTTCGTCGGGGCCAGTACCAAACAACAAATAATCTGCGATTCCACGAATAGTTGCCCTTTCAAAAATATCCTTTATCTGCGACATCTCTTTTTCTCCTCATATATGGTTTTCATATCCATGATTATACTCGGATATTCGTACATTTTTAATATCCGAGTATATCAATAAAATAATCACATATACTACAGTAGGAGAATGAAACGGAGACATGATTAGCTATCGCCCACTTTTTAAAACTATGGCTCAAAAGAATATCTCGTCCTATGCGCTTTTTAAAATGGGATTTTCAAAAGCAACTTATCATTCTATTAAAAAGGGCAATAGCATCAGTACAAATACAGTAAATCAGTTGTGTCGACTGTTACACTGTTCTGTCTCTGATATTATGGAATATATTGAGGATGAACCACGCGGTTAAAATCATTATCTAACAAAATCAACGTAAGTAATTCTCTATTTTTTATAATTACAAGATTCATTTATATATTTATTCCATAGTAAGCGTGTCCTGTTCTATACTTGTCTGTTATTTTAACACATAAAAAGAGGAGCCAGATTTCTCCGACTCCTCCAAGTATGTGTCCGCAAACACATACCCCAATTGCTATTAATAATATACTATAATCACCCAAAATATGCAACCCTCTAAAGAAATAGCGACAGCGGTAACTCTTATAATTGAATTATCTTTTAACGGAAAGGGTTGTTCAATATTATAGATTTCAGTCCACTGTGGGAAACCATGGAACAGAAAGTCATCTCTCAATACCAGCTTCTAAAACATGGCATTGATAATAAAACACTGGATTCTCTAAAAAAGAATAAGAACATCACATTGAACACCCTTGAAAAACTTTCAAAGATTCTGGAATGTGATGATTTGAATATGCTAGTAAAATTTTATGATTAAAGGCTACGGAATTGCAGAAATCCCATAGCCCTTAATTGTTTACTTGAGCCCTAAAGCTTATCCATTAAACCAACATTTTCTATCTAAAGATTATATTCGATATTTATGTTTGCGCAAGTCAAACGCAGACTTTCCGCCTTCGAGAATATCACATATCTGTTGCTGAATTCCTTGTTTACCAAGTGTATCTGTTCTTCCCGGTTCTTCAGGTAAATCATCCTCTATTGATCCGGAACGATACTCAAAACGGAATTTCTTATTCGGAGAATTCTTCCCATTCTGATTAGCAACTATTACCTCCTCAGAATCCGCACCCAAAACCACATTAGCATTATGAGTGACCACAATGATTTGTCTCATAATCTTTTTCTTTTTAATAAAAGGTATCAATTCATCAAAAATAGATCTGTTATCCAAATCATCTTCTGGCTGATCGACAAGAATAGGACATGTGCTTTCTGCAAGGCTTATCAACATTTTAAGCAATACAAGAGCTTTTTTACCAGGGGACATTTCGTCTATTAAGTCTCCATCCATACTGACCTTGTAGGTTGAGTTATACCAATCTCCCAGTAATTCCCGTAAAACATTTTCGGGTGTTTTGTTTCTAATAAGGTGTATAGTCCCATCTACAATCGCATTTATCAGTTTAGCTACATTGTCGGCTACAACCCATGATTCATCATATTTTTCCAAATCAATATAGCTCCTAAAAGAAGTACGACGGTCAAAACAGGACTGAATTTCCTGAGTAAATGCATCCCTACGGAAAGGAGCTTCTGCAGAAAACTCCAAATCCTCCATTGCCAATTCCCTATTCTCGTTAATAGCGGTCGCATAAACTTGATGAAGTTCTCGATATTTCATGAATCTCTCTGTAAGTTGCTGCAATAACTCATTGTATCTTTCTTCGGTTTTCCTTGTCTGTTTCTCAACTTCAACAAATTTATCTAATTTCTTTTCCTCATCCTGCACGGCTTCAGTCAATTTCTTTATGGCTTCATTTTCAGAAATCTTAACTGAAAGTGGTTTCGCAATTGCCTCTTTTTCAGCTCGTTTGTCTTTTATTTCCTGCAACTCTTTCTGTAAATCAGTAAGCAAAATCTCTTGATCTTTGCGCCATATCTCATCAGCCGCTTGTACAGCTTTTTCACCAGAATCTCTTATTTTTAGCAACAAATCGTCAGAAAGATTATAATCTCCAGTCGCAAGTGTTACTAATGATCGTATTCCATGTATAGTTTCAATACTTTTTTCTCTAGACTGTATCTTGCCATCTAATGTAGATATAGCCTTAATTGCTTCGTCATATGTACTTATGTCCTCTTCAGACAGGGATAATTCTTTTGATAACTTCTCTTTTTCATCTTTTAATTTCTTTATTTCCTTTTCAAGACCTATTTTTGTTCCAATTTCAGCAAGGGATTTTACCCGCGTCTGCCAATCATCATATTGCTGGATCAGATTATAAATTATTCTGTCAATTTCTGTTTTGAGTTCTCCAAGATTCTGATTCAGCTTGTCATATGCTTTTTGGGCTTCAGGATTGAGCATTACAATGTCATGAATAATTTCATCTATTTCAGTTAATTCCTCATGCTCATCTGAAAGTCGATTCAAATAAGTTTGCGGAATATATACAATTTTATGCTCTTGGAAATCTGAGCCCTTTTGACTAATTGCTCCATCCTTCCAATAAACTTTCACTTCATCTATTGTCTTATTACTGTTCTTTGTGACATTAATTTTTTCCGAAACCTGATTTGGATCAATTGCCGATGCCATATTGTGTAAAAGCAAAGACTTTCCAGTTGATTTACCACCAATAATACATGTCAATCTATCATTAAAATAGATGGGATCAGGTGAAAATTCCTTATCTGAAATTTCTACTCTGTCAATCACTTGATAATCTGGTTTCATCTCAGGTTTTATCGAAGAAATTCTTACTCTGTCTTGCGGCTCATAAAGAACTTGTCTAAATCCATTAAAAGTCGGATCAGCTTTAATCCAACAATACCTTTTATCATTTGGTTCAAACAGCCTTTCACAAGTATGAGCATCCGAGCCATGAATACACGGTTTTAATGAACCGCACTTTTGTATCACCGTTTCACAATTATCTGCTGCATTGCCAGTAAAATATTTAATATCTGAAGCTTTTGCAGAAAAAATCATATCTGCAAATTGATAAACGGCCCTTCTTGTTGCATCCATCTGAGAAATATTGCCCTGAAAGTATGCCGAATGTTCAACAACACCGGAAACACCATCACCACTACTATTAGATACAACAATAATACAATGCTCTCTTAGCTCCTGATCCTCGTCAAAAATTTTCTTCAAGACTGAAAATTCCAAAACAAACTGATTAACTCCAGCAATATAAGCCTGATCTTCAGAAAGCGTTTTATTGTTTTCGTAATCTCTCCCCAATCGTATCAATTCATCATGTACGGCACTGTATGCACTTTCACCAAATGAAAATTTAAGTTTACCAAAAAATCTGCTTTCCAAACTATCGGAATAAATAGGATCAAAAATACAATGAATATTTATAGGAGCCGTTTTCGCAAAAGGTACCATCCGTAATTCGACATTCGGTAAAACAAGCTTTATCTCATCCGGAAGTCTCCTGTCTTTCATCACTTTATTGTAATTATCTATTGACAGATAATCTGTAATTCCAATTACTTCAATCGTTTTAAGTGGATCTGTCCCATCGCCAATATACTGCACAATGGTGTCATAGAAATTGTCCCACTTTTCTTCTATTGTCTTACCCTCATACTGATCATTTTTCAGTGTCCCCGGTGTATGAATATGTAAATCCCATCGTCTCCATTCTGATCCGCGTTCGTAATTCAACATACTAATCGCCCCCTATTCTACCCCCAGTGCCTTAAACACCGCATCTTCCGCACTACTATAAAAGATAATATTAAAACTTCCCATCAGCTCCGCCGGAACGCTTCCCAAATCTCCGGCAGAAGTAATTGGCAGTAAGATCTTTTTTGCTCCGCTATCCAGACACACCTGCAGTACGTTTGCAAGATCGTCTACTTTAATCATGGTTCCGCTGATACTGATCTCTCCTAAGACAGCCAGTGTACTGACTGTAGGTTTTCCTAATGCAATGGAACACAGGGCAATCAATGTCGGGAGTGCCAGTTTGCTGGTCATTCCAATTCCCTGCAAATCCTGATAATTGATAATATAATCCTTCATAGTCGTACTAAGTGTGCCGCTGATCCGGCTGCCATTGGCTTTCAGATATTTGAAAGCTGTATCCGCCGCTTCCTTTGCATCCCGGTCGCTGCCAAGACCGGTTCGGTCGAATTTGCCGTTTCCGGGAAGCATTTGGGATTCCAGTCGAAAGACGCCGATCATCCCGGATTTTCCCTGTGACACTGTATAAACCTGTCCCGGATTACACATTCCCTCCGGAATGAGCTTTCCTCCGCCCTGCTCCGGTACGGAGACGTAATGCTCTTCAAAGGTTTCGTTGTCTATGTAGGAAAAATTCACATCATAGAATTCCATACCGCCCAGTTTTTTCAACTGTTCTTTGACACGGCGGCGCATCTCCAGAGAAATCTGAAGGATTTCTTCCAACTGTTCTTTGGTAAATTCTCCATCCGGATAAAGAAGCTTTACAAAGCCTCCGACCATCTTGCGGACGGCAATGGTATCCCTCTGATTCAGGTTTTTCCCCAGCCGGAAATACTTGTCCAAAGCATCTCCATACTGTTCTTTCCGCAGTTCACGCAAAAACTCCGCCAGATAATCTGTGATAAATCCATAATCATCCGTAAAGTGTTCCGGACGGAATTTAGGGATCTCCCATCCGGGTATATAACAATGGATACGGTCCAGAAACGCTGTATCTGTTCCCATTTCCGACGGGAAAGGGTCAAACAGACTGGAGGTTTTCAAAAGTACATCCACGCTCTGATTGATATTTCCCACGAAAACCATAGACGCGGAAGCCGCCTTTTCCTCCTTTCCACGGGCAAAGGAACCGGATGCCATATAGTCCTTCATAATCTGGATACCATCTTTATCTTTGAAATGGATACCAGCCACCTCATCAAAAGCTACACAATCCCACAGACCGACAAGACCGACTGTTTTTCTTCCCATGTTATAAAACAGATTGGCAACTGTCGTTTGTCCCCCGGATACCAGAATGCTGTTCGGGGAAATTTCCTTATAAAGATGAGATTTTCCTGTACTTCTCGGTCCTAATTCACAAAGATTGAAATTGTTCTCCACAAGAGGAATCATACGGGTGATGATCAGCCATTTTTCTCTTTCTGTTAAAGTATCCGGTTCCATGCCGATAGAGCGAAGCATCACATCCATCCACTCTTCTTTGGTAAATACCTTTCGCCCCTGCTTCAATTCTTCTATATCTACATGGGGCATCTGGATCGGAGTCAGTTTCCTGATACTGATCGGCGTTGCATCTTTCTGGCGTTTCTTCCTGGACTGGATATAATCTCCGGAAGCAGAAATAATTTCCGGTGCAAATTCATTTTCTGTCTCGTAATCCAACTGCACAATACACCAGATTCCGCCGCAGAGCAGCCGATCGTACTTTGTCGGATATTCTTCGCTGATCGGAATATTCTTCAGACCCAGATTAGAGAATTCCGCTTCATACATATCGTAGCGGATATTCAGGCTTACCGTAATCTTATCGATGACCGTATAACTTCCTCTTTGGCGGAGAACTGACAGGATTTTTTGTGCTTCATCCGGACGGACAAAGTTATCTGCCAGAATGTGTTTCACATTTTCTACGCCCTGCTCAATAATTTCCGGATCATCAGAACCGCAATACTGTCCCAGCAAAAACTCCAGCACGTACACCGGAACATTTGCACCCTCTTTGATTTTCTTGGTCAGATCCTTGCGGACAATCCTGCCGTCAAAATTCTGGCGCAATTTCTGTTTGATGATTTCTCTCCGATCTTCGGTTTCCATGAAATCTGTCAATGCATAACGCCTCCTATCCTATCTTAAAACCCGAATCCATAGTCATCCGCAAAAGCAAGATCCATGGTTACAGGATGGCGGAAGACCTCAAGGCCGGTAGTCTCATCATAAACTACAAGAAAATATTTCTTCTCTTTGTCATATTTTTTATTTTTAAAGGTAAACCGCAGCCGTGATATTCGCTTCAGAGGATCACTTTCTCTGCTGTCTGCAACTAAAATATTCTCATTGGAAATCTTTTCGTTTTCTTCAGAGAGGAAATAAATATGATACGTTGCTTCTTTAATTGTATCGCTGACCGGATCAGACTGTATAAAATCCATTGTAGTGATCAGGTTTGTAATCTTCTGTACCATAGATACCAGCGCAATCTGTACCGGTCTGGTTTCCATATGACCACGTTCCATCTTAACATCCAGCACAGGGATCAGCATTTCCTGAGGTGAAGATCCACCATGGACATAATTCTGGCCTCCGCCTGATACTTTGAATACATGACTGCTGACCGGGAAAGAAACCACTTTTGTATCTTCATTTCCAAGAATTTTTCCCAGGGATAAACAGTCAATACCATCTCCCGCTACTGGTGAGTCAGATAAAATAAAACGTCGATTTATAAAAGACTTTTTCCCGCTGACACCACTGATTTTCTCACTCTCTGTAATCTTATCCCGTTTATACAAAAAGCCGTGATCCGAAGTAACAATAAAGTGATATGTATTGGCACTGGTAGAAATCCGATGAATAAACTCCATGATTTCCCTGACCGCCTCCTCGCAGGCCACAAATACTTCATCCTCTGTATTCGCTTTGTCTCCCCTGGCGTCAATCTGATTATGATACACATACAGTAACTGTCTGCCAGTAAAGATCTCCCGAAGTTCCGCTATCTTCCGATTCTTTATATCATCAAATTGAAGGCACAGAGCATCCGGCTGGTACATCTGAAGAATTGTCTGACGATCTGCCAGATTATCACAGTTTCTCTCATCCGCCAGCACAGTATAGTCATCCTTCATAGAAAGACTGCTGTGGGGAAGCAGCGCGGCCATTCCCAGTCTTGTATAAGATGGCAGAATTCCCAGCATTGTTTCCATTTTAGCCGTACACTTGGGATCATCCTGCATCTGCAAAAACAGCTGTCTGCCTACTTCATAACGCATGGCATCAGAAATAATAACAACTGTTCGTTCTTTGCTGTTTTTTATATACCTGTTATAAAAATTACGCTGTAACGGCAAAGTCAGAAAAGCCTCTCCTTCATGAATGGCCCCATTCCATTTGGGAAGCTGAACAGCCAGTACCCGGTTGGTATAGATATTCTCCACCATATTTTTTAACCCATCAAAGCCGTCCCCATTCTCCATTGCATCGAAAGCTGTATAGAATTTCCGGTATTCCTGATCGATCATCCAGTCCTTTTCCTGGTATTGATCAATTATTCCCTTGAAGTCATCCGGGCACTGATAATTGGCCGCCATCGCCAGTACATAGGCTCTTCGGATCACCTGATATGCAGTTCCGGTCTTTCTTCCAAAATGCATCTTCATCCGCTTCTCACAGATATCCGGTATGGAAAGTTGGTCTAATTTAGCTCCGATATCTTCTGACAGCAGCCGTTCTATGAGCCACTTGACCAGAATCTGATCCACACACAAAAATGCGTCACAGTCCAATAATTTTTCCGGAGCATAACTCTGAAGAGCAGTTTCAGCATTCAGCCCTGTTTCCACATGAAGGGAAAGACGATCATAAGCCTCCCGGTAAAGGACATTGTTCATCAGGCTGTCCAGGAACGCAATAATCGTTCCGCCTTTATAGGACTGAAAACTCTTCCATGCCTTGGGAAGTTCTCCGTGAAGATATCGTCCGGTATAAGTAACAAACATGGTCACCAACAGTTTTTCCAGAGTCGGTTTCACATCAACATATCCAAAATATTGCTCACAAAGCTTCCAAAAATCTTCCAGAAGATCATATTTCTCCATTTCTTCCAGAAATTTATTGTCGGTAAGATCCCCTTCCGTCAGCATCACCCGGACAACTTCTTCAAAAGAGCAGGTCCGAGTACGGCAGACGGCGCTGAGCAGGCCGACCAAAATATTTTCCCGGTTAAAATTCTCTATCTCCAGATCATAAAACCTCTGGGTGCGCTCTTTATTTTTGAAAAACTTAATATGTTTTTCAATCACCGGCTTGTACTTCTCCTCTATGCCCAAATCCAATGACAAAAGAGAGGCGCGATCCGCAAAGAAACGCCGGGAATACAGCAATGTGTCCTCCAGATGGTTCTCCCGCACATCCGGTTTTGGAAATGGAGCGTAAATCAGATAATTAGTGGCAGTATCCACCCGCTCCAGAAAATACTTGGTATAAAACTGATTATCCTGTTCCAGATAGTAGACTCTGGCATTTTCCAGCTTTATATCCTTCATATCTTCTGCAAATTCCCCATTATCGTCATACCAGAAAACCAGTTTCCGGGTATCTCCGGTAAATTCCATATTGAGACGATCTATAATTTGTTTTAAATTTAATTCCGCCATATGTTATCCTCAATTAAAATCTCCCAGTATCCCTTTTGGCTGGTTCCAACACGCTTGACAAGATTCCGGCGCTTCATTTTGTTGAGATAATACTTCACACGATCAACTTTCCAGCCCAATTTAGCCGCTATTTCTTTCTGAGTGATACTGTGTTGCTCTTTGATTGCCGACAATACGGCCTTATCTTCTTCCGTCAGCCTAACTTGGGTGGTATCTTGGGTAACTTGGGTAGTGTTTTCGGTGGCTTGGGTAGTATTTTCATCACCTTGGGTAGTATTTTCGGCACCTTGGGTAGTATCCGCCAGTGCATCCTCTGTATTACGATAAAGGTTGATGCGAAATCCGATCTCCATATCACGGAACTCCGGTTCCTGCAGTCCATACTCTCTCATTGCCTCCATCAATTTCGGAATTCCGCTGCCCCATGCCTCAATCAAATTCATATAGGAAAATGCATGGGCAAGGGCACGATTTCGGATCTTGGAATATCCCTCCTTCATCTTGTCCAGCGTCACGCCGGGCATAAGACCGCCAGGGGAGGTGATTTCCAGCCGGTCATCATAGATAGCCACTTGAATATGGGAATTCTGCAAATAACTGCAATTCATAACGGCATTGATGATAAGCTCTCTGATACTGTCTGGCGGCAACTCATAAATGTCCTTACGATAGATACCTTCCAGTTTTGCCCCAAGGTGAATATTGCGCAGCACAAATTGGAACGCATCATCAACCTGCTTCCACAACGGCCCGCCGTACTCACGTTTATCCACAAAAACAGCACGGGTTTTCCCTTTGAACATTCCACATTGAATATAAGAAAGAAAATTATCTTTCCCCAGCAAAAAGACATACCCATTGGTGGGGTGAATGCTGCCGTCCTCTGCTTCTGCCAGCAGTCCCCAGCTTAGCAGTACATTCCTAGTCACATCCTTAACCGCTTCTTTCTGCGATTCAGATTTGGCATTGGCCACAGCTACTTCTTTCATCTGGCGGCACAACTTCTCGATTTCCTCATCCGTCACCGTCAAATCTCTGCGAATCACCTTATCATAAGAGCGGCCTTCATCCTCATAGTACATCTCTGCCGTTAAATCACGCCCGGCAGGACGAGATGTACCAGAGACTCTGATATAGGTGCCATCCTTGATTCCCAAAGACTTGATATAATAGGGGCGCTGTTTTCCCGCACTGATCTCTGCGATGATAATGGTTTTATCATCAATGGTCTGCAAATAGACGTCTGGAATGACAACCGGCTCACAGCTATCAGAAATGGCCGCTGTAATAGCGTCAATCTCTGAAAAAACAATATCATTCGGAATACCGACCACTTCCCGGGTTACGTCGTCAACGCCGAAAATGATCCGACCGCCCTCTCCATTGGAGAAAGCAACCACCGTTTTCATATATTTCCCACTATCTTTCGGTCTCTGAACCTTAAACTCCACATTCTTAGATTCCCCGGCCAGGATTTCTTCGATTGTCATACGATCACTCCTTGTCTGCTGCCTTTATGCTAAACGGACTCAAAGTTTATTTTCCACGCTGTTTTCCCATAATATTCTTAGAATCCGCCAGCACCTCATAAAATTTTTCATCTCTTGCAGTCTGAACTTTCCGATAATTTACCTTCACGCCGTCATCCAGATCCAGTTCAATCCGGCTTAACGCTAGATGTCCGATCTTCTCATCATACTCCCAGCACTCTTTTAACTGCTTCTGAAGCTTGTCTTTACGTTTCGTAGAAGCCGCTACTTCACGGGCATTGGTACTGTTATCGATCATATCCTGCATCCGGTTAATCTCAGACTCATACACCCGCTGCATCCGGTGAAGATAATCCACTCGTAGATTTCCAATAGTATCTGCATTGTAACGGTGCAAGTAAACAAGAGCCTTAAATCCATTCTGCTTGCCACTGTCAAAAAGCCAGTAGATTGGACGCTTCTGATAAGTCTTACAGTGGTCCTTAAAGAAATCTTTCAGGAAATAATTACGGATCACTTCCCGGCTGGAATTGCCCTTGTTTCCTAATGCTTTGGCTATGAAATCCAGGTTTTCCTCTAATATATCCGGACCATACACTTTTTTCACCCACGCACAGAACATACCTACAATATCATCCTTAAAATATTCCTCGTCGGTAATAGGAAGGATGTTGTCTGCATCCGGAATATAAGTGGTGTATTTGGAAGAATCCCAATCACCGCCAGCATAGGCTAAACCTTCTACATCCAGAGAATAGCGCCCGAACATACAGCCGATGGCGTAGGAAATCAAGGATACAATCACATCCCGGCAGGTCAAAATGTAATTGCTACCTTTCATAGATTCCGGTATATCGTTTTTGGTGTCAAAGATTCGGTGAACAGTCACGTCCTTATCTGCTACGTCTGGTGTTAATTCCTTCTGCAGGCCATAAATGTCTATAAAAATACGGTTAAGTTCTTCCTCGTTAACTTTGAGCTGGCGAAAACGAGATTCACATTCTGATTTCCATTTTTCATAAGCCAGAAAAATCCTACCGTATGTACCAACTAACGGATGATACTGAAAATTCCAAGAAGTTTCAAAAGAGTTCCAGTCAACTTTAGACTGATTTACACTAACCATAACAATATCATCTATTTTATTTGAACTTCTAATATATGGAATGTTTACCATTGTTCCACATGTATAATGCATAGTAGGTGACATTAAATCCATAAAAATTTGAGCCACTTTTGTATTAAGGAAACCCAACAGTTCCAGTAAATTATTATCTGCAAATAGACATGGCGCACAAGTATCAAATATATAGCCCTCATCCACCCAACGCACGCCCAATAAACCTGTTGCAACATCAGACCATGTTATACACTTATGAAAATAATATTGCGTATTTCTTGGAAAGGCACCCTTTTGTGCTTTTACTCTTTTTCCATTGTTTTCATAATCTAACACATATTCATTATTCCCATACCATCGCCGAAAACCACCGCCCTTATTATAAGGGAACCATTTTGCATGTAAATCAACATTAAATGAAATTGTATCGAATTCTATTTCAAACCATAAGCGCAAATAAATTTCATTATTTCCAGTTTGTAATCCTACTTTTCCGCTCCCTATTTTTCCTATAGGACAACCAATAGCAAAGGCTTCAAATATTTTACAACTTACCCAATATGCCACTGGCATTCCTGGTATTTGAGAAAATTGGGACTGCTGAGCTTCATAACGGTTACTTCCGCTCAGATATAGTCCTTCCTTGCCTTCCTGTGTAGCGGGTTCTATTAATCGACAGTATTTTCCTTTATATAAAGCGATATAACCGTTTTTCAAAACGAATGCTACAGTCTGCACTACTTCACCACTAATTTCTTCAAAAGCTCTTGCTCCAAGATGCACCATATTCACCATATCTCTACGCAATAATTTTTCTCTCAGTTTTTCAAAACTGGAAAGAAACATCCATGCATGCTGTGTTATCATTGCCTGAAACATATTCTTTTTGACCATATGCCCACAGCTTTCAATAAAAACAGCGAATAAATCCGATTTACTATCTGGATAATTCTTCTTGACATAATTTGACAGTTTTCCGCTCATACCACTACTGCCCATATATGGCGGATTCGTTATAACCACATTATACTTTTGCGCTAGACATTGACCTATTTCTACCAACGCTCTTAATCTTATCTGTGTATTATCTAAATGCAAAGTATTTATGGAAATCTGTCCACCCATACTTGCATCATCCACAAAACAGCGCAACAAATCCCAGTCACAGTTCTCTACTTGCAGAATGGAACCATATTCTTTCGCATCTACCAACGTATCCACCAACTTTTCTATCTGGATTCTGGCAGTATTTCTCTCTATCTCATTTAGAGAATCCCCAAAATAATCCAGTTGCGCTCGATTAATTCCATTACTTTCCTGAATAGCATATACATGAGGCACAATTCCGCGGGTCAGAATACGTCGATCATACTGACGAGCTTTCATCATCACCGCAAAATATGCCATCTGTACCGCACGATCGTCTATATCTAACCCATATAAGTTGTTTTTCAATATACTCTGCGCTGCATCCCGTTTTGTATACCCCTGTGCTCCATATATTTGCATCAGTACGTCAAATAGATACACAAGGATATGCCCGCTCCCCATACAAGGATCAATACAGCGAATATCCTCTGGATTTAAGTTGGCATACTCTTTGCGTATTTCCTCCAGTTGTTCCTGTACTTCCGGTTCTTGTTCTGCTTCTTCCAGATAGTAATGCCATTTTCCGTCCTGAATAGAGTGGTCTTCTCTGTATGCCGTTTGTTCTGCCTCGCTGGGCAGAAAATTATCTTTTTGCTCCGGATGTCCTTCTACCCACAAACGTCCCAGACTGTTTTCCACCATATAACGAACAATCCAGTCTGGAGTAAAAAGCTGAGTCGCTGCCGGTATATCTTCTTTCTTAATTTTAGTGCCGGACGGTCGGCCAAAAACCTCTGCTTTCGGTTCTGTATTGTAATACTGATATAACCAACCAATAATTTCTACCTGTCCGCCCTTTTCTACATCAAAGTCTTCCTCCGGAATATCATTCACCAGATGATAGACCACACCTTCTTTATCAATTACAGAAATACTCAAAAGCAGTTCTGTATAGTCGTTGGTCTTTTCAAACAGAGCGGGCAAAATCTCATTCAGCGCATTACATTCTTTAATAAAAAGCAGACGAAACAGCTCGTCCAACTGATTATCCTGCTTCATCTGAATCATGGTTGCTCTCTCTGCCTCCGTAAACTCCAGGTCAGCGTCAAATGGCGTAGTAACCAGATCCGGCTCCACTTTACCAGATTCGGAGGAAAGCACTCGAATATGGGAAGGCAAATAATCATTAACTTCCATAAAACGTATGGCAATCAGACGGTTAAACCATGTATATGCCACTTCTTCCAGTACATACTTATAGGCTGTAGCATAATCACTTTCTTCTGCTTTTTTATTGAGAAGTTCCACCAGACGCTTTCTCTGTTTGACTGCCTGTCCATGTATAGAATAGGGTTCTGCTGTTCCTATATCATAAAATTCTGTATCACCTGTGGATTGAGGCAACGGATTAGCAATCCCTTCTGATGTTATGCCAAGCAATCCTGCACGATAGTGTATATCTGCAATAAGTTTATTCCTTGCCCAAATGGCAAAATTTTTAATTGCTGTTTTGTTCATGATAATCCCTCTCTAACGCAATGGACATTCTGACTCTTTAACCTTAATTTTTGTATAGTCATTTGATAAATGCTGTAAATAACGTTGCAACGTATCTACTGTAACATTCGCTCTTGGACCAATAATTATTTCACTAATCAAATTTTCTATTTTTTCTGAAATTTTGATTTTATAATACTCACGTATCCCCCAAGGTTCCATTTTATAGTAAGGACCATCTAAAAAAGTTTTTAAAGCAAATGGTAATGAGACTATCCTTACTTCTGCTTCACTCTTAAAAGATTTGTGTTTATATATTGAAGAACATGCCCAGCAATTAGAAAATATTGCATTTATATTGCCCCACGCCAGCTCATCAACATAGCCATCTGTTATATATTTTCTTATCAACTCTAATTGTTCATTTTTCTGCGCCACTCTCAGTGTATAATATACTTTCTTAATCAGCGCATGCTTATCACATATTTTTTCCAAAATTTCTGTATTAAACTGGATACAAACACCCTTTCCCTTTACAGCATATCGTTCCCACTGGGCTGCATCATCTTGCAAAAGACTGAATGACATAGCATATACAGGTTGATCTTTTAATCTTGCAATTTGTTCGTCAAATAATGTATTTGTTTTCCTAAACTGATCTTTACTTAACCCATTGCAAATTGAAGTTCTTATTGTATCCATGTAATGAAACATTTCTGCCTTATCATTCATAGCTTTCACATTACATAACCATAATTCTTTATTACCAATTATTCCTTCTAATGCTGAATAGCCTGTATAATGATACAGTTTTTTTCCTTTCCAATCTTTACTCAAAGCGTTCTCCCTTATATCTCCACATTCAAAATAGTATCCTCATCCATCTCTGCCAACAAGCTCTCCCGCAAAGCGCCCAGATACTTATCTACATCTTCTTTATTTTCCAACCGCCATGAGGCTGTATGTGTCATAGATTTCATGGATACATTTTTTGTCCTTCGCACCTTATAGACCACTGGTTCTTCTGCCACTCGGTCAGCAAGGAGAGCACCTGTTTCTTTCACCTCCTGCTCCTGTTTCTTTCGCTCTTCTTCTGCTTTTTTCTTTGCCTCAGCCAGATCCAGTTGATCCATTTCATTTAAGAGCCGGATTTTCAAAGCGTCTGCTTTATCTGCAAAACTGCGCAGAGAGGAAACATTGTTGCATTTCTCCGCGCCCTGTCGGATTTCAGAAAACTGTGCCAGATAGCGCTCACGCTTACTGTCCCGATATGGCTTGGTATCGATCACTTCCAGCACACGTTCCCGATCCTGATCAATGGAGTCCAACACCGGAGCAGATTCTTCATCCAGTATCTTGGTGTATGCATTCATGAATTTTTCCCGCAGTTCCGGCAACTTGGGAATATCGCCATAGGGAACCGACTTCCGGACAATGGTTTTCATCTGTGCCACAATTTCTTCCAGTTCGTCATCCACAATATAAGTCTTACTGTCCTCATAGATCTCCAGCATATCTAGTGCCCGCTGAAAGATTTGTTTCTGCTCTCCGGCAAAAAACGCCTTTACCGGTTCATAATCTTCTGCCAGATCATAAAAGCTCTCCCGCTGTTTTGAAACATATTGGAAGAATTCCAGTGGTGCCGTATACTGAAGAATCGAGCGTAGCAGTTTCATACCGTCATTGACTATTTTCTTTCCTGGATAATCGTATCGCTGATATTCTCCTTCCAGACGTTCCATCTCATAGATCATCTTCTGAGCATAGTTCTGAAAGTTCTTCATTACCGTATCTTCGTCATCTGCAGCGCTGCTTACATGGAACAGTTCTTTCATTACATCCCGGACAGCTTTTTTATCCCGTTCATCCACTCTGACGCGAACTTCCATCAGAAGTTTGTCCACATTCTGCTTTTTCGTGACAAGATTAACCAGTTCTTCCTCTGATTTATTCAGCAGAGTCACAGAAGCGCCGTTGACCGTAAAGGATAAATCCCCCCGTTTAAACAGACGGGCAACCAGCCAGTTCACGTCATCTTCTACAAAGCCATAAGGCGCCTTGGTGAACCGGTCTTTGATGGTCTTCATAGATGTTTTTATATAGTTCTTGTAATTCATGGCGATAAAGTCAAGAACATCTTCTAATGCATGGATATTTGGTTCTGTTCCGCCTTCCAGCGACAGACTGAACTGGTTGCTGGTATGGAACATTTTACGGATCTCTGGTTCTCCCATAGGGGTATCAATATAACTGAGTTTATGATAAACAATCTGTACCAGTCGGCCGATGGCCTCCTGAATCTTGGCAGATACATCTCTGGCGTTCAGTCTCGCAATATCCCCGTTCACATAGATAGTTGCCTCTTTTAATGCTTCTGTCAGATAAAGTTTGGCGTTTTCATTGCGCTTACGCATCTCTGTCCGCTTTGCCTCTTTAATGCTCTCATATTGAGAAAGATGAGCATTGGTATTTTTACGCAGGAAACTTTCTATTTTCATATATGCCTGCATTTCCCGCAGAAATTCATCATCATTGGGAAGGAGAACCAATACTTCCTTTCCCTGGCCGGACATCATCCGTAGCGTGGCGTCATCTGTCCCCCCCTCATACCATGGGGTCAGAATACGAAGTCCCACGTCATAGGACTGATTTGCCTTATAAGGGCGATCATCCACAATCTGATTAAAAGAGAAGGTATATCTGCCGCCGAAAGCCGGATATCGGTATTTCTTTTCAGATAAAATATCTTCAAAGATCATTTCTGAAATTTTGGTAATAACCTCCGGCATTTCTATATTTTCTTTTTCAATCTCATTATTGATCTCCTGCTCCTCATCCGTCAGGAAAATATATACAGAGCCGTTCTTCTGCACCAGCATCTGACGCACCAGTACCTTTAACGCCGCTTCCACCTGTTCTTTCAACTCTACCCGGTCATTATCAATATGATTAACCATAAGGCTGGTGATATTATCAACATTTGCCTCACAAATCTGAATGTACTTGATCATAAACAGTGTTTTTAACACATTAATGGCAAAAACATCCGACTCTTTATGCTCCGGATTAATCTGATTATTATCATAAGCCCGGATGATCACTCCACGATGACTGTGATCCAGGAAATTTTCCAGAGCGTCATAAAAGCAATGAAAAGGAACGATAGCCCCGCTCTCCTCATTCATCAAAGACATGGCAGATTCTTTAAAAAGCGCCAGCATAGAACGCTCGCCTTCAGACAGATGCTTTCCGGAAGCGCCATGGGTACGGATCGAGGTCAGCACACTTGCCAGCAGATTAAACTGGTAGGGCACAAAGGGGTAGACTTCTTCAAAATCTTCTGCATTCGCATACAGTTTTTTTTCTACGCCATCATTAAACATGATCAGATTTTTAATAATGGTAGCCTTCTGTTCATAAAGCAGCCGCAGACTCTGGGCCGCTACATCTGTCTTATCCAGAATTCTTTTCTTGATAACCGCATCTACATTGGCAGAAGATAAAGACAGGCGGGTGTCAAATCGCCCCTGAATTTTGGAAAAATCATTTCCCTTTACCTTGGTAATGGAATCAATATCCTGCTGACTGGTAACAATAACCCAGGCTTTGCCCTTACATTCTTTTCCCAGTTCTTCTGTCACCGTCTGAAGATTCAGCATCAGTCTGGAATCATCTCCTATGTACTGCCCAATCTCATCCACAAGGAAAACCACATGATGATTCTTCCCCTTCTGTTCAATATAGGTATGTACACGTCTGGCAAAATCTTCAATGCTGATCTGATACTCTGTAGTAGCTTTTTCACACCAGTTCCGGGCGGCCTCTTCGCTCATAAAGCCCATATCAGCCAGTACGTCTACCACAGTATCCTGAATAAAGTCAAAATCCTGTCGGGAATCTTCCCATGCATCCCCATACTCTTCTTCAAAGGTATGCTTAAATTCTTCAAAACGTCCTTCTTCCGTCAGACGCCGCTCCAGATCAGCCAGATAAGGCATAGAACCGCAAAAGCCCTGCATTTCATTGAACACTTTCAGGAATACTTTTACAATGGCATCCTTTTCCTGCTTGCTATTTGTATCACTCTTGGAGTCAATATTAAACAGAATCGCATCCGTAGGAGTTTCTGCTGCCAGTTTCATATCCGCCAGTACCATTGGATCGATAATTTTCTCATCCTCGATAAAATAATCCAGAGCATGCTTCTCACCAACCTGTCTGTTTTCCAGAAGATAAGACAGGATCTTTAAGAAATGAGATTTACCACTTCCAAAGAAGCCGGAAATCCAGACACCCATTTTAGGCGTCTGGCCCACGATTCCTTTTTTATAGGCTGAAAAGAAATCGGCAAAATGTTTCTGCAGCTCTCTGGTCACCACATATTCTTCTAATTCCTGTGAAACATTGGTATCCTCACCCTGACCGACAATAATAACACCCTGAATTTCACGGTCGATTTTTTTTCGGAACATATCTTTAATCAGCATTTTTTCCCCTCCATCATTTCACAAGCCGGAAAGCTCTGTAATAGTTATCGTCTTTTATCTCATTAAACAAGATCAGTTCCTGTTCATTGTAAGTTCCCGGAAAAAACATTACCACAGGCGATTGGACAAATGCCTGATGAAGATTATTTAAAACCTTATGGGATCTGAGAATCGGGTAGCACTTGCCTATCCCGGTCAGGAAAACCACAGCCTCCTTCGGCATATGTTCCTTGATATACTGAACGATCAGGCTGTCATCTTCATTGATCTTCATAGAATTTGTAACTGCTTTTGTAATCCTCTCCAGTCCCCGCTTTTTCTCAAAATCAAAACATTTTTCCAGAAAATTTTTACTTTCCAAAAAGTCAATAATCATATAGTAAAGATCATAGACCACCAGTTCAAAACCATCGATTTCCTTCCGATTTTTGCGCTTCATATATGCAATACGTTCCCGGACTTCCAGCTCCCCTTCCGGAGGATAGTCAAAAATCCAGTAATTTACTTCATTTGCCCGTCCAAGACTTTGACGGAAAGACGGCTTTTTAATTGCCATCTCCATTTTATCCAAACGCTCTGATAAATCCGTCATCATCTCACCCCCGTCAAAGCCTTTATCACCGGCTCCAGATCATGTTCCATCATCCACTGTTCCAATTCCGGCTCCAGAATCGGCTTTTTTATTCTTCGTATTTCCTTTCCCTTATCCGTCATCCCTGCTTCAAAAAGCATGGTCTTGTAACATCTTCCCAGCCTCTTGCAGGTATAATCCGTCCACTTGGCAGCTTTTTCATCTTGCTGCTGTTTATCCTTAAAAAAGATCCGGATATCCTTGTCGGAAAATTCGTCGCTTCCAATGATCATCTTTTCCCGTAGCACTTCATAGACAAAATCAAAAAACAGTGTGTCGTAAACCATAACCGCCGTCAACGCCAAAAGCTTCTGGATGGATATATCCCCCTTCTGAAAAATCGGATAAAAACTTTCATCCAAGGATTGAATCCTGGCTGACACTGTCTGAAAGATCTGTTTTGCACGATCTGCTGATGGTGCGGCATAAAAATTTTCCTCTAAAGCTCGTCTGCGGACTTCTGCCATCTCTGTGCCATTGGCTAAAAGCTCCACTGTTTTCTTAAACTCCAAAAACCAGAAGGAAAGTTTGACAGCGCCTGCACTATATTCTTTTCTTACCATTTTACAGGTACTCCTTTCCCACTCATTTTACTTCCGAACCTGTCCTGTTATCCGGACACACATCTGGAAGGACCTCCGCAATGTCGCTTAACTGACAATGTAAACTTCGGCATATCCGGTCAAGTACGTCCAGACTTACATATTCTCCATTTTCCATTTTTAATAATGTAGAATAGCTCACACCTGTTAATGTGCGTAAATCCTTCTTTTTCATATTTTTGTCTATCATTAATTTGAATAGTCTTTTATAGGAAATCGCCATAATGGTATCCTTTCATAGAAACAAAACGATTGGTGTCAATATACTTTTCAAGTATATCATAGTGCATTGGATTTTGCGATAATATTTTGGAGTTCTCGGAATTTTTTTCGAAATCGTGCAGTCATATCTCATATTGTTCAATAACTATATCTAGCGCCAGATGTTCCTAATCTCCATGAATTCATTCGGATCTTCTCCAATTTTTTTCCAATGTAAAACTACCTCATCTGTGCATTCCTTTTGAAAAAGAAAATGCGCAATTTGGCATGACAAAATTCTGCAACGTAATTTATAAAGTGCTTTTTGTTCTTCCTCTTCCTCGGATATAACTGTAGTATCAGTCAACCGTTCCAGTGCAGAAGTGAGCAATGAAAGCTCCTCGTTTTCTGGGATTTTAAACTGTAACAATGACCCACAAAGTTTAAGTGCTTCTAATAGATTTGACTCCTCACCGAGAATTTTATAAACCACAAAACGAAATGCCTTGTCCCAGAATCCATAAGAATTTCCAAAACTTGTCAGGGGTCTGTCACTCCTTTGAAGCATAAAATAATAATCTTTTATCAACTCTATATCTTCTTTGTCTGATAACCATAATTTCACATCAAGAGCGGATAAAGATATCGACGAATCCTGCTTTTCAAGACAGTCAGATCTAAACAGATCTAAAGCCGGGGAAGAATAGACACTTTCGATAGTCTTTGCCAAGGATAAAGCCGCTTCTCTTTCTTCTATGGTAAAACCGTCATCTGCTTTTTTAAGAAACACTTGCACAAACAGCAGAAAACTCATCCGTATCCTATTTTGTGGTTCAAAACGATCCCTACTCGACATCCATTTTCTGTTTTTTTCCACGTATTTCTTCAGCACCTCAAATATATGCTGATAATCAATATCTGACTGATCCAGCTCTGAACAAACAGAAACCACTTCTCCAAACTGTGTGCCGCCTGAAAATAAGGCTGGACTTTCCGCATCCTTTTCCAATTTGGAAATGGTATTATCAAATATTTCTTTCGCATTTTTCCGTTTATCTTCTGGACTCAAAAAATACAAAACTTCCCGATAATTTTTTTCGTCTTCCTTTAAAATTTGTAAAAGCTGCTTTTTATCGTCTTCTCGTAATTCTACTATCTGATACAAAGCAATCCATCTGTCGCAAGCATACTTTTTCTGCTCTTGATCTTCTTCTCCCATCTTGTGTCTGATTTCGTTCATCACATTATCATATAACTTTTCAGTCAATTTAGTTTTCTGCTTGGGTACCCTAACCTCCTGTATGGGATCCTCATAATCATGAACTCTATTTGTCTCCATAGGGAATAGCAATATTTTTTCAAGCCGTTCCATTTGTTCCGACACAGTGAAAGAATGGATGATACCTTTTATAAGCTGTTTCATTCCTATAAACTTTCTTTTGACATTACTACGACAGATTTTCAAAGCCACTCCCAGCACAGCATCCAACATATCAAGTGAACATTTATAAACCAGTCTTGCCAGAAGCTGTGGGATTACTGCCGCTACATGTTCATAAATAGATGCTGTAGAAACCGAAAGACCTGGATTGATATTTTCGGCCAGCCTGTCCAATATTCCTACATATTCATCTGCAATCTTATCTACCTCCGTCTGCGTCATACTAGACAATTTCACCCGCCCATAAAATAAATCAAGATGTTTTGTATCCCGAGCCATTATAGTCTGCATAAAACACCAATGAGGATAGTAAAATACCAGCCTTGTAAGAGTACCTTCCAAGCCTTTTGTATTCGTCACATTTCCTAATCGTAACGGATGCCCGCTTTGTTCAAGAAAACGTAAATATTCCATTGCATAAAACAATTTCGTGTGATCATTTCCCCAATGAGTTGTTCGTGTTATAGAAAGATCAAAATTAATTTTCTCTTCATAATAGGGTTGATTCCTATCTAAAGAATTCAAAGCCAGACAATATTTATCATTTTCATCCCACCAGGAAAAATAGCTTTGACAGGTACTTTCTTCCACATATTCGGAAGAGAAATTTCTTTGTCTGATAAAATTAATCAAAGATACACAACATGCTTCTATAGATGACAGATACTCCACTTTTTCAGAACGTATAAAACTCCTCCTTAAAGAGATAAGATTATCCATAAGAAGATTCTCCGCTTTGGACATCTCTCCAATAATTGCATACATCCCGCCTTTTATTAATGGCCAATACAAGTCTTCTTTTGATAAATTCCACTGTTCAAGATTGGCCGACAAGTCTTTAAACTGAAACCGATATAACGCTTTCCACCATTCGCAGGCAAAGAGGAATTGCTTTTCTTCGTAATTAAGACTCTTCTTTTGTAGCATTTCCAGACATTCTTCATATTTTTCCCACTGTGCCTGCTCCCTAAAAGCACGTAACAATTGAAGCAGTATACTCTGGATTTTTACATCATCTTTATCCGAATACTTGTCCATCTCTGTTAGAGTCTTCCAAAACTCTTCTGAAATTTGAGATAAAATAGGACGCCCTGCAATATCCAGAAACTTTGTATATTCATACATATAATCAACTTTTTCCTGATCAGATGCCTCCCCTAATTTCTCTGGTCTATCTAATATATTAAGAACATAAGAGACTCTACCTTTCATTTTCCACGGTAATACAATCCATCCGGGATAAGTTTCATTTAATTTATGAAGAAGTAATATTCTATCTTTAAGTGTATTTTCCCATTTTTTCGGCAGTTTCTTTATACTAAACCAAGTATCCTCATTTTCTTTCTTTTCAGCCTTTTCATGCAACGCATCAATAAACGCATCTATTCTTTCAGAAATATTTTTTTCTCTCCAAATCATTTCCAAATCAACTACAATAATATTCTGTTCAAATAAAAGTTTGACTTTTGCTTCAGGAATTGTAGCAACAGAAATCATATAAATCTTTTGGGAACTGCTTTTTCCCAGATTATCATGTATCCATCCGATCCATTTTAGAAAATTAGGATCTTCACAAGAAAAGCCAACCATACAAAAAACATTTTCCAACAAAGACTGTTGTACCGTATTCACTAATGGGGCAAATTTCACAGGATATGTCCTATAATCTTCCTCTGTAATAATAAAGGGACGGTGAGAAGGAAACGAGCCATGCAATTTAATTATTCTTGGCACATCATTACTGTTCACCAGATCCTCCTGAGAGGCAACTACATGATAACGTCTGGAGGTAACCGCATCTGCTGCTCGTTCCAGCAGAGTATCGTAGTTTGTCGTAAACACATCCTTCCATGGCAAATCCATCAATCGAGTATATAACTCCGTTGGTGCATAATCTAAATCTGGTGCTGCCTCTTTCAAAATACTATCCAGCCTGGGCCTTCCAGAAATTGTCTCCACTTCCTGAGCTAACCGAAGAGAACTGCAGTATTCTTTCCCCGGGCCACCATCTTCACCATATAAAGAAGCATAGAACAAATCAGATAACTCTTTCCAATCAAGGAACCTTTTATCCGTAGCTGTAATCTTTTTTGCATTTTTTGAAAAACCTGCTCCTACCATTAGCGCTGCATGTCCTTGAACTAATGCTTCCGAAATGTCTCTAATATATGTATTAACCATACTTTATTCCTTTCCTTCCAACTTTTACTATATCGTTTGTCGATTGTGCTACTGATTATCTAATTATTTTCTGATATACATTCTGTTTTATTAGATCAAATCGTATCTTCATTTTATTAACAATACACTTTATTTAATCTTATCAAATCACTTTGCCTTTCGCTATCCCTTATTTCCTTTCACATCTTCCTAGGTCATTCCACTACACCATTTACTACACCATTTCCGCAAAAAACTACACCATTTGACACTCCCAGACAAAAAGACAGAACCCGCAGAAACCTTGTAAAATAAGGTTCCACGGGCTCTGACGCCACAGGACAAAACCACCCGCCACACGGCAAGAGGTGAGTGCTAATTCATTTAAATTGCCTTAAAGTCATACCGATACGGAACTTCTGCCTTTACGCCGTGTATTGTTTCGTATAATTCGCTCCAAAGCTGGGAAATCGAATCTTCACCCTCACGGATATCGTCAATGACAAGCCCTCCGTCCTCTTCCAGCATCTCATACGCTCTCCTGTCTTCTCCCAGCTGATGCAGCGCATTGATATAATAAAACTTAAGTTTTCCTATCTTCTGCGTTTCCTCTCCCTGCTTTTCATAAAAACCGGCAATTTCTTTATAGGCTTTACAGAGAAATAAAATTTTTAAGCCTTCTTTTAAATAAGAGACCTTTTTATCTTCCATTTTCAGACCTTCAAGCATCCATTTCACTGCTTTCTGATGCTGTTCTGTAAGAAGGTAAACACATGCCAGGCCATGACACGCCCATGGATTTGCCTCCACATCCCATGACCGGAGCAGAAATTTCTCTGCCTCCTTATAGTTCTCTTCTGAAAAACAGCCGATTCCCGCCTGATAATAGGCGTACCAGTTTTCTTTATTTACAGACTCCAGTGTATCTATGAGAAATTTTAAATTTCCGCCGTCTATGAGAAACTCATCCGGCGCGTCGCTTACGGATAGTCTATGCAAAACTCCCGTCTCAAAAAAGCAATTCCATTGTTTTAAAGAGTCTGATGTCATGACAAACTCCAAATGTTCCGACCACTTTCCGCGCTTTTCCATCGCTCCATATCCGCTGCCCGGCATAACAAGCCTTGCCTTTGTCTTCGCCATAGCGGCTGTTTCCCGCAGTTTTCTTTCCATATAAGCAGAGTGGCCGGAAGCCTCCAGGATGCCTGTCAGCTTCTTTTCTCTCTCCTGATGATGTTTAGGATTTTCTTCCAGTTTTATGGGACCATACTGCTCCATCCATTCCCATGCGGTGTGGGGCGCCATCGGAATACAGCCATATTGTGTCTTCCCCAACCCTGCCTGTATTTCTGCATATCTTCCTGCCTTATCTGTCAAAAACTCCTGCCAATGGTCAGATCCCCGTCCATTTCCCCAGGAGAAAAGTTTTCTGCTCTTTAATCTCTGTGTAGATGTATGCAAAAGTCCGTAACCGTCTTTATTCAAATTCGCAATATATTTTGGTTTTCTGTCATCGATTTCAAAAAAGTAATCTACTGATTTTGGAATCTTTTTATAATCTGTCACATCAATCCCATTTACGATCGGAATATCTACCTTAAAAACTCTGCCGTCTGCATATGTAAAAGCTTTTTCTGAAGGAACGGTTATCCGGCCGCCTTCGTATTCGGGAACCGCTATATTGCTCCACCAATACATAGGGATAACTTCTTTGCTTTCATTCACGATCCTTATTCTGCAATTCAGGAACTTATCTTCCTCTTCCAGCCAGAAATCCATCTGATAAGGCACTTTCCTTACACGCTCATATTCATACATACGCAGAACCGGACTTCCGGTTTCCGTTTCTGTCACTGCTGTATACAATGGTCCTGCCGTATAAGCATTATGACCGATGATTCCCACATTCCATTCCACGCCGCCGCTGAACCATGCATTTCGCACAGCCAGGTTGCTGAACCTGATAACATCGTTGGTGTAAAGCAGATTATTTCCGGTTTCCTTATCCCACAGTTCCCAAAGCCTGCCGCCGTATTCCGGTAGAAATACAGCTTTTAAATACTGATTTTCCAGTACTGCTGTTCTGATCTCTTTTTCCTTCAGTTCTCTTGTATAACTGTTGTACTGCCGATAGGGATACGCATTTTTTCTCCGTCCGTATCCTTCATAGATCTCATCCCATTCATCCAAATGGAACTCCAGATCATTCTGAAGGATATGTTCCCCCAGAAGATCCGGCACGCTGGCCTCTTCCCCCAGATCGGCTCCCTTTATCATCCTGTCTTCAAATCTTAATTCCGGCATTTTGTTTCCTCCTGTGCACCCTCTGATTCTGTTTTCATAATATTTGTTTTCATATGGCTTTTCAAGCTGATATCTTGCCATATTTTTTCAAAAAATTGCTTCTATCTGTTTTCATTGTGTTTTTCCGTTCTCTTCGTTATAATAAATGAAAATATACAAAGGAGAAAATTTTTATGGCAGATCATCCTGTTAAAATACTGATTGCTGATGATGAAAAGGAAATCCGCGACATTCTGACTCTTCTGCTGCGAGGCGAAGGTTATGAAGTTACCGCCGCCAAAAGCGGAGAAGAAGCTGTGCATCTGGCTGATCCTTCCATCGGCATGTACATCTTGGATATTAATATGCCCGGCATGTCCGGCTATGAAACAGCGGTTAAAATCCGTGAAAAATTTTATGCTCCCATTATTTTCCTGACTGCTTATTCAGGCGAATCGGATAAGACTATGGGATTTTCCGCCGGAGCGGACGACTATATTGTCAAACCTTTTTCCAACACAGAGCTTTTGCTCCGGGTCCGTTCTCTACTACGCCGCGCCTATGATTACAGCCCCGCCCAGGGCTCCTCTTCGTCTGAAAATAAAATTTCCTACAAGGATCTGGTCCTTGATCTTGACAGCCAGTCTGTTCAAAAAGACGGACAGACCATTTCTCTTACATGGACCGAATTTCAGATATTAGAGCTTTTTATTTCCAACCGCGGCAGGATCTATTCCCTGGATCATATCTACCAGTCTATCTGGCAGGAAGACGCCGTGGGGGACGGTACTATCATGGTACATATTAAAAACTTAAGAAAAAAACTGGGGGACAATTCCAGGAATCCCATATATATAAAGACTGCCTGGGGAAAGGGATATTATGTGGATTAAGAAGAAAAATAAGATTTTCAAAGGGAAATCCTTTGCCAGAGAAGTGCTGGAATATCTTTTTCTGTCTTTTCTGGTATCCGCCTTTCTTTTTTACTTCCTGTATCATACGTGCATTTCCATTGCCGAAACCTATGTACTGGACAGAGCGATCCGGGTGACTTCAGAGCAGGCGGCCGCCTTTTATATGTGGCTTCGCAGCGCCTGTATACTGGCAGCAGTTTTCCTCTTTCTTGTTCTGTTTCTCTTCCTTCTGGGTCAGAGACTTAGTTACCTTCTCGTCCTTATCAAGGGCGTGGAATCTCTCCGGGAACATCCGGGGGACTTTTCCATCCCTGTAGAGGGACAGGATGAATTTGCCGCTCTGGCAGAAGGGATTAATTTTCTTGCTGCCACGCAGGCAGAACTGAATCACCGGGAAAAAGAAATTTCCAGGAAGCGGGAGGAGCTGATCCGCTCCCTCTCCCACGATATCCGCACGCCCCTCACCTCCCTTCTGTCCTACTCGGAATATCTGGAGCAAAAAGAACAGCTGGAGTCTGAAGAGGTTCGAAGTTTTATCAGCCTTGTCCACATCAAAGCGGGACAGATGAAACTTTTGACGGAACAGCTGCTTGAGACAGGGAAGTCCGCCGAGGAACCCGGAACACCTCTGGATGAAATTTCCGATCTTCATCTTCTGTTCCGGCAGTTTCTTGACGAGTGGGAAAGCCTTTTGGAGGATCAGTTTGTATGCCATACAACGCTCACCTGCCCCAGAGAGTTTTCCTGTTTCCTTTCCGTCAGTGATCTGCACCGTATTTTTGATAATCTGATCTCCAATATTGAAAAATATGCAGACCCAGATCATCTGGTAGAGTTTTCTATAGAAGCAGATGAAACTTCGGTTATTATGATCCAGAAAAACAAAATCCGTTCTCTGAATGGAAATATACCCGAAAGTTCAAAAATAGGTCTGGAAAATATACAGAAAACAGCTGACAAATACCGGGGCAGCGCAGATGCTTTACAGAATGACAATATATTTGAGATACAGATTCAACTGTATTTTCCTTCCTTTCTTTAGAATTCTTCAGAATTACCTGCATTTTTTCTTTAGAACACTGTCGTATAATAAACGCATAACAACGAAGGAAACAAAGAAAGAGAGGAAATATTTTATGACACTTGGATTATTATTTATTGCATTTATTGTATTCAGCGTAATTAGCGTTCTGGGAATTTTATTACTTTTTCTCACAAAAGATGAACGAAAGAAAAAAGGTATCTTTTACTTTCTGGCAGTCTGGGGAATGTTGATCGCCGTTTTCAGCGCAACAAGCCAGCCAAGTAATTATATCGTATCACAACTGATTGCATGGGCTTTTGGATTTCTCAGTATTGCAGGCCTTGTCGTACACTATAAAGCAAAAGTAAAAGCCCGCTGCTACGCAGCATATCTGCTGGTCAGTGCATCTTCCATTCTGGGCGTCCTGCATCTGTTTGTACTATAATTATTTTGAAAATAAAATTTTCCATATTACAAAGATCAGCAGACGGTTTCTTTTTCACAACATCTAAAAGAAACCGTCTGCTGATCTTTATCTTTTTTCACTGGAATCTTCTTTTAATTCACATCTGCCTTTTCCATTTTGTTTGATAGCATACAAAATTTGATCTGCCATATGATATATTTTACGAAAGCTTTCCGGCTCTTTTCCGTAGATTCCTCCTACCGATACCGATGTCCTGCTAAGCGGATATCTCCTCTTCGCCTCTTCTGTATAAGAAAAAACCAGCTGATCGACTTTTTCTTTAACGGCGCTGATATCCAGGCACGGCTGGGCAAAAACCGCAAATTCATCACCACCCAGGCGTACAATAATGTCTGTCTTCCGAAAACATTCCTTTAGTTTTTCTCCCATATAACAAAGCATACTGTCGCCTGCTCCATGGCCATATATATCGTTGACCTTCTTAAAATCATCCAAATCCAGCATGAGGAATACAAAAGGAACTCCTTTTTGCATTACCTCTCCGATCCTCTCTTCTCCTCCTTTTCGGTTATATACGCCTGTAAGAAAATCTCTGCTCGATTCCCGGATCAGATCATGAATATACCCGGCCATCTCAACCACAGCATCGTCTACTCTGGATATATGGAGCATAGATATCACATCTTTCTCTTTCTTCTTATATACCAACGCTGTAAAAATAAAGCAGCTTGGCGGTTCCTTACGCTCTGCTTTACACAGGCATCTTCGGCTTTCTTCTCCTATTTTCTCCTCATGATAAGACACGATTTCATATCCGGAACGGATTGGCATCATTTCTTCATTTTCCCTTTCCATCAGTCTTTGAAATTGTCCCCGATTCACTGCCGTATAATCTCTGCCTGCTCCCACAAAATACATATTCTCGTCAACCATGGATATGATTTTTGTAATATCCCTGTCCCTGAAATAAAAGTCCAGGAAACTGACCATCACCGGGTACGCTTCTTTTATCGCATTTTTTCCTGTAACCTTTTCTTCCATTCTGCATACAGTCCTTTCTGCACTCTGCCTCTGCCAAACGCTTCTTACCATATCTTTTATTAACTTTATATTAGCATATTATGACACTGAAATGGGCATTTCCAATTCAATTTGACTGTTTTTTGATTTTTTTCTGTTTTTCTCTTTTCTTCTTTTTCTCAGGGCATGGTATAATAAATTATACCTGTGCATAAGGTAGTTTCTGCGGAACCGCAGAAACCGCTTTACATGATACGCTAGAAGGAGAAGGATATGGAAAAACTTCTGTTTATTGATGATGATTTGGATTTTCTGGAAAGCAATCGGATTTATTTCACCCGAAAGGGATATAAAGTCTATCAGTGCAGTTCTCCGAAGGAAGCCTGGGAACTTCTTCAAAATACAGCCTTTGACTGTGTGATCCTTGATATTGATATGCCTGAAATCGACGGCTTTTCTCTCTGCCGCCATTTTCGCGAACAAAGCCGGGCTCCTGTCATTTTCTTATCTGGATTTTCAGATACAGAAAGCCGGATTCAAAGTTTTCAATCCGGCGGTGACGATTTTCTGGCCAAACCTTATGACATTCTGGAATTAGAATACCGGATCCGGGCAAGAATCCGACGAAGTGAATCCGTATTTTACAATGATGTGCTCACCTTTGGTCCGCTTGTTATTGATATGGATCGACGGATAGTAAGCTATAATGGAAAAGAAGAATACTTTTCTGCTCTGCAGTTTGATATTCTTTCCTTTCTGGCTCAAAATCCCGGAAAGGTCTTTTCCTATGAACAGCTTTACGACCGCATCTGGAAAACTCCTATTGTGGGCAGCAGACACAATCTTCAGGTTACCGTTTCTACTATACGTCACAAACTTACTGCCCTTTGCAATGAAAAACAATATATAAAAACAGTATCCCGAAAAGGATACTGCTTTTCACCGCCTAAGGACCAGGATTTCTCACCGTCTTTTCCTTCTGAACAGGAAAACCAGAAGGATTCCTCCCACCACACAAACTGAAAGCACTATACCGACTCCTATCTGCAGTGACTCGGAGGGATAATTCGTATCCTCTTCTGGATTTTCCTCCCTGTCCGGGGTTTTTAGGCCTGCTTCTTTATTTTCTTCTTTGTTTTCTTCTTTTTTACCGGAAGACACACTGGAAGAGCCGGTTCCGGCGGATGCAGCATCGGAAGCGGAAGCATTGTCACTATCCGAGGCCGATGACGCTGAAACATTCCCCATTCCACTGCTTCCTCCCGGCACCTGCGTCAGCGGCGGCAACACATCCTCTCCCTCTGTAGGTCTTGTCTCTCCGCCTCTGCTGCCTTCGATACCGGTTCCCTCCATCGTGTATTCCTCTGTCAGCTCCAGGATGTCTGAATCCAGAGTTGTCCCATCCGACAGTCTTTGGCTCATTTTATAATAAGTATAACTTTCCTCTTCCAGAAGATTATATGCAGGATACCAGCTTATCTGCTCTCCTTCAGATACTTCCTGGCTTTCCAGATCGCTCCATGTTCTTTTATCATCGGAGCCTTGCAGCGTAACTGTTCCCTCCTGCGGAACAAATGCGTCCATATGAAGGATAAGGCCGCTGTTCTGATAAGTTTCTGCAAAGGCCAGGAGAAAGTAGGGATTCGTACTGGAGCCATACACCACCAGGCACCTCGGATTCTGATCTCTGAAAACAACATAATCATCCGGATAAGTACCCGTTATAACTGTGCGGACTCTTTCTTTCGGGAAGTCCGTATCTTGCCAGATCACCGGAATTGCTGTACTATCTGTCTTCCCGCTTTGATTGATCGTCACATCATCTTCAGCAGGCAGACAGGAAACCGAAAAATTTTCTTCTTCCGGAATCACAATGACCGGCATATCCTGATAGTTTTCCGCTGATGCCGCTGATACAACAGGCTTATCTGCCAGAATCATCCGGCCCTGACAGAAAAATTCGGGAAGCCCCATTCCTGTTTCTTCCCCATAGACAAAGAAAGAACCTTCTTCCTGTACAACTGCAGTATCTTCTGCCGAACCCGCCAAAATGCTGACGGAAATTAATGTCAGACTGCCCCCGGGACAAACATGGAAAATCCCTTCACTTCCTCCGGTTCCTTCCAGAGACAAAAAGGGCCACAGTTCCATCTGTCCTTTCACATAAATTGTATGTCCGGCTGTTTTCACTGTAATATTTTTCCTGTATTTTCCGTTATCATAAAGATAATTCTCATCTTCCGGTACTATAATGTCATCTGTCAATACAACAGTTCCGCCTTCGCTTCTGTGACTCTCAAGCCACTTCTTCCATTCTTCGTATGTAGCTACTGTATCATTGTCCTCCGTTTCAGAGGCATGAACATAGGCAAAATTCAGGAAAAATAATATTGTCGCAAAAACTATGACTTCTGCTATAATAACTATAACTAAATGTGGATGTTTGGCTTTCATCAATGCCATTCTTCCTTTCCAGAGAGGTAAACTGCTATGTACACAAAAAAAGTTTCTATACTGACCTGTCTGCTCCTGCTTACAGGGTTATGTGCTATCGGACTCTTTTCTCTTCTATATCGCTTTGACAACAAGTATATCATGAGGGCTTCCTTGTCACAAGAAGGTTTTTCAGTCATAAAAGGGGACTCTTCTGATCCTCACAAAATCACCTACCTGGCAGAAGGCTGGGAATTTTATCCGGATGTGGAAGCCTCTCCAGATGAACTGTCGGACTATACTTCAAAAGAAATCTATATTGGCCAATATTTTAGTTTTTCTTCCTTCCATAAGAACCATTCTCCCTATGGATCCGGTACATACCGTATTGTCCTGACCGGTAAGTCAGGTAGCTATTCTCTCCTCCTTCCGGAGGTTTTTTCAGCCTGTAATGTTTATGTAAATGGAGAACTTACTGCTTCTGCCGGCTCACTGTCCCCCTATCGTCCCTTAATCAAAGATACCATCGTAACTGTTCCCCTTGAAAACAGGCAGGCAGAAGTTGTGGTCCAGACAGCAAATCACAGTCATTATTATAGCGGCGTCACTTATCCCCCTGCTGTTGGAAGTTCGGAAGCAGTCAGCCGTCTTATCTCAGAGCGCATGATCTTTTACGGCTTTCTGTGCTTTACTTCTCTGACGCTGGCTCTTTTCTCCTCCGCCGTATGGATCGGCCTGCGTCATGACCCCCGCTCCCGGGAAAACTTCTTCCTCGGTATCCTTGCGCTCTCCTTTTCTATCCGCATCTGTTATCCGTTCCTTCGGCTGGCGGGAGTCCCCCTGATCCGTCCCCTGTATGCACTGGAGGATGCCATGGCTGCTCTTGGCATCTTCTGCATCATACGGATCGTCTCTTTAGTCTGTCTGAAAAGAGGGCTTCTGTCAGATCGTATTCTTCCAGGCATCTCCCTTGGATTTGTTGCCTTAAGCGCTGCTGCTCCCATGGTAATTCTTCCTCTTCTCCCGGCCTTTGCTGCTGTTTACGGACAACTGCTTTTCTGGTATAAACTGATTATTTCCCTGTTTCTTTTCTTCCTTGTCCTTAAACATTTAACCGGCAAAAGCAGCGAAAATTTCCCTCTTCTTGCCGGAATTGGATTTTATGCCCTTTCCCTGTGTGCGCACATGCTCTGCCTTGGACGCTATGAACCTGCCCGCACCGGATGGTATGATGAGTGGGGTATTTATGGATTGATCCTGCTTTTTTCCGTCCGTATGGTTATCCACAATATTCGGATCGTCCGGGAAAATATCCGGCTGAACCGCCACCTTCAAGAAGAAGTGGAGCATAAAACCGCCTCTTTAAATTCTCTTCTGGAGGAGCGGCGTCAGCTTCTTCTGGGATTTGCCCATGATTTAAAAACTCCGATCACATCCATCACTACCTTTACGCGGCTGGTACAGATGGAGCAGCCGGATCTCAGCGACGAAACAAAACAGTATCTTGATACCATACGGCAAAAAGCAGGAGAAATGAGGGATCGGCTGGTACTGCTCCAGGAATTTTCCTATCAGGATACACCTTCCGACTTTTCTGTCATAAATCTCACGGACCTGGTCCGGGAATTTTATGAACAGAATCTACCTGATATGGATGTATCGGGTATTCATTTCCTGCTGCATATCTCTCCCAAAGAGCCGCTCTTCGTTTATGGCGACCGCATTAAACTGATCAGTCTTCTTCAGAACTTAGTTTATAATGCGGTAGGATTTGTACCTGCAGAAGGAAAGATTGAACTTTTCCTGTCCCTGAAGGATAACAATGCCTGTATCATAGTCAGGGACAATGGCAGCGGCATTGCGCCTGAAAATCTCCCCCATATATTTGAACAGTTCTTTACCCGCCGTAAAGGCGGCGAAAATGGCGGCATGGGCCTTTATATCGCCAAATCCATCACAATTGAACATGGAGGAAACATTTCTGCTTCCTCCATGCCTGACAGCGGCACTTCCTTCACTGTGTCGCTCCCTATTTTTCATAAAACAGACCAAATCTAAGATGGTAGTGAAAATACCCACATCTGCCGGATTTGATCCTGAATGTCCGCAAACACCCACTCCTTTTCCGAATTTGCCTTGCTGAAAGGATCGTTTAGGGTTACTTTTCCATCTTTATATCCTGTCAGCACAAGAAAATGACCTACGTCTGTAAAATCGCCCGGCAGCATGCTGCAGACTACCGGATGACCTGCCTGCAGTTCTGCCGCCAGCGAGCTTTCATCCAGCATGGTTTCCTGACAGCGAAGGCCCCAGTCTGACGCCGCGCTCTCCAGCATCGCCCAGTATGTATTATTACTTTCATCGATATAGCCCCGCTCTTCGCTGTATTTTGCCATCCTGTAGGGCGTTGCCGTTACATCGCCGGTCAATCCTACGATCACCATGGACATACAGGTGGGCCCGCATCCGCTGGAAGCGATAATACTCGTTCCGTAGGAAGCATATCCCCATCTTTCATCCCATTGCAGGTAATGGGGAATCTGTCCCTCTTCCGTCGGGCCTTCTACCGTATCCGGAATTTCTTTATCTTTATTCTGGGCATAATCTTTTACAAAATCAATCAGCTCATCATTTTTATCTACCAGGCTTATGATCTCATCCGGACAACCTTCCTCTTTTGCTTCTTCCTTTGCCGCCGCAATCTGTTCTGCTTTCTTTTCCTCCGGCGTCTTGGACGCTTCCTCTTCTTCCATGGCTTTCCTTTGTTCGTCTGCCGCCTTTTCGCGTTCCGCCTGCTCTCTGGCTTCCGCCTGCGCCTTTTCCCTCTCTGCTTTCACTTCGTTTAAGGCATACCCGCCTGCTGCCCCTCCTGCCAGAATCAAGGCTGCTCCTATACACATCGCCTTTATTTCTACAATTCTGCTGTTCTTCTCTCTTTCCTTTTTGCTGTCCTGATTCTCTCGGATATTCTTCTGTATATCTGTCACCTCTATCGTTTTTTTCTTTTATACAGGAGTCTTCCGGCCAGCACAGACAATGCCCCGGCAAAAATACACAGATCTCCTATATTGAATGTTACAGCCTGCGCCTTCTTCCATTTTGTCTTTACTGCAAGATAGTCCACAACTCTCCCGCGGACAGCGCGGTCAAAAAAATTGCTCCATGCGCCTCCTGATGCAAGCATGATCCCCGTTTTTTCAAGAACTCTTTTCTTCTGTGTCATAAGAAACTGTCCATAAAGAAAAACAGCGGCGCCCACTGCACAGGAAACACCTGTTACAATTTTCGGCCGTTTTTCCAAAATATTGAAAGCAAACCCTTCATTGTAAACCTTCCGAAGGATCACGCGGCCTCCCATGATCTCTTTTTCGTCTGACTCGCCCAGATTCCGCTCTACAGACTGTTTGATCAAAATATCCGCCGTTGCTGTCAAAATCGGAATAGACTGCAGAAATACCGTCATATGTTTCTTTCTGTTAATTTCAGATTTCTTCTTTAATGCGTACAATCTGTTCTTCGTATTTTTCAATTTCCTCTTCCCGTTTCTCAATAGCTTCACACAATGCGATCATATCCATATCCTGGATCTCATTCTTTGTAAATTTCTCGTATATCGATCTGCCGATATCTTCAAAATCCCTTCTGTTTCCTCTCTTCAAAGAACGGATTTCCCCTTTCAGTCTCTGTATCTCCAGGGAATCTCCGGCACGTCTGCTTAAATCACTTGCCACATCAGATACTCTTTTTCCAAATTCATCAAAAAAATCTGCCATTTATCATCTCTCCTTTGTCTCATATCTGTCTTAACCGATCCAGAGTATGGTACAGATCCAGGGTTCCGTATCCCCATTCCCTGTTCGGATATGGTTCTCCCGGTCTCTGCCTGGCTCCCAGGATAAACAGGTTTTTAAGCTGCAGCGTATCTACTCCGCTGCTTCCCACATGATAGCGGAGCCACTCTGTCATCAGCGCGGCGGCTCCCGCGGTAATGGCTGCGGCCGCGCTGGAGCCTGATCTTTCCTGGAATCTTCCTCCCGGAACGGCACCTATAATGCCGACACCCGGCGCTGCAAGATCCGGTTTTATCTCTCCAGTTCTAGTATATCCTCTACCGGAATTAATATCAATACTATTCTCTGTTCCATTATAAAAGGCACAGGAAATGGCAGAACTTACGGCTGATGGCGCTGTCAGCGTCGTATTGGGATCAGACCTGAGAAAAAACACCTCACCGTTCAGAAAATTTTCTACAGGGAGCCAGAGATGAAACTCACCTCCTGCCAGCTGTACCGGCTCTACGATTACTTTCCATATTCCCGGTGAGGGATGCCCGAACCTGAAAAAAATCAACTGGGAATTATTCCTCTCTACCAAAAGACGGTAATCTACCGAGACTTCTGTTTGGTCAAACACAAACTGAAACACTGCGTTTCCTCCAGGCTGCACTCCGATTCCCTGCTTCACTTCCCCGGAGGGAGACACAAGAGAAATTGTCAGGATATTGGGAATGTCAGACCAGAGCTCTGTCACAAAACCTCCCACTCCTTCCCCGACCCGTATCTCTACCTCGCTTCTGTCATCCCTGTCCGCAAGCCTGTCAGAAAAATGCCTCCGTCCCGCCGCTTCATTTCCTGTCCCTGTCACGATCCCGCGGTTGATGATGTTGGAATAATATTCCAAAAGAACAGCAAGGGGCAGTGTCCCGTTATGTCCGCCCATACTGGTTCCAAGAGCAATACACAGGATCAACGGCATATTTTTCCGCTCTGCCAGATCCGCAAGATACTGTACTCCCAGCATAATATCATTTTCCTGGTAACATACAGCTTCCGGAGCAATATAATAAAATTCTTTCAGATACTGCTTGGCTTCCTTCAGCTTTACCACAGCCAGCGTGGCTTCCGGGGCTGCTCCCAGAAATTTACCGGATTCATCCGCTCCTCCTGCAGCCACGCTGGCAATAAATGTTCCGTGTCCGTTTCTATCCATGCTTGGAACGATCTGAAAAGGATCCTCTGATGCCAGAGCCCGGTTGATTTCTTCCTCTGTATATTCTGTACCGTAGAGAAATCCTTCCGGAGTCATTCCATCCTGTATGGTCTGATCCCAGATGGCTGCAATCCTTGTGCCTCCATCCAGAGCACGGAACACCGGATGGGTATAATCGATCCCGGTATCTACGAAACCGATCATCACGTTTTCTCCCATCAGTTCTAAAGTAGGATAATTCTGTACCTGTGTGATCCCGGCCTGATTCATGGCTTCCATATCAAGGAGCGCATAGCATTTGGGGACAGAACTGTATGGAAACCGTTCAAATCCTATAGGATCCGCAAGAGGCTGATCAATATAGATCACATCATACCCCGCCTGTGTCCTCTGGCGGCAAAGCTTTTCCTCCGGAACCTGAAAATCAATTCTTCCCCCTCTGGATGATACGATAAAATCCCGATACTCCTCTGACAAGATTCTCTGACGGCAAAGTTTAAAATCAGGCATAAAAATACCTCATATGCTTTTTCAATTAAGTATATGAGGTATCAAAAACTCTATTCCTGCAGTCAAAGATTTCCGCCTGTATTTCACTGTTTTTTCTCGCCCATATTTTCGTAGAAACTGGAAATCTCCTGCTCTTTCGGCACTGGCAGATCCGGTCCCTTCCGGAAAATAATCTTTAAGAGCACCGGGGTTACGATAGTCGTCAGGACGACCATAATAATGACAGGCCCGAGGAATACGGAACCCAGAAGTCCTAAAGCCATACCTTTGTTTGCCACGATGAGAGCCACCTCACCTCTGGAGATCATACCCACGCCGATCCTTCTGCACTGATAATTCTTATAATGGCAGATCTTTGCGCCAAATCCGCAGCCGATGATCTTCGTCACAACAGCAACGATCACGAGCAGAACGGAAAAAATCACAATGGTGGAATCCATTTTCGGAAGGACAACTTTCAGCCCGATACTGGCAAAAAACACCGGTGACAGAAGCAGATAGGAAATGGTGTTAAATCTTTCCTGCAGATACTCTGCTTTCTCGGTATTGGCGATGATCAGACCGGCAAAAAAGGCTCCGGTAATATCCGCCACACCGAAAAATTCTTCTGCACAGTAAGACATGACAAGACAGAATACAAAAGCAAGGATCACATGTCTTCTCAATCCTTTTTCTGCATGATCTACCCAGGAATGGTACCATCTGTACACCACAACTCCAACCACTGCGGCAAAAACAAAAAATCCCAGAATCTTCAGCAGGACTACCGCTATACTGACAGAAGAATCCGCCATACTTGTTACAATGGTAAGCCCGATGATACCTAAAATATCATCTATGATAGCCGCGCCAAGGATCGCATTTCCGGAGCGGGTCTTTAATTTCCCCAGCTCTTTTAAAGTCTCTACCGAAATGCTGACCGATGTGGCTGTCAGTATGATACCGATAAATATATTCTGCAGCATAAGGCTGGCTGCTGCATCTGACTCGATCACGCCAGGCCTGTTAAAGAGATAGGACAGGGCAAAACCGCCTGCGAGAGGAACAAGTACTCCGCACATAGCAATGACAAAAGATGCCTTTCCGCTTGCTTTCAGTTCATTAATATCTGTTTCCATTCCCGCACAGAACATCAGCACGATCACTCCCAGCTCTGCCACGGAAGTAATAAAGGCCGTCTCTTCAAGAATCCCGAATACAGCCGGGCCAAGGATAAGCCCCGCAAGAAGCGCCCCTACTACCTGAGGCATCTGCACTCTTCTCGTCGCAAGTCCTAAAAGTTTGGTACAAAGTAGAATAATCGCCAGATCTAACAAATAACTATAATCCATTTCCCGTCCCTCGTAATCCCTAATATTTTATCCTTCCAGAAGTGCTGGTTCCTGACCTCTCAAAGTAATGATCGGTCCTCCGGTGCCCTGTATGTAACTTTCTGTAATCGTCACCTGCCCGATGGAATCATCTTTTGGTATCTCATACATGATATCCAGCATAAATTCCTCAATGATTGCCCGAAGCGCTCTGGCCCCTGTATCCTTCTCCATCGCTTTTCTTGCAATAGCCCTCAATGCGGAATCATCAAATTCCAGCTTCACCTCATCCAGAGCAAGCAATTTCTGATACTGCTTCAAAATCGCATTTTTCGGCTCTTTCAGTATCTTTACATACATATCTTCATCCAGGCCCTGCAAAGTAAAGACGATAGGAAGACGCCCGAGAAATTCCGGGATCATACCAAAATTTCTTAAGTCTTCTGTTGTCACTTTGCCAAGGATATTTTTATCATGATCATATTTGTCCTTCAGATCTGCGTTAAATCCAATGGCAGCCTGTTTTGTAAGACGTTCCTTTATGATATTTTCCAGATCCGGGAAGGCTCCGCCGCATATAAAGAGAATATTCCGGGTATTGACCGTGGTCAGCGGAACCATGGCATTTTTGCTGTTGGCTCCCACCGGAACTTCCACCTCGCTTCCTTCCAGAAGCTTCAGCATCCCCTGCTGTACGGATTCTCCGCTTACATCCCTCTGATTGGTGTTTTTCTTTTTCGCGATCTTATCGATTTCATCGATAAAAATGATTCCCTGTTCTGCTTTCTCCACATCATTGTCCGCCGCTGCCAGAAGCTTTGACACAACACTTTCTATGTCGTCGCCGATATAACCGGCCTCTGTAAGAGATGTGGCATCCGTAATGGCAAGAGGTACATCCAGAAGCCGCGCCAGCGTCTTTACAAGATAGGTTTTTCCGGATCCTGTCGGTCCGATCATCAGCATATTGGACTTCTCAATCTCAATATCATCCATAGTATCTGTAGCTACCCGCTTATAGTGGTTGTATACAGCCACGGACATAACCTTTTTGGCATATTCCTGCCCTACCACATACTCATCAAGTTTTGCTTTGATCTTATGAGGCGCTGGAATGTTGTTAATATCAAGAAGGGGCTTCTTCTCCTCGCCCTCTTTTCTCTTCTTGATCTTCTGCTGTTTTGGCACTGCATTTTCCAGATCAGACATGTTGAAGATCTGAACGCCCGGTATATTCATCAGCTTGCTGTAATCAATCTGCCCGTTTGTCATGGCGTCAAAACTCTTCTGCATACAGTCGGAGCAGACAGAAATATTGTTGGGAAGATCGATCATTTTTCCTGCTGTGCTCTCCGGACGGTGACAAATGAAACAGATCTTCTCATATTCGTCTTCTTTCTTGGTTTTTTCTACTTCTACTTCTGAGTCATTTACTTTTTCAATCTCATTTTCATTGTTCTGATCTCTTTCTGACATGATGACTCCTTTCTATTTCTTTCTCTCTTCTATCATCTGAAGGAAGGCTTCCTCCGACAAAATCGGAATCCCAAGCTCCCTTGCCTTTTTGTTTTTGGACGATGTGGATGCTGTATCATTGTTGATCAGATATGTCGTTTTAGATGTGACAGATCCGGTCACCTTGCCTCCCATGCTTTCGATCAGTTCCTTTACTTCTCCCCGGTTGGCAAAATGTTCTACGCTTCCGGTGATCACGAAGGTAATTCCCTTAAGGATCTCTCCGTTCTCCTTCTCCTCTTCCTCCGGAAGGATCACCTCTTTTAAAAGCTTTTTATACTGTTCTCTATGCTGCTCATTCTGAAAATAATCCACAAAAGCCCCGGCGATCACTTCCCCAACTCCTGCGATTGAACTTAACTGCTCTTTGTCAAGTTCCAGGATCCGTTCGGGATCATTTCCCACTTCCTGGCATATCATTTTTGCATTTGCCAGACCAATATTGGAAATCCCAAGGCTGTAGATCAGTCTCGGCAAAGTAGTAACTCTTGCCTTCCTGGCACTCTCGATCAGATTGCGGTAAGATTTCTCTCCAAAACCTTCCATATTCCGGATTTCATCCTGATAGCGGTCCAGATGAAAAATATCTGTATATTCACGGATAAATCCTCTGGCTATAAATTTTTCCAGCGTCGCCTCCGAAAGGCCTTCTATATTCATGGCGTCCCTGCTGACAAACAGGGCGTAGGATTTGATCTGCTTCGCCTGACATTCGGGGTTGGTACAGTAAAGCGCCTTTGCATTGCTGATTTGCCGTATCTCCGTCTTTCCCTGGCATACCGGACAGACCTTGGGAATATCTTTCACCCCGCTTCCGGTCAGATTCCGGGCAATCTGGGGAATGATCATATTTGCTTTATATACTTCAATGGTATCTCCTATCCCCAGCTTCAGTTCTTCCATAATGCTGATATTGTGAACGCTTGCTCTGCTGACCGTGGTACCCTCCAGCTCCACAGGATCAAAAATGGCAACCGGGTTAATAAGACCTGTTCTGGAAGGACTCCATTCGATTTCTTCCAGCACAGTCTCCTTTGTCTCGTCCGCCCATTTAAATGCGAAAGAATCCCGTGGAAATTTAGAAGTTCTCCCTAAAGACTGGCCATATCCTATATCATCATATATTAGCACAAGTCCATCTGATGGAAAATCATTTTGACTAATTTTTTCTGAAAATTTAATAACTTCTTCTTCTACTTTTTCCCTGGTTACAACATGGTGTTCTACTACGTCAAATCCCTGCTGTTTCAGCCAGTCCAGCTGGTATGATCTCGAATTATGGAAATCTACTCCGTCCGCCTTTACAAGCGCAAAAGCAAAAAAGTTTACGTTCCTTTTTGCTGTGATTTCATTGTTGAGCTGACGCACTGAACCACTGCAGAGATTACGGGGATTTTTATATTTTGCATCCGCATCGGGAATTTCTTCATTGATCCTCTCAAAATCCCGGTATCCGATGACTGCCTCTCCCCGAAGGATCAGCTCCCCCTGGTAGGCTATCTTTAAAGGAATATTTTTAAAAACTCTGGCATTGTTGGTGATTACTTCCCCCACTTCTCCAGTTCCGCGGGTAACTGCCTTTACAAGTTCCCCGTTCCGGTAAGTGAGCACAACAGTAAGGCCGTCCATTTTCCAGGACATCACCACTTTCTGATCCCCGGCAAACTCTTTCAGTTCCTCAATATCTTTTGTCTTATCGAGGGAAAGCATCGGGCTTTCGTGCCTCTCCTTGGGAAGTTCACTTAACACCTCATATCCCACATTGACAGTGGGACTGTTTGACAATACCATACCAAGCTCTTTTTCCAGCGCTTCAAGCTCGTCATACAGGGCATCATATTCGTAATTGCTCATGATCTCCTCTGCATCCTGATAATACGCCTTTCCGGCCCGGTTAAGAAGATCTGTCAGTTCCTTCAGTCTCTTTTTCTTCTCTGTCTGATGATCTGCCATTTTCCTGCTATTCTCCTATTCCTTTTTTTCTCCGGACTTTGTACTGTGTTCCTCAATCTGACGGTGCAGTCCGGCCAGCTCCTGATCCGTCAAAGGCCTGCTCTGTCCCGGCTTCATATTGCCGAGTTCTATATTCATAATACGGATCCTTTTCAGCATTCTCACCTGATATCCAAGGGCATCGCACATTCTTCGTATCTGACGGTTCAGCCCCTGTGTAAGGATGATCCGAAAAGTATAAGGTCCTTCCTGATATACACGGCAGGGCCTGGTTACAGCGTCAAGATTTTTTTCTTTATCTGTAATATGGACTCCTTCGGACATTTCCCTGATAAATCCTTCTGTAATCCGGCGATCTACCGTTACCTTGTACTCTTTTTCATGGAAATTGGCCGCCCGCATAATACTGTTGATCATATCTCCGTCATTTGTCATGAGAAGAAGACCTTCGGAATCTTTATCCAGCCTGCCGGCATAGGTGATCCGTACCGGATAGTTTAAAAAACGGACAATATTATTCCGTGTCCTTGGATCTTCTGTACAGACAATGCCTACCGGCTTATAAACTGCCAGGACAACCTTTTCTTCCTTACCGCTGATTACTTTTTTTCCAACCTGTACTTTCTGACCTTTTCGTATCTTCATTCCAAGAACTGCCCTCTGGCCGTCCACATAGACCTTTCCGGATTCGATCAGGCGGTCTGCCTCACGGCGGGAACAGATTCCTGCTTCTGTAATATATTTATTTAAACGGATTTCTTCTTTCACATCAATTGCTCCTAGTATAACATCTGTGTTCTGGTTTCGACAACTTTTCGTTTGTAAAAACATCCTGTCTGTATTAAAATGAATTTAGCGTCGGTGTATGCTTGTTAATATACCTGTTGTGCACCGGCGCTATACATCCTTAAAAGAAAGGACTTTTTGTATGATCATTCTGACACCTGAGACAAAGACCTGCATGTCTCATCTGCTGGCTCATGAGACATTCGATCATTTTTCTTTTATAGAAGGTGAAATTATAACCTTTGGGAAATTTACTATGAGCGGCTTTCTCCAAAAGAGTTTTTTTGACGAACCTCCCAAAGAAGAATATGCTCTCTGGAAACTTTTCAGAGACTACTGCTATTCTATTATCCGTGGAAAACGTACCCCTTTGAGCTTTCGCCTGATCTTTTCTCTCGCCCCGGAAGAAATCGGGAGATTTCTCTCTGACAGCAGACTGGATTTTCCTTTGTCTGATGTCCAGGGACTTTATCTGAATTTCCGGTATGACGGTTCCAAACTCACCTGCACTACCGGAACCTCCTTCCGTCAGTTTATCATGGACAAATCTGTGGAGCAGTCATGGGATAAAAAAGTCCAGGAACTTTTCTTCCAAAACGGGATTCCCTATGAACTGGACAGTTGAAGTAACCTGATACTTATAGCAGGCAAAGCAGGCGGATATCACATCCGCCTGCTTTTTATATCCTCTATTCTTACTTTCCGGCCGCAAGCCTTTTCAGCGTCTGCCGAATTACTTCCCAGGCCTTTTCAGGGCTCTCAATATCTTTTGTCGCTTCCTCCATGGGACAATTTCCTGTTCCCTGACGATTGCGGATCCTGTCAACCTTTTGCCCGCAGAAGCCGTCAATACCGTAATCAGACAATAGAGCGGCTGCCTTCTCACTCATAACCGACGCGTAGACTTCCTTTACTCCTGCCATCACGTAAAGAAACGCTGCCCCTTTGCCTACTACCTTATCCGCTGCAGAGAACCCTTTCAGATCCTCCCCGGCTTCCAGCCATTCAACTAACGGCAGAACTCCCCGTTTTTCTGTTGTCAGTATCTGTTCCCCTCTGCAGAGAACGCAGGTGTATCTGCTCTTGTCAAGAATTTCTACCGCTCTTCTAAGATCACTGCTCATTTTTTGCCCTGTTATTGATCCAGAATACAAGCAGCGGCAGCAGAGTCCACTGCAGGATCAATCCCGGAAGCCCTGTAACAATGCTGTTCCAGATAACAGGCATCTGGATTCCCTGTACACCCAGCAGAGAAACCCCGGCTACAATTGCAGCTGCACGCACCAGACGTCCTGCAATCTGCACAAGAACTACTTTTGCCAGTACAGGCATACTTACATTTCTAAGAAGACCTGCCGTCAGTCCGTAAACTGCCAGCTCGATCATCATAAACGGAAGCATAGCTGCTCCCGGCATTCCTGACAGCGCAAAGCTTACAAGGGGACCAAACACTCCGGCAACTGCTCCCGCATAAGGTCCTGCCATCAGTCCTGCCAGAATGATCGGAAGATGCATGGGAAGAAATGTCTCTCCAAGTGCTGTACCAAGTCCCGATACCGCTCCCATTACATGAAATAACTGTGGAATTACAACTGCTCCTGCTATCGCTGCAAATGCGGCAAGAGCCTGTGTTTTGAAAGCCAGTTTCGGAAGATCCTTCTGTTTTGTAATAATCGTGTTTGCCATACTTTCTCTCCTTTCCATTTTTGTTCTGTCATCCTCTTCTCTTGTCAAAAGAGTGTCCCATCCGCTTTTATTTTGTCAGCAGCATCATAATGTCATTGCTTCTCTGTACAAAAGCTGTCATCTCTTCCGGGCTTAAAGGCTTATGAGCCAGCATTGCCAGATCATAAAGCTGTTTGCAGATCACCGGAACATTCTCATTATCTTTGTTTTCAACTACAAACTGGACCAGTGGATGGTTGGCATTCAGAGTCAGCGTACTGTCTGTACCGAACATGGACGGATCCATTCCCGTCATGCCGTACATTTTCATCATTTCCTGCATACGTCTGCTCTGCTCTGACAGAGTGATCATAGAAGCCACCTTGTCATCTTTCAGTTTTTCAACCTTTACATTCAGTTTATCATTATCCAGAGCTTTTTTAAAGACCTCTGTTAAAGTATCCGCTGTTTTCTGGAAGTTTTCTTTTTCTTCTTCCTTCACTTCTTCCTTTGCAGATTCTGTAATGTCAGCATCGATGCGCTGGAACTGTATATTTTGGTTCCTCTGTTCCAGTTGTGTGATAAACGGAGAGTCGATATTGTGGTTCAGGATCACCGCATCCTGTCCCTGAGTGCGGAACATATTGATATACTGGCTCTGCTGCTGTTCATCTGTCACATAATAGATAGTAGTCTTCGGCTCTTCCTTCTTCTCTTCACCCTCTGTCTCTGCTGTCTCCTCTTTCTGATCCTTCGGGTCGATTAAAGTTCCGCCGTTTTCCTCTACACACTCTTTCAGAGTCATATATTTATGGTCGATATTCTTGAAGAGAATGTAATCCATCATCTTGTCACAGAATTTTTCGTCCTTCAGGCAGCCGAATTTAATGAACGGACTGATATCATCCCAGTATTTCTCATAATTTTCCTTGTCAGTCTTACACATGCCGCTCAGTTTATCAGCTACCTTTTTGGAGATATAATCTGCAATCTTTGTCACAAATCCATCGTTCTGAAGCGCGCTTCTTGATACATTCAACGGAAGATCCGGACAGTCGATCACTCCTTTTAATACCATCAGGAACTCCGGAATCACTTCTTTGATGTTATCAGCAATAAATACCTGGTTGTTATACAGCTTAATGGTTCCCTCAATGGAATCGTACTCTGTGTTGATCTTCGGGAAATAAAGGATACCCTTTAAATTGAAAGGATAATCCATATTTAAATGAATCCAGAAGAGCGGCTCCTTGTAGTCCAGGAACACCTTTCTGTAAAATTCTATATAATCCTCCTTGGAGCATTCATTCGGATGTTTTGTCCAGAGAGGATGGATGTCATTGATCGCAACCGGACGCTTGTTGATCTTTACTTTGTCCTTTGCCGGGGATACTTCTACCATTTCTTTCTCCCCGTTTTCATTTTCCTTCTCTTCCATCTTGGCTTCCTCATGGATCCGTTCTACAACAACGTCATCCTCTTTCAGGTCAGCCTCATCGATCGTCTCATATTCCTGCTCCGCATTGGCTTTGGACAGGAAAATTTCCACCGGCATGAAAGAGCAGTACTTCTCCAGAACTTCTCTTACACGATACTCATTTGCAAATTCCAGGCTGTCATCATTCAGGAAAAGAGTAATTTCCGTTCCGACTCCTTCTTTATTTCCGTCTGACATCTCATATTCTGTCCCGCCATTGCTGACCCAGTGCACCGGCGCAGATCCTTCCTTATAGGAAAGAGTATCGATATGAACTTCATCAGCAACCATAAACGCTGAATAAAATCCAAGTCCGAAATGTCCGATCATGTCATCTTCCGTTGTTTTGTCCTTGTACTTTTCCAGAAATTCTGTTGCTCCTGAAAAGGCGATCTGAGTAATGTACTCTTCCACCTCATCTGCTGTCATACCGATACCATTATCGATAAATTTCAGTGTCTTTTCTTCCGGATTTACGATCACCTGGATCTGCGGTTTATAATCATCCGCCATCTGATATTCTCCCATCATATCAAGCTTTTTCAGCTTTGTGATGGCGTCGCACCCATTTGAGATCATCTCGCGGACGAAGATGTCGTGATCAGAATACACCCACTTCTTAATAATTGGGAAAATATTCTCACTGCTGATAGATAAATTTCCTTTTTTTGCTGCCATTTATATCACTCCTTATAAATTCTCTTTTTCTCGTCTAAAAAATATGATAATACCCTCTGTTTTAAATGTCAACCAAAAATTAGCACTCTTTTAGTAAGAGTGCTAATAATTCCCTTAAAAATATAAAAATTTCATAAATTTATTCCACGCTCTTTAAGGATTCTACCATATCAATGCGCTTCAGTTTAAAATACATTACCCAGTTTACGAACATGGAAAATCCCCATGTAAAGAGAAGGCTATACAGATAACTCGGAAAATGGATCACTCTGCCGAACATGATCTCGTCTACCTCCACAGTGACAATAATAAACTGAAGCAGAAGCCGTCCAAGCCCCATTCCCGCAAGGGCTCCTATCAATGTGAGAAGAATATTCTCCCGGTATACATAGGAAGCCACCTCTATGTCATAAAATCCCAGTACTTTGATGGTTGCAAGTTCCCGTTTTCTTTCTGTAATATTAATGGTATTCAGATTATAAAGTACTACAAAAGCCAGCATTCCGGCCGATATGATCAGTACAACAATGACTAGATTTAAACTTTGAAGCATATCATCCAGCCTGCCTTCTATACTGGTAGTGTAACTGATATTCAGCACATTTTCATTGTCCAGAAGACGGCTCCCGATCTGTTCCGCCTGATCTTCTTTTCCATCCTGCAGTTTCACAAGGACTCCATTATATTTTGCCTGTGCTCCAAATAGCTCCTCATAATATTCCGGTGACAGATAAATGTAATGTCCTATATAATTTTCACAGATAGCCTCTACCGTCACTTCCTTTTCACCAAGACCGTTATCTTCCAGCTTCACGGTATCTCCGGTTTCCACGCCAAGGGCTTCCGCCGCTTTTTCTGTCAGGATAGCTCCCTCGCCTTCCAGCGTATAGGATTCTGATGAGGTTCTGCTTCGGAATGTAAGGAAATCCTCAATATGTTCTGTACTTTCCGGTACTGTAAGATAGACATCCAGAGTTTCACTGTCTGATTTCACCTCCAGATTCTGCATCCGGACCTGGAGTTCTCCGTCTACAGCCTTTTCGTCCTTTACCGCATTTACGATCTCATCTTTTTCCTCTGCAGATAATCCATCATCATAGTAAACTGCGGCATCATAATGCTGAATCTCCTGATATTGCAGATCCGGGACCTCAAAAATGCTGTCCTTCAGCCCAAAGCCCACTACCATCAGAGCCATGCAGCCTCCTATACCAAACACTGTCATAAAAAACCGTTTTTTATAGCGGACCAGATTTCGTATAGAAGATTTCCACGTAAAATTCAAATGCCGCCAGATCAGTCCCACTCTCTCCAGAAGAATCCTCTGCCCCTGTTTTGGCGCCGGAGGACGCATCAGCTGGGCCGGAACACTTGCCAGTTCTTTATAACAGGCCATAAGTGTTGCCGCAAGAGTACAGAGCACAGCGATCAAAGTTGCCTGCAATGCATAGCTCATGTGATAGGGCACAAGGATATCGGGAATATGCTGATACATGATCTTATAAGCATATATGATGATCCACGGAAAGATCTTTTCTCCTAAAAGTACACCGACAATGCTTCCGCCCAGAGTAGCTGTCAGAGCATATGTAATATATTTCCCCGCAATAGCCAATTTGCTGTATCCAAGAGCTTTCAGCGTTCCGATCTGGATTCTCTGCTCCTCCACCATTCTTGTCATAGCAGTAAGGCTGATAAGCGCCGCTACCAGAAAGAATACAGCCGGAAATACCTGCCCGATAGCTCTCATCCTGTCGGCGTTGTCCCCGTATCCGTCATACTCCGCCAGTGCACTGCTCCTGTCCTGCACATACCATTCAGGGTTTTCGATCTTTTCTATTTCTGCTCTGGCATCGGCGATTTCCTGCTTTGCCTCCTCAAGCTGTCTCTCACCGTCCGCAATCTTTGCTTCTCCGTCTGCGATCTGCTGCGCTGCCTCAGCTGCCGCCTTCTCATATTCGGACCATCCGTCCTGAATTTCTTTTTCACCGGATGCCAGTTCGTTTTTCCCTGACTGAAGAGTTTTTTCCTGACCGTTTAGCATCTCCCACGCTGCATCAATCTGGGCCTGTCCGGCATCGATCTGCCTTTTCGATGCATCCAGCTCCTCTCTTGCCTGCTTAAGCTGAGCCTCGCCATCTCGGATCTGGTTCCCGGCTTCTATAAGTGCCTGTTCACCGGCTGTCAGCTGCTGTTCTTTTTCAAGAAGCTGCTGTTCTCCCGCTGCCAGCTCCTGTTCCTTCTTCTCAAGATCTGCAAGCTGACTTTCCAGAGCCGCGATCATTGTATTGAGAGCCTCTTCACTTTCAATGCCCTGTCCCTGCATCTGTGCGGTCAGAGCATCTTTTTGCTGATTCCATCCGGCAAGGCTTTCTTCCAGTCCGGCCTTTACAGAATCCCACTGTTCCAGAAATTCTGTCTCCTCCTGTGTCCTTTCCTCCTCCGGAATCTTCAGGATTTCTTCATAATGCACCGCGCCTTCTTCCATCTGTCCTGTAACCTGGTCAATATTATCCTGGCAGGTTTGAAGAGCAGCCTGCAGCTGCTTCAACGGTTCCAGAGATGAGTTGATCTCGCCCTTTCCCTGTTCCAGCAATTCTTTTTGCTCATCCAGCTCCTGTTTTTGCCTGGCAATTTCCTGCTTCGCCCCGGTGATCAGAGGCATTTTCTGATTGTATTCTACAAGATAAGCTGCCCTTGCGCTCTGCAGCTCGCTTTCTTTTTGCTCCAGCTGTGCCGCACCGCTTTCATATTGTTGTTTCCCCTCATCCAGCGAAGCCTGTTGGGAAATCAGTTCCTGCTTTCCTGACTTAAGCTGGGCTTCCCCATCTGCAATCTGCTGCCTGGACTGCTCGAGAAGCTCCTGGGAATCCTCCAACTGTTTTCTGGCGTCTGCAAGCTCTTTTGCAGCCGTGCTTTTAGAATCTTCCAGTTCCTTCCGTGCATCCGCAAGGGTTTTTGATTCCTCGTCTACCGTCTGCTGTGCGTCGTCCACTTCTTCGTAGGCCTCATCCATAATATCCTGTCGCCGCACTTCGCACCTGGCGTCGGCAATTTCTTCCAGACGGTCTGCCGTTTCAGAAACAACTGTTTCATATTCGTCGGTAAATGCCGTCTCATCGGCCGCTCCTTCCACCCGGACATAAGCCTCCGAGTAGATATCCATACAAAAACTCTCTTCCGGCACCGCAATAAAACCACTGACTTCGCCGTTTCCTACCGTACTGCTGCCTCTCCCGAAGGAAATATAAAGAGGGCTGTTTCCGATTCCCACAATTTCATAAGTATCTGTTGTGAGAGTATCCGAAAGAGGGTCGTCGCTTCCGGAGGAAACTGTGATGGTATCCCCCACTTTGTACCCTTCGCTGGCTGCAAAGTCCTCATCTAAAAGACACTCTCCCTCTTTTTGAGGGAGCTGCCCTTCCGCTACCTGCACATCATTAAAATTTTCCTGTATGGACATGACATGGACAACCTTTTCCGTATCTCCCACGGAACAGAGCACATCCGTACTGTAGGCTCCTTCTGCCGCCTCAACGCCTTCCGTCTTTTCTATTTCTTCAATATCATCTTCCGTAAGCCCCATCGTTCCCATGACTTTAATGTCCATCAGATGTTCCTTGTCAAAATAGGCATCACCGGAAACTCTCATACTGGGTTCGGAAGATCGGATTCCCGCATAGAAAGCAACTCCCAGCGCTACAATGAAAAAGATAGAAATAAAACGGCCCCGGGACTTTTTGATCTCCATGAAGAAGTCCTTATGTAACATATTCCTTTTTTTCTTCATACAATCCCTACCATTCTATCGTTTCTACCGAAACCGGATGGGGGTTTTCCACGATTTCTTTTGTCTTTCCGTTTTTAATCTTGATCACGCGATCCGCCATAGGCGCAATTGCCGAATTATGCGTGATAAGAATCACTGTCATTCCTCTTTGGCGGCAGGTATCCTGCAGTAATTTTAAAATCGCCTTTCCTGTATTGTAATCCAGAGCACCTGTAGGCTCATCGCACAGCAAAAGTTTGGGATTTTTAGCCAGCGCCCGGGCGATGGAAACTCTCTGCTGCTCTCCTCCGGAAAGCTGCGCCGGAAAATTATCCACCCGCTCTCCTAAGCCTACATGCTGCAGCACTTCTCTTGCATCCAAAGGGTCTTTGCAGATCTGCAGCGCCAGCTCCACATTTTCCAATGCGGTAAGATTGGGGATCAGATTATAAAATTGAAAAACAAATCCAATATCATCTCTTCTATAGGAGATCAGTTCCTTTCCGCTGTATTTTGTAATATCATTTCCGTCGATCCACACCTCGCCCCCGGTGGCTGTATCCATTCCGCCCAGTATGTTCAGCACCGTGGTCTTTCCGGCACCACTTGGTCCAACTACAACTGCAAATTCGCCTTTTTTTATCTGGAAGGAGATCCCATCTGCTGCTGCAATATCTACTTCTCCCATATGGTATATTTTTTTTACGTCTTTCAAAGAGACAAATTCAGGCATAAAGTACCTCCTGTGGATAATGTTCTCCCGAACTGAAATTTTACATTGTATGCAGTTATTATATCACTTATAATAGAAATTGTAATGTTCTGTATTGGAAGTTTATAAGATTTTAAGAATGGAGTGGTACAATGGAAAAAGTAGAATTTGTGAAAGCACAAAGTGACGAAGACATCCGCCGGGTTGCGGTTCTTGCCGAAGAAATCTGGCATGAACATTTCACAGATATTATCGGAGAAGCACAGGTGAATTATATGGTAGAAAAATTTCAGTCCTATCCGGCACTTAAAGCGCAGATTGCCGACGGGTATGAATATTATCAGATCATGTATGACGGGCAGCTGGCAGGCTATACCGGGGTACATCCGGAAGATGGCAGACTCTTTTTAAGCAAGCTTTATCTGCACAAAGATTTTCGCGGAAAACATTTAAGTACAAAAGCCTTTCATTTTCTCACAGAACTCTGCCGTAAAAGAAATCTTTCTTCGATTTGGCTCACCTGTAACAAACATAATGATCATACACTAAAAGTATATGATCATCTCGGTTTTCATACTATCCGCTCCGAAAAGAATGACATTGGAAACGGTTTCTATATGGATGACTATATTATGGAATATTCCGTGACAGGATAAATGAAAAATAAATTACTGTGCCTCTCTTCCGATCAGATGATCAAGGCTGATCTCAAAAACATCAGCAATGCGGCACAGCATAAAAATATCCGGAACACGTTTATTATTTTCATAAGATGACAGGGAAGTACGGTCCACACCTATCTTTTCTGCCATCTCTTTTTGTTTCAGACCGTGCTCTGTTCTGAATTTACGGATCCTGTTTCCGATTTTATATGGTTCTGTCATTTTTACTGGTTCCTTTGTCCGTCTTACAGATTTTCTTTCAGATTTGACTTCATATCAGCAATCATCCGGTTAATGATCTTCAATTCCCTTCCGTTGCAATTCTCCAACTGTTCCATGATCTCACTCTGATAAATCTTCGCCGATTCTGTCAGGCTGTCACATAAAAGACAGTCCGTTGTGACCTGGAGTGCATTGGCTGTTTTAACCAGAAAATCTACGCTGAGTTTCCTGCTGCCATTTTCCACATGGCTGATATGGGGAACAGAGTACTCTATCTCATAAGATAATTCCTGCTGTGACATATTCCGCTGCTTCCGCGTTTCTTTGATCCGCTGTCCAAGCTTTGCATAATCCATAGCACTACCTCCGTCAGTCGTATTCTTATTTTATTGGAAAGTCTTCATTTTTAACATGCACTGTAAGGATAATGCTATGCTTATAGTTTAAATATTGTAAAATTTTTTTCGTTTAAAAATTAACGGGGAACGTAGTAAAGTTAAACTTTGCTACGTCCCCCGTTTACGTTTTAACAATCTGTCCAGCAAAAGCAGAAGGGCTGCCGCTGCTGTCACCGCCGCTCCTGCTCTTTTTCCCGGCGCATGATAGATCAGCTCTATCTCATGTTGTCCGGCTGTCACTTTGGCTCCGGTGAATCCTTCATTTACTTTCTGAACAGTTGTTTCTTTGCTGTCTATGCGTATTTCAAAATTTTTGTCATACGGAATGGATGTGATCAGCCATCCGTCTTTCTCTGTATGAAAACTCCCTTTCAGACTGTCGCCGTCCTTTTGAAGCTGTAATCCTGCATCTTTCCACCAGGTCGTATCCTCTTCTTTTGGGCTGGCATACCATGCCCGGATATCAGAAATCTCATAATCTCCCTTGCCTAATTCAATTTCCAGACTGTCGGTCTCCTCTGTCAGACTGCAGGTGTAACAAAATGTTGTATTTCCATTATAATAAACAGCGCTTTTCGCTGTAAGTTTATTTTTCTCACCCTGTACTGTAACCGAAACATCAGAAGACCGGCGGTTATTTTTTACATCAAAAGAAATAAAAAGAAGGCTGTCATTCTTTTCTCTTTCCGTCAGGGGAAGGGTAATTTTCTCTGTCTTATCTGACTGTATGTGAAAGCTGTCCTGAAATCCTGTCAGATCAGCTTCCCGCATAGTTCCTGCCATTTCTTTTGCATCGGTATCCTCTGACCCCTCTCCTGCCACAGCGCAGTTTTGGAGCGCCATCTGTTTCTCCTGCCAGGAAAGATTGTGAAAGTCCTCTTCTGATATAACCTGGCCTGTTACATAGCCCACCGGAAGCACATCTTCATTTTCATGAATGCAGGTGCCGTTTATGGTATCGATCAGCTGATATCCCTCCGGTGCCTCCGCACCGCTCCCTTCTCTTACGATCAGGTACCGTACTCCCATTATTTTCAAAAATAACGGATTATTTGATAATTCCTGCATAAGAAGATTTCTTGTGGGCCTGCTTAACTGAAGTTCTTCTACCCGAAATGCCTTGTAATCAGGATTTGTCACCGACGAATAGCAGGAAGTTACATTCTGTCCCGGGACCAGGATATCATTGTCCGCCGCCTTATTCTGTTCTGCGGTTCCTCTTGTCTCTGTCCGGTAAAGCCCGTCCTCTTTTTCCAGCACCTTCTTCACTGCTTCTGTCACGTCATCGCTCTCATATTCTTCCATCCACGCTTCTGTCACAAGTTCTTTCTTCGTCAGAGAAATCTGCAAAAAACAGCTGCAGCACATTGTCAGAAGAATCCCGGTACACACAGCCCTTTTCCAGATTTTCCATCCTGCCAGCAGCGCCGCCCCCATCAGGATCATATCCGACAAAAGCACATATATTTCATAAGTATCATATTTTGATGATCTGACATATTGTACGCCTATGATAAGAAAAATTGCCGCCGCCCCGAATCCTGCCGCCAGTTTTCTCGGCGCTATCACTCCTTTTTTGAACCGGACAAGGAAAGATGCTGTCAGATAACTGACCAGTGGAAGGAAGGGAATAAACGCCTTTTCTCTAAGATAGAGAGTACCGTTCAAAATCCAGTCAAAAACCGGAAACAGCAGCAGAACGGTAAGTGACACTGCCATATATTTCTCCCGGCTTCTCCGGTAAAACAGACTTATCGCGATCACGATCACCGCTGCCGCTGTAAGTCCCATTCCGTAAGGATGGTATAGAATTTTGTCCAATTCGATCTCCGGCAGGAAAAGCTCCTTCCAGGATACGCTGCTGCCTTCGCTCCTGCCTGCCAGCATGGCACAGCAGGTAGGGACAAGATAAAAAAAGGACAAAAGCCCCCCAAAAAACGCCGGATAAAACTGATGCCACAAAGATTTTATCAAAACTGCCGGGGAGGATGCCCACTCCTTTTTCCATCCGCACAGTCCGTAAAGAACCAGAGCGGCTACACCTCCCAGGGCAAAATAAAAATTGTTCAGCACCATCCCCAATACGCCCAGCGTCACAAAGGCATACTTTCCGGTACGGCAGTATCTGTCATATCCAATCAGTGCAAGAAACAAAAAAGGCAGATAACTGACAAACATAAACTGCATGGAGGAATGATAAATAACCGGTCCCGCAAGAACAACTGCAATGGAAGCAAAAAAACTTTCCTCTTCCTTAAACTGATTCCCCTTCAGCCAGACATAACACAAAATCCCGTCTGCAATCTGTTCCAGAACCGCCAGGATCTGAAGGTAATCTGTCATTTCAATAAAAGGCAGCAGGTAGGATAAAAGATACAATGGGTTATAAAGGCCATAGTAAGCGAAATTGTAAATATTCTGCCCGCCGCCAAGCTCCATGGAAAAATCCGGAAAAAGATTTCCCGTCTCGTAAAATCTCTGTCGGAAATATTCCGGAAATACACTGTGCTGTGAAAGCCAGTCTACTTTAGATCCGGCCAGGTATCCGCCGTTTATTTTCAGAAGGTATACTATGACTGGTATCGCTGTAAGTATCAAGGGAAATAAGATTTTCCTTTTGTCCCTGCATCTGATCTTCTTCATCACTGGAACTCCTTAATAAATAAATTGGCCGGTGCTTGATCTCCATGTAGGCCCTGGCAAGATATTGACCGATAATTCCCAGGCACAGAAGCTGTATACCCCCGATCAGAAAGATCACGCACATCATAGCCGGCCAGCCTGCCACCGGATCGTGCCAGAACAGGTTCTTGATGACAAGGAATACGATCATAAAAAACGCAATACCGCAGAACAGAATGCCGCCGTAAGACGCCGCTGACAAAGGAAGAGTGGAAAAGCCCAGTATCCCATCCAGGGAATATTTAAACAACTTAAAAATAGACCACTTTGTGTCTCCGGCTGCTCTCTCCACATTGTGATAAGGCAGCCACTTTGTCTTAAATCCCACCCAGCCGAACAATCCTTTTGAGAAGCGGTTGCACTCGCTTAAAGCCAGGACCGCATCCGTCATCTTTCTTGTCATCATACGGAAATCTCTGGCTCCTTCTTCTATTTTTACTTTTGAAATCCGATTGATACATTTATAAAAAGAGGCCGACAAAAAGGAACGGATTTTTTTCTCACCTTTTCTGTCCTCTCTCCGGGTGGCCACACAGTCATACTCCCCTTTTCTCAAAGTCTGATACATTAAGGGAATATATTCCGGCGGATCCTGCAGGTCTGCATCCATCACAGCCACATAATCTCCCCTTGCCGCCTGAAAGCCTGCATACATTGCCGCTTCTTTGCCGAAATTTCTGGAAAAGGACAGGTAGCGCCATTTTTCATTTCTTTTGTGAAATTCCATAAGCAGCGAAAGCGTCCTGTCAGTAGAGCCGTCGTCCACAAAAATAAGCTCTACTTCAGCCCTCTGCATTTTATCTATGATCTTTCCCATTTCTTCTATATAAACAGGAAGCACCTCTTCTTCGTTAAAGCAGGGAACAACGATGCTGATTAAAGGTTTGTTTTCCTCACGCATAAAAAAGACTCCTTTCCATGAATATCTGTTATTAAGTGTACACTTAATTTGTGATAATTAATGAAAAGAAGTCTTAAAAATTTTTAAAGATTTATTTATAAGCTGTTTATAAATTTCAGGAAGGCCTTTCGTCCTTCTTCTGTGCACTTGTAGACGCCCGCATCCTCCAGAACATGAGTAAATACAATGCCAACTTCCTCTTTCAGGATATCCATTACATTGTCTCTGGAAATATTTTCATATTTCGGAAGGAAGGATTTTACCCAATTAGCATGTTTTTCAATCTTCTCATTGCTCTGGATTTCTTTGCCTTCTACAATATACTCTGCCAGAATCTCCAACTCTTCCTTCAGTCTGGACGGAAGGACCGCAAGTCCCATTACCTCAATAAGACCGATATTTTCTTTCTTGATATTATGGTACTGTGCATGAGGATGATATACGCCGAGAGGATGCTCCTCTGTGGTAATATTGTTCCTCAATGTCAGATCCAGCTCGAACATCTCCCCATGTTTTCTTGCAATCGGAGTGATCGTATTGTGAGGAGTCCCCTCTGTATGCGCATAGATAAAGGCTTCCTCATCCGTATAATTTCTCCATGCCTGAAGCACATGATCCGCCAGGTCGATCAGGCGTTTCTCATATTTACTGCGGATACGAAGTACGGAAAGAGGCCATTTCACGATCCCGGCCTCCACATCCTCATATCCCGGTATGGAAACCGGTATTTCAATAGGTGCCTTTGCCATTGCGAAAGTATAGTTACCGCCCTGGAAATGGTCGTGGCTTAAAATGGAACCTCCAACGATCGGCAGATCCGCATTCGATCCGAGGAAATAATGAGGAAACTGTTTTACAAAGTCAAACAGTTTGACAAACGCATCCCTGTCTATCTTCATCGGCACATGCTGACCGTTAAATACGATACAGTGCTCATTATAATATACATAAGGAGAATACTGAAATCCCCAGCGGGTTCCGTTGATAGTCAGAGGAATGATGCGGTGTGTCTCCCTTGCCGGATGATCCGCGCGTCCTGCATATCCTTCATTTTCCATACAGAGCTGACATTTCGGATAGCTGACTGCCTTTGCTGCCCCTGCTGCCGCAATTGCCTTTGGATCTTTCTCTGGCTTGGACAGATTGATGGTAATATCGATCTCTCCATAAGGGGAATCCACTTTCCACTTCATATCCTTTTTAACCCGGTATCTCCGTATATAATCACTGTCCTGACTGAATTTGTAGAAAAATTCTGTCGCAGCCTCCGGTGACTTTTCATATTCCTTCCAAAATTCCTGCTGTACCTGTGCCGGTCTTGGAAGCAGGCAGTTCATAAGCTTCGTGTCAAACAGATCCCGGAAAACAACGCTGTCTTCTACAAGTCCTCTTTCTTTCGCTTCCTCAAGAAGCCCTGCTAAGATTTCTTCCAGATCCAGGTTTTCCATATCTGTTTCCACATCTTCATAATTGTTCTCCCCAAAAAGATCAAGAAGCAGATTTGTTGTGTAAACCCTCTCACATTCCGGAGTCAGTCCGGTCTTTATTCCATATTCTACTAATTTTTTTATATTCTCATAAAGCATAACTCTTTCCTCCTAAATTGCTCTGCCTCTTCCCTATGACAGGCGGTGTGCGCCATCTCCGATATCTACCACGTAAATTTCTGCTTTCTTATGGCATTTTTCCTGATAGCCTTTCTGCACTTCTTCGATAAAAGTATCCACTGCCTCATTTTTCACAATGCTGACTGTACATCCGCCGAATCCGCCTCCGGTAATACGGGATCCGATCACTCCCGGTATCTTCCATGCCAGCTCTACCAGCACATCGATCTCCTCGCATGAGACTTCGTAATCATCTCTTAAAGAAATATGAGATTCATTCATATATTTTCCAAACTGCTCTACATTTCCTGCTTTCAAAGCTGCTTCTGCATGAATGGTACGCTGATTTTCGTATACCGCATGTTTCGCTCTCCGGCGGCACACATCTTCTTTGATCGCTTCCTTATATTTTTCAAATTCTTCCTCTGTCAGATCACCCAGAGCCTGAATGTCTGTCACCTCTTTCAGCTCTTTTAAAGCCCTCTCGCACTCATTTCTCCTGTCGTTATATGCGGAGTCTACCAGGCTGTGCTTTACCTTGCTGTTAGTGATCACGATCTTGGCGTCTTCCAGTTTCACCGGAGCATATTCATATTCCAGTGTGTTGGTATCAAGAAAGATCGCATGGTCTTTCTTTCCCATTGCACTTGCGAACTGATCCATGATTCCGCAGTTGCATCCATTGAAATTGTTTTCGGAATACTGTCCGATCAGCGCAATGTCCGGAAGGGAAACCTCAAATCCATACAGATCCTTCAGCATTACCCCTGTCAGCACCTCCAAAGATGCAGAAGAAGAAAGTCCTGAACCGTTTGGAATATCTCCGTAGATCAACACATCCATCCCGCAGTCCATCTGGTATCCTCTTTCCTTAAAAGCCCACAAAACTCCTTTTGGATAATTGGTCCATCCTGCTTTTTTGTCAGGTACCAGATCATTTAAGTCTGACTCCACAATCCCTATGCTCTCAAAATTCATGGAATAAAACCGCAGTTTACTGTCCTGTCTCTTTCTTGCCACTCCATAGGTTCCCAGTGTCAGGGCACATGGAAATACATGACCTCCATTGTAATCCGTATGCTCTCCAATCAGATTGACACGTCCGGGTGCAAAATACATGCGGATGTCTCCGCCGTCTCCATATTTCCCGATAAATGCACTGTATAATTTCTCTTTCATTTTTTCACACACCTCTCTCATTGCTTGGCCCACAATACCCTTGCTTTTACGTTGCTACCATTATAAATTTTTCCCGCCGGAAATACTATAAACATCATGGTCAAAACTATAAAAATATTGCGTTTTTACAGAATCAGCCCATAATGTTTCATTGACTGCCAGATAGCCTCCTCTTCCACTGCAGGCGCAATGTATTCTGCATAGGGATCAAGAACCGGATCATGAACACCCATGGCAATTCCATGTCCTGCGTACCGGAACATAGCCAGATCATTGCTGCTGTCTCCGAATGCATAGGAATCTTCCCTGCCGATTCCGAATTTTTTTAAGACCACTTCCATGATCGTTGCTTTGGAATACCCTTTCATAATACATTCATAAGTGTGATTCCCCCGGTCCAGGATTTCCAGATAATCTGACAGAAAATCAAAGAACTCTCTGCTGTTGCTGTGCTCATCCTCATAGGCAAAAAGCTTATCGTAAGCGCAGCCGCCCTGCTCAATACAGCGTTCCAGACCAAGTCCTCTGTTATTCATATATTTCCTTGTATTTTCCAGGCTGTCAAAGCGGGAGATACGTGAAGAAAAATACACATCGTCCTTTCCTTCATACAAAGCGTCTACCCTGCATTCCTGCGCTTTTTTCACAATCGCATCCGCAGCCTTTCCATCCAGGTGCTTTTCAAAGAAAATCTCCTCTTCAAATTCTCCATAAATCCCGCATCCGCATAAAAATCCGTGCACCGGAAGTCTCTTCAGTTCTTCCGGAATACTGCAGATCGTGCGCCCGGTATTAACAAAGATCAAATGCCCCTTTTTCTTTGCCTCCTCCAGTGCGTGTACTGCACTCTCCGGGATCTGGTGCGTCACTTCACTCAACAGAGTTCCATCTATATCAAAAAACAATGCTGCTCTTTTCATCTTGCCTTTTCAGTTCCTTTCTCCCATTTCCACATATCATATCCGGCGGTCCACAGATAAAACTTCTCCGTTTTCACAAGTGTACCATGAGAGCCTTATATTGACAACTGTTCAAAAGAGTGAAGCAAAGGAGACATGCAATAATATTGTTTATAATGCTGCAAATGAAAAACCTTTTTTAACTACACAAGTTTACTTTCCCCGGTACATTGGATATAATATAAGCAAAGATAAAGAAAACTTGAGTTCTAAAGAATAGAAAGGGTGAATTATATGAATTTGGCAAAAATCTCTGCAAACGGTCAAATCACTGTGCCGGTAGAAATCAGACGGCAACTTGGTCTAAAATCCGGCGATAAAATTCTGTTCCTCCAAAATCAAAATGGAGAGATCGTTGTCAGCAACGCCTCCGCTGCGGCTATCCGCAAAGCGCAAGCGGCCTTTACCGGAGCCGCCGAAGCGATAGGTGTATCCAATGAAGATGATATTCAAGCGCTTGTAGACAAAGCACGTTACGGAAAGGAAGGGTAAAATGCGGATATTGATAGATACAAACATTTTGTTTTCCGCATTGGTTTTTCCCCGTTCCAAACCCGCGCGGGCTTTGCTTTACATCGCAGACAATCACGAAATCGTCTTGTGCGATCGCAATATTGCGGAGCTGCGGAATATCCTCGGACGGAAGGCTAATATTTGTGCGTATTTATCCCATATAATCACTTTGTAGTGCTTCTGCCAAATTGCATTTCAGAATTTTTTTGCTCCCTATATAATATGCCAGTGTAACAAAGCCAAAAATCGCCGCGATAAAAATTATGATAGGAACAATCGGAACCACTGACAAAAACTCCATTGGATTCAGATAACTTGCCGTTATCATAAACCAGACAAACAATACAGTGACCGGCAACGTAATCAGGACAGGACGTCCTGCAATAACAAGGGCCTCAATTTGAAATATTTTACGCATACCTTCCGGCGTCATACCGATAGACATATACCTCGCAAACTCTCTTTTCCGTTGCCGGATAAACCCCAACGTGTTGGAAAAGACATTGGCAATTCCAATCAGAGCAAGTAATGCACACAATGCCCCAATAATCAGCTTATAGCCATTTAGCATAGCGTCATTGTCTATTTTTTCCTGAACACGGTTTTCTATCTCAAACATAAATTCATGCTCCAGGATATTTGTCAGTTCCGTTTCTATCTCATTCAATTCAGTTAAGGTTCTATCTTTCGTGTCCAGTACGCGGATATATGTGTCTTGCTCTGCATTCCCAATCACTTCTTTGATCTGTTTCCACGATGAAACTGAAAGGAACTGAGCCAACACATAGTTATCGTATTCTTCTCTTAAAACCGGCGGTTCCTGTGTATAGCCCAAAACAGGGACTGTGACAGCAGTTGCCGCGTCATCACAATTTTGTAAAATGATGGTGTCCTGTTCCTCAGTTAAAAACGGAACGTATTCTTTGTACCTAAAATTGCTGTTTACGCTGTCCCAGATACGGTTCAGAATCACACTCCCTGTCCCTGACGGAGAAACGCCGATCTGCTCACAGTATGCAGCAAAGCTGCTGTCATCCATAATGACAATAGGGACCTGGATAGTATAGGTGTCATCGGCAGCACTGACAGAGTTTCCGGTCAACTCCTCTATCCCTCCCAGACTTTCCACTTTCTTGCTGATGGCCTCCGTGGGAACAGAACTATAAGCCTCCGCCTTTTGATAAACCACGCTGTCTGTACCATCCAGCGCATGGATTTCATCTTCGTAAGTAAAATCCTCTATCGGAGTGTCTTTTACGGTTGCCATGACATCCCAAGCGTCCTGATATCGTTCAAAATACGTATGGTTCGTGCTGATTCCTGAAAGAGTAAAGAAGCACAGCATGAGTGTAAAGCCCAGGAAGGAAAGGGTTAAGGACAACGTAGAGGTTCTTAAGGCTTTCTTCTGCGCCTTCAGCGCATTGCCGGCCAATTCGCCTTCTACTCCAAACAGCCGTGCAAGGATACGAGACTTTTTCCTACGTTTTAGCTGCAACTCGTCTATATTTTTAATAGCTTCCAGCGGAGTCAGCTTGCTTAGTTTTCTGGCTGGCAGCCATGCGGAAATCAACACTGTCAGAACAGATACCAGGATTGTGATGACAAATACGAGAGGATGATAAGTAAATACCGCATCATGCCTGCCCACAATGCCATCCGCAAGGACATTTACAATCTGTATAGTTCCGAAAGTCAAGGCAATCCCGATAAAACTTCCGAGCAAAATTGGGATGGCACAGAGAACAGCCACCTCCTGCAAAAGGCAGGTACGAATTTGTCCCGGCGTTGCCCCTATACTGGAAAAAATACCAAATTGATGAACACGGGCGTTCATGGATACAGCAAAGGAGTTATGAATAATCAAAACCAAAGATACCGATACAAGCAGAAGCACAGCCAAATAAAAGGCCAGCAATAAGGGAGGGCTGGCATCCTGTGGATCATGGATAAAATATGTTGACAACAGCGATTCATGATACGCCACGGAACTGTCAGGGACTCCCAGTTTCTGAGCAATCAAGGGCATATCCTGATATACTGTCCTCATGTTGTAAAAGCAAATATCAATTACAAGGGTTTGCCCATCCGATAATTCTTCATTGACAGCAGCGGTTTTCACATTGGCAAAGTGTTCAATGTCGAATACCGCATTTTCTTTAAATGTTCCTGTAATACGACCTTGCCAGTTTCCTTCTTCCAGGACAATGGATTCTATCTCGTAATTCCAGAAATTGTAGAACAAGCCACACAGCAAAGACAGAAACAAAGCCGAAATAAACGCGGCAACAAGGACGGATAAGCTGGAGGCACGATTCTTTTTTATAAATCCGATTGAATAGTCTTTCCACATATCCTTCACCGACCTTTCTGATCGCTGATGATTTTCCCATCCTCTATGGTTATAATGCGATCTGCTTCTAAAGCAACCTTTTCGTCATGGGTAATCAACAGAATAGTCTGGTTCAGGTTGCGGTTTGACAATTTCAATAGATCAATAATTTCTTCTCCGTTTTTCCGATCAAGGTTCCCTGTTGGCTCATCAGCAAGTAAGAGGGCAGGGCGATAGATCAAAGAACGGGCAATGGCCGCGCGCTGTTGCTGCCCGCCCGATAATTGGTTGGGAAGAAAATCCAGCTTATCTTCAATACCTAGCGAACGGACAATCTGGTCAAAATATTCCTGGTTGGATTTCCGTTTATCTAACATGAGCGGCATAAGGATATTTTTTCGGACGGTAAGCGTT